>Ga0114975_10001097_pt1 | contig 19644 bp, 11 predicted proteins | sample S_130626_EF_Meta_FD_87031 | JGI IMG/M metagenome (GOLD analysis project Ga0114975, IMG submission 87031) | Freshwater microbial communities from Lake Simoncouche, Canada to study carbon cycling - S_130626_EF_MetaG | ecosystem: Environmental > Aquatic > Freshwater > Lake | place: Lake...
CCATCATCTGCAAAAATATTAAAATATGATAACAGCACATGTCAGCTTGTAATATATGATATTATAGGAACATCTCGTTCATCATTTATCTCAAATTCACAATTTAAGTTGCGATGGGATAATCCATATACTTTTGGAACGGTCGAATATACTAATAATGAAGAATTGAAAAAAAGATATGTCGATGCAGCATTGGCTTATTTTGAACCAATTGATCAATATATCTATCCAGGCCGAGTGTATGATAATCATGGTACTTTGACATTGACATATCAAAATACACTCGAAGGTAAAGCATCATACATTTTTAACAAAGTGTATACAAAAGTTCCAAACACCACCAGAGTTTATTCATGGGAACTTTATAGAAATGCAACGGCTCAATATACATCAACTCAAACAATAGTTGTTAACGGTGAAACTGTAACAACAACAATTCCTGTTTCAGTATATGATGTATTGTATACTTCAAACTCCTCTCCGATTAATGTTTTAAGTTTTTATGAAAAGGAAGAAACTTCCAACAGTGATAAAAGAAACATTAAGGTAATAAAACCTGAACTTATTAACAGGTTTTCCAAAACCTATTTTGATTTGTTAAATACATAAACCTATGGCGTATGATAATACAGTGGTGCGAAACACACCAAAAGGAGCGATTAATGAAAATGAGTATCAAAATGTACCAGGTACATTTTTTATTCAACAAATGCTTATACAAAACCAAAAGGGTGTTGTTGTAGATTTGCGCCCGTTGGTAACAAGTTTCACATTGACTGAGGAATTATTCAGTCCTGTGATTATGTTTAATGCTCGCATACGCGACAATATTAATTTTTTTGAAGATTTTGCAATTAGCGGCCAAGAAATAATACATCTTATATTGCATAAACCAATTTATAATTCCATTCGAGGAAAAATGGAATCTATTAAAGTTGATATTAAATTTTTGGTTAAGGAATATCCAAATTATGTTAAAACCCCACAATCAAGCATACAAGAATATGATTTGGTTGCCATTTCGGATTTTGCATATTTGTCATTATTGAAAAGAATAAGTCGCAGTGTAAAAGGTAATGTTGTTGATAATATAGTAAAGATTTTTGAAAAAGATCTTAATGTTAAAACGACGGTTGTGTTACAACCGTGTACATCATCATTTGACGGAGTGCTTGTAATTCAAAGTCCTCTTAAAGCAATTGAATGGTTGCGAAAAAAAGCATATGATGCCGATAATTCTCCGTTTTTTGTTTTTCCAAGATTAGGTCAACCGAATATTATTATTACCTCACTTGCAAATCTTTTTAGAAAAAAAGAATATAAGGAATATTATTATAGACCTCATGCCAACGGCACAGTTCCAAATACCAGAGATGCATTTAATGAATCAATGACAAAAATCATTAACATTAAAAGTAATATAAAATTGGATAAATTGAAACAAGCAAATGAAGGTGCCTTTGCCAGTAAAACTGTTATTACTGATTATGCTAAAAAATCATTTTTTGAAAAAATATTTAATCGAGATAAAGATATAAAATTAAATAAGAATAAATTGATTGAAAATTCACCGTGGGGTAAAACCTTAAATTTTATTATTAACGGTATAACAAGTAAACCTGAATCGTTGACAAATATACCTGATGCAAGTCGTACTACCGTATCAACAAATTCAAATAGTAATTCCAGTGGTAACCCAAACAGTTCCACTTTGTTGTCGGAAAATTTAGGACACCTTAAATCATATTTGTCAAACATAGATTCAGTAAATCACCAAATAGAAGTATACGGTGATTTTAAGTTAAACCCAGGTCGTAAAATTAAAATTAATATCCCAAAATCTTGTAACCTTGAACAATATAAAAAGAAAGTAAATACACACCTTGAAGGTGACAACGATGTTGATAAAGCACTTTCCGGTACTTATTTGGTTGCAGTATCTGTTCATACATTTTCCGACGGTGTGTATAAAACATCAGCAAAAATAATGAAAGATCAATAATGGTATGACAATTACAACATGGTTTACAGCAGTCGTTGAAGATGTATCGGATCCTACAAACGGCGGTCGTGTTCGAGTTCGTTGCTTAGGATTTCATAATAGTGATAAGGCTGAACTTCCCACCGAAGATTTACCGTGGGCCACATGCTTATTACCTGTGATGAGTGCAAGCGTATTAGGTATTGGTATCAGTGCCACTGGATTGGTTCCTGGAAGTTGGGTATTTGGATTTTTTCGTGATGGTGCTGAAATGCAAGATCCGGTTGTATTAAGCAGTATTGCATCTTCGTCAGATGTTGTTGGTTATAATAATGGGCTTGGCGCATTTGATGGTGTTGGGTTTAAAGATCCTTATGGTTCATATGGTTTTAGCGGTGGGCATGATATTCCTGCCAGCACAGCCAGTGGAGCACAAACTGGAGGTCTTGCAAATTATGGTGCTTTTGCTGTAGGTCAAAGTGGCATTTTATCCTCAATGGAAAATCCTCCAAAGTCGCCAACTGTTGGCGGTGGTTTTCGTGAAAAAGTTATAGCAATAGCAAGAAGCAGAATTGGCAATACATATACAACGTCACCAAATAGAGGCCCGGGTATTGCTGAACTTTGGAGTGCCACCTCTTTTTCTGGTGGTTATGGAAATTCTTGGTGTGCTGCATTTGTTTGTTGGTGTGTACAACAAACAGGAGTGTTTAGCGAGTCGGCTCGACCTAAAGAGGCAACTGTGGAAAATTTTGAATCATGGGCGAGAGGTGCACAACCAACTGTAAGCCTTATAGCAAACCCAAGAACAATTAATGCGGGAGATTTAATTACATTTAAAAATCGAAGTCATATTGGAATTGCATCAACGGCCAGTGACTTAAACGGTTCATTTAGTTCCATTGATGGAAATACTCCACCTCCGGCCGGTGTAAAAAAACCATGGGGTGTCCACGAAAAGAAAAGAATGGTCAATACTGTTAAAAATGTTATATCAATTAATGTTTAATAAATACCATTATGAGCAATGATACTAATAACAGATGGTATGCTCCAGTCGCTTCTGGAAGTACAGTTTATCCTTACAACAGTGTAACACAAACAAGAAGTGGTCACATTTTTGAAGTTGATGATACTCTTGGAAGTGAACGAATATATCGTAAACACAAATCAGGTACAAGCGAAGAAATTAATGCGACGGGCGAACATACGTTAACCATTATTGCCAATGGTTACAAAGTTGTTTTAGGTGATGATCATATGACAGTAAGCGGTAATGTTAATATTACCGTAATGGGAAATTGCAATACTGTTGTAAATGGAAATTACAACCTTGAAGTTAATGGTGATTATAATCAAACGATAAAAGGAACCAAAAGAACAAAAGTTGGAGTTCAAATGATCGCTGAGGTTTTTGATGAATATGCAATGAACATTGGCGGTAATCAAAAAATTACTGTTCACGGCGCTAATGATTCCAATATTAAAGGAGCAAATTCAGTTACCATTGGCGGCGAAAGCGAATCAAAATTTTTTGGCGGCAACTCATCCATTATTTTAGGAGACAATTCAACCGTCATTTCCGGTTCAAACCAAATTGCTTCTGTTGGTTCATCATCAACAATTGCATCAACTATAACCATATCAAGTGCGTTGGATACCATAATCGGTTCGGGAGGATTAATACGAACCACCAGCTTGCTTGGTACAATTATTAACAGTGGTGGTTTTGTTACAACAACAACCTTAGGTGAGGTTGCGGTAAATGCAGGAACGGCACATACAGTTATAGCAGGTGCAGCATATATGGTCAATAGCGGTACATATACAATTAATAGCGGAAATATTTTATCCAATAGTACAGGTACTACAATATTAAACAGTGCATTGCCTGCGTCTATTAATAGCACATCCATTGTATTTACAGCTCCGGTTTTAAGAGGAAATTCTGCTGCGCCTTCAGGGTTTGTTGCTTAAAATAATTTAAAAATATGTCAAATTTAATTACAATAACAACTCAACCGGTTGGTAAAAATATTCTTAAAAATAGTACAGATACATTTACCGTTGCAGCCACAGCAGTGGCAGTTGATCCTAGCAATGGTTACAATTTTACCAGCATAAGATATGAATGGTACCGAACAGATTTACCCAAGTTTGATAACTCAGTTCCAACACCTAAAGCAATACCTTTGGGTAGAGAAAGTAGTTTTATGCCATTACCAATATCAACTAATAAAATTTATTATGTAGATGTTATTGCCAAATATACAAATCCTTCAAATCCTTTACTTGTCAATGAGGTTACATTAAAAAGTAATGAAGTTGCTTTAACCGTAATTGATAGACCTGAACTTGCTGATAATCAACCTGGTCTTGCTCTTAAACAAATCTTTAAAGGGGGATCGACAACATTATCCGTTGCATTAAAACCGTCACCTAATAATACCGCATTTTATTATCAATGGTATGAAGGCGCATCCGGTTTGGAAAACAATCCTATTCAAACGGCCGTTAATGCTTTATACACAACACCAAATTTAACAACCACAAAAACTTATTGGGTAAAGGTTTATAACTTATATAAGGATTTTGCAAACAGTATAAATTCTCCAAGTGTGCGTGTTGAAGTTTTATCAGCTCAACAAAATGAGAGGCTATCAAATATTAATAAAATTAATAGTTTGACTGGCGGTACAAATGGTGACAAATTGGTTGATTTGGATGTTAATCAACTTTCAGCTAACTTTGCGGATGAAGCTGTTCAAATTGAAGCTCAAAAACTGCTTGCTGCTTTTCCCTCAATACCAAACATACCTGGTACTGCAGCTGCAGTATATCTAACGGATACATTAAATAATTTTGATGAATCTCAAATCAGAATTGCTTCACAAGCTCAAAGTTTGGCTGATTGTGCTAAAGATATACCACAACGACTTATTAATGCTGGTATTGCCATCGTAAAACAATTATTGATAAATCTTATATCAAATATTACGGGAATTGCTGTGGGTGATCTTATTGCACTGGCCAACGCATTGGCAAAAATTATAGAAGTAGCCGATCAATTTATTTTGAGTGTTGTAAGTGCCGCAGTAGGTGCTGCTGCAGCAGCTGTAAGTGAAGCATTGGCCGCAGCTGAGGGTGCCTTGGGTGAATTGGTTAATATATGCAATAGTTTTCCGTATACCGCTGAAGACGGAAGTATTGTTGGTTCCCCAACAAAAATCCCTGTAGGTATACCGCCGTCAAGTGTACAAGGAGTTGCCATTCCTGTAGGTACCGCAGGATACGATTCGGCGCCAAAAGATGAATATGATTTATTCACATTTCAATTAAAAGAATACACTGACGCTGATCCGAATTTGCTGGCATCATATAGTGGAATTGACAAAGAAAATTATAATTCAAGCCTATCCTATTTGCATACCATCACACTTGCATATCACGACAAAATAGCAAAAACAGATGATGATTCTAAAGACGCTCAATACCGCTCCGAATTTGAAACATCAATAGCCAATACCGTGACACACCATCCGACCTGGTCGAATGATATTATTACACATTTTACCAATAGAGGAACAATAATATCAGATGTTATTAATCGTAATGCTCAGGTAATAAGAAACTTTTATAGGTCAAGCGATTCGGGAAACTGGTTACCTTGGTATATGAGTGCATACGGTTATGTTAAAGCGGATGACGGATCAACTTTGGATGCAACAACAGCCAATGATATTGCATCAGGTAAAATTAAAGAAGAATGGCAATATTTAGGAACCAGAAATAATAAACTTATAAAAGGCACGAGTGTTGCATCCACTTATTTTAAATATGGAACCGTTCTTGATATAAGATTTGCTGATACAAAAGCACCTGTAGGAAGCGGTCGAGTCCGCGTTGATGACTCAGGAGACCTGAGTTCAAATGTGCTTGATTATTTTGTTGCCGGTGATAAAGCATTGGAAAAACAAATAACCAGTGGTTCTAAAAATCAAGGAGGTAAAACAAAACCTCGTGATACAACGCCAATTGAAATAAGAATTGTAAGCGGCGGTCCTAAATAACGGCAAACTTTTCTTATAAATAGTTTTAACAATGAGTTTAAAGCTTTCAGATTTTAATGATAAAAAATCCAGTAATATTTCTCGGGGAAATGTTTACAGTGATTTGGATGTATCATTCAATATTCACCCTACAACAAAGGATATAAGACCTGTTTTGGATATTGCTGCTGTTAAAAATTCGATCAGTAATCTTGTCCAAACCAGTTTTCTGGAACGACCGTTTCATCCAGAAATTGGCGCCGGCATACGAGCATTACTATTTGAACCGGTGGATTTAATTACAGCATTATCATTAAAAGATCGTATTACAAGTGTAATTGATGAATTTGAACCGCGTGTAAAAAATGTTACCATTCAAATTCAAGACGACAGTGAAAGAAATGCATATATTATTACAATAGGATTTACAGTTTTTAACAACCGAAATGAAGAATTTCAATTGTATTTAGGCAGATTAAGATAAAAATATGGCAAATTTACAAAAACGCTTGGACGTTACCGAATTGGATTTTGATAATATTAAATCCAATCTTATAAACTATTTCAAAAATACTGAACCGTTTAAAGATTGGGATTATTCAGGATCCGGATTAAATCAATTGTTGGATGTATTGTCCTACAACACGCATTATAATGCCATGTTGGCGCACACTGCGGTCAACGAAAGCTTTATTGATACAGCTCAAATACGAAGCAGTGTTGTTTCAAATGCAAAACTTTTAGGATATGTTCCACGAAGTAAAACTGCACCATCCATTAAGGTTAAAGTGGAATTTGGCATAGCAACAGGATCTCAAACAAATCCTAATACATACATTACTTTACCAAGAGGTTCTAATTTTAAAACATCATACGGTGATGAATCATTCATTTATACAACATTGGATGACTACAAATTGGAATTAAATGTATCAACATCACGATACACAGGTACCAATATTTTATTAAAAGAAGGTTCATTAAGAAGAAATAGATTTGCTCTTTCAAATTCCAATGATAAAAACGTATATCAAATTGACGATGACAACGTTGATATAAGCAGCATGATTGTGCGTGTATATGACAATTCAAATTCATCATCATTTGAAGTATATAGAAATTTTACAACAATTCAATTGACCAATGAGTCAAACTTGGCATCTGCACCACTTTATTTTCTTTCTGAAAATGCATACGGTAAGTATCAAATATCATTTAGTAGTACCGGAACATTTGGTAAAAAACCACCAAATTTAGGAATTGTTGAAATTGAATATTTAACAACCACAGGTTCTGCATCCAACGGTTCAAAAACTTTTAGTTATGTAGGTTCTACAATCCTTTATACATCATCACAATTCATTCCAATCGTGACACCAATGTCTACGGTTGATGAATTTGGAAATGTTATTTTTGAAAGATCATTTGGTGGTAATGAAAAAGAAAGTATTGATAGTATTAGATTAAATGCTCCTGCTGCATTTGTTGCACAAAATAGAGCTGTAACCGCAAATGATTATAAATCATTAATTTATTCCAATTTTTCCATTGTAAAAAGTATTGCTGTATGGGGCGGAGAAAGTAATGTTCCTCCTCAATATGGAAATGTTTACATAAGTATTCAACCTCAAACTGATGGTACAAACCATGTGACTCTTACTCCTGCCGAAAAGCAAAATATATTAACTTTCTTGGACACCAAAAGAATATTATCCATATCTCCGGTATTGGTAGATCCTCAAAGAATATCTCTTGTTCTTGATGTTCTTTTTAAATATAATAATAACCTTAGCGTGCTTTCTCAAAATCAATTACAAAATAAAGTATACAATGTTATTGGTGCTTTTAATCGTGATAATTTGGATTCATTTGAAAAGTTATTTAGACATTCAACATTATTACGATCAATTGATACTTCCGATCCTGCAATTCTTAACAGTTTGGTTCGAGTATTTGTATCCAAGAAAATTGACATTAAAGCGCAACAAACATTAAATAACCAAACATTACAACCTGAAAGAATTGTCGTAGATTTTGGTACATCTCTTACTGTATTGGACGGCAAAACAATTGCGTCTTTTGAAGGATACACATATAGAGGAAGAACAATTTATCTTGGCGATGAAGCTTCCAATGTTGCAAATATTCGAAATGTTTTTCAGTATACATTAGAAGATGGATTGGTTAGTAAATTTAAAGGTGCCAATGGCATTGATGCTGCTCCTATTGGTACGATAGATTTGGAAAAAGGAATATTAAATCTTGAATCTTTACAAGCTGATGACGACGTTACTGTATACATTGATGTAATTCCATCTTCAAATGATATTGCACCAAAACGCAATCAATTGCTTACCATTGACATGAATCGTTTAAGCATTACTGCCGATATTGATACTATTGCTTCAGGTGGATCAAGTCGAGCAGCTGATTATCAACCATTTTCGAGAGAAAGATAAAAAATGTTATTCAGTATTGCAAATGCCACACCAAGAAATGTTGAAAGCTATAGAGTAAACGCTCTGTTGCCCGAAACACTTCGTGGTAATGCAGAAAAGTTGGTACAATTTTTAGAAGAATACTATAATTATTTAAATGGTCCAAACGGCCCATCATTGGAAATAAACAGTGTTTTATTGGATAAAGATTTGGACTATGTTTCACTTAAATATCTTGATTCAATTCAAAATCTTATTGCATCAAATGTTCCCAATTCACGAGTTCTGGATCGTGTATCATTATATAAGATAATTGTAAGATATTACAACAGCAGAGGCAGTGAAGATAATATTCTTACATTATTTAAAATATTATTTAATGAAAATGCTAGTATTAGTTATCCTAAGGATCTTTTATTTGAACCGTCAAGTTCGCCTGAAAAATCTTTTCCGTCTTATACATCAAAAATTCAAGATAATTATTATTGGCAACACTTTTCATATGTTGTACGTGCATCACTTGATTCTTCATTATGGGCTAATTCATTTAATAATTTTATGCACCCTGCAGGTCTTAAAATGTTTTACGAGCTTGCAATTGAATTATTCTCTCCAAATACTTTTGATGTTAAAAAGATACCAACCTTTAATATTGTTGAAGACAAAACTGAATGGATAAAACAGTTGTTAATGGTACCTCCAGGACAACATACACCAATATATCAACCTGGTTGGTTTCGTGAATTACTTCTTAGGTTTCTTTTTCAAGCAAATTCAAAACCTAACGGTTGGCCCGAGGTTTCAACACAAGAAGCATATTTTATTCTCGCATTAAGGTTAATTATTCAATCGCGCAATAGCAGAAATTCTCTTGTTCGATATGATTATGATTATAACGGCTTAAAGTTTATTGATGAATGCACTTTAAAAGACAGTGGGTTTCTAAATAAAACATTGTCTGAGGCAAATGAACCTTACAGCGAAACTAACGGTTGTAAATTTTTAAACCTTTCAACATATATTACAAAAGGAATTGTAATATTTGATGGAAAATACGTATTGACATTTAACGGTAAGGCATTAACATCGTTGATACAACACCCAGGAGACGCAGCGTTTTCTTATTATTCTTATAAGCAACCTGATGGAACATTTAAATATAAACGCCCTGACGGAACATCAACATACAATTTTGCTGAAGCTCCTGTGTTAACATTTAATGCTGAACCGCAAAATATACTGCTTCATCAAAACGGTGATTATGCGCAATTCCAAGATCAAAATTATATACAATTAGGATAATATAAATACAAGATATATGCCTTTAGGAAATTCAAAAACTGTAACACAACTTAGTTCGATTGGAACGGATGTTTTGGCTGCTGGTGATCTTTTCACTTTTGTTCAGATTAGTGATACAACATTTGCACCAACTGGAACCAATAAGAAAATTACTTCCACCAAATTGGCAAGTGAACTTATTACTTTAGCCGATAATTTATATCAAATTAAAGGTCCTAAAGGTGATACAGGCTCGGTCGGACCTGCGGGCCCTAAAGGTGATACAGGACTTACGGGACCTAAAGGTGATACAGGAGCATCGGGAACCTCTTCTGTTGATGGTACGACAATTGTAAATACTGCTGGTGTGCTATCGGTTGGAGTTATAGCTGCAGCCGATATTGGAACTGATGCTGTTACAACAAATGCAATAATCAATAATGGTGTTACATTTGCTAAAATTCAAACTGTTGCAACAAATAAGATTTTAGGAAGAATAACATCTGGATCAGGAAACATTGAAACACTTAATCTTGATACCGATTTATCAAGTCCAATATCTGGAAATTCAAGTGTGCCTACATCAACTGCAATTCAAAATTATCTTAATACTAATAATAATCCGTTTGCCTCATTTGGAGGTAATAGTGTAACAGCTGCGGTTTCAACTCGATCAAGCGGTACAGCAATTGCCACAATTACATCTACTGCTCATGGTTTTAATACAGGTAATAATATTGTTGTTACAACAGGATATTCGACAATTATTCCTGTAGGAACATACGCTGTTACCAAAACAGGAGCCGATACTTTTACGATACCAACAATTTCCACTGATGCCATTACAGGAACTAATACTATTAAGTATCAAAGAAATCCTAATGGAAATCAAAGAGCAACAGCTGCGTTTTACCATACTGTATCTTATATTTCAAAAAATGGCGGATTGTATGCTGGAGGTTACGGAAGTACAGAAAAAATTCAAGGCGCAAATGAAACGTATATTAGAGAACATCGACCATTGATGGTACCGTTGACAGCAGGCGAAAAAATAATAAATATTTATTCGGGTGGTACTACAAATCCTTCGATGTATTTACTTACAAATAATGGAAATGTATATTCAAGCGGCTATAACAATGTAGGTCAATTAGGTCTAGGAGATACTATTGATCGAAGCACATTTTTCAAAATAACATTTTCCGGTGAAACTTCTCCTATTGTTTGGTTTTCTCCAATGTGTGGGACATCAAATTCTATTTCTTGCGGCGCAGTAACGGCAAGCGGTAAACTTTATATGTGGGGATACGGTGGTGATCAGTCATTAGGTCTTGGTAATTCCAACAATTATTCAACTCCTCAACCTGTCAATACGGTAACAACTGTAGGAAGTGCTGCCGTTTCGACTCGATCAAGCGGTACGGCAATTGCGACAATTACGAGAACTGCTCACGGTTTGGTTAATGGTGATAGTATTGTTGTTACAAAAGCATTAACAACAATTATTCCTATAGGAACATACGTTGTCACCAAAACAAATGATAATACTTTTACAATACCAACAACTTCCACTGCGGCCATTATAGGAACTAATACTATTGATTATGGAACATCAACCAGTGCTATAAGTTTTAGAAAGGTTTTTGTACATAACAACTTTAATTTTACATATGTCATAGACAGTAACAATAAAGTTTATTCTTGTGGTAGCAACAATGTAGGCCAATTAGGTCTTGGAGATTTAATTCAAAGAAACACTTTGACTTTGATACCTGGTATGCTTGCCGATGATATATTATTGTCACACGGTGACTATAGATCTTCTGCATATATTATACGCAACAATGAACTATGGTCTTGCGGTCATAACAATTTTGGCCAATTAGGTCTTGGTGACATAATCGACCGTAATAGTTTTGTAAAAATAACTGGTATTACTTGCGCACAACTTTCATTAGGTGATCATGTTAACACAAATGTAATTTGTCTACAAACTAACGGAACTGTGAGAACATGGGGTTATAATAATAACGGTCAATTGGGAAACAACAATACAACAAACGCATCTTCTCCTGTAACACCATCAAAACTTATAGGAAGCACAACATCAAGTTTATCTGAGACCGACAACATAAAAGTAATTACACATGATAATGGTACTGTTACAGCAATTCTTAAAAGTGATGGTACGATTTGGACTACTGGCTATAACACTTACGGTCAATTAGGTCGTGGAGATGCAGTGCAAAAAAATTCCTTTGGGCAAATAATAATGGATGGCAATTTAAGCTTTAAAGACATATCATTTTTTGGATACAATAATGGAACTGTTCTCTTTGCCGTTGATCAAAATGATAATTTATGGGGAGCAGGATATTCCGCAGATTATATGTTAGGTCATGACATTATTACAGATTCTACTGTTCTTAGAAAAATTTCAATCATATAAAATAGCATATAAATAATACTATGTCAGCAATTATAACAGAAAACTTTCGCAGAAATAATACACGATTATTTTTAAACGATATATCAGCTCAAACAAATGGTAAATATTATCTTGGAATTGGTAAACAAGATCGTTGGGATAATGATGAAGAAAATTTAAATTTCACTCCTCCAGTTGCTGCCGGTACACAAGCGGATGCATCGGAAGTGCTTAATAATCTTAGTACTTTGGTTTCTTTAAATGCCTTAACTGGCGTTGGAAGAGTAATACCTGCTGTCGCTTGGAAATCTGGTAACATATATCAAGCTTACAGCTCGTATAACAGTGCACCTTTTTATCCGTCTGGCAATTTGCAACCATGTTATGTTACTATAAACGGTGCAATTTTTCTATGTCTTAAACCAGGATCCACCACGTCGACCGTTCAGCCTACAGTTCAATCAACCAAATATGCGCCATTTAGTTCAATAAGTGATGGTTATATTTGGGCTTTGGTTCAAGAAGCGCCAAGTACACAAATTATCAGAAACAATACCTTTACTGATATTAGTACGACAAAATTAACTGGTACTGAACAAAATAATTCAACAGCTCAATGCGGCGGTTTGGTTACAGGTTTTACCATTGTTGATGGCGGCACAGGTTATACCACAACCGGACCTACTCCTTCCGTTTTAAAATTAAGAGTGAATGACGGTTTTACCTTAACCGATCGCAGCACAACAAGTGTAACTTTAAATTTTACGGTTTCAGGTGGAGCCATTGACAGTGTATCCTTTCCCGCAGGTTGGCCTGCATACAGCGGATCAAATGCGGCAATAGGCGCATTATTTGCATCAATTGAATTTACGGGAAGTGGAAGTGGTGCAAAGATTGTTCCTACAATAGCTCCACCCAAAGGTTTTGCATATGATCCATCGGCTGTAATGCCTTCATGGTTTGCAGGAATTTCAATAAGCCTTAATGATAGTATTTCGGGTGATAATTTTTATTCACGTTATAGGCAAATATCAATTATCAAAAACCCTACAGTTACAGCTGGACAAGAAAGTGCGGGAACATTAAATGCATTAAAATATATTAATTTTCCTGATACGACTGATGTAACAAGTTTATCTGGCATTGATATGACAAATTCTGCCGTTTTAAAAAATTCAGCCAGTGAAGTAATAGGATATGCCGATAAATTAATTACAACAACAGGAGCTAAAAAATTATATTTTCATCAAAACCTAAGCAGCGGATATAGAGAATTACCATTAAGTGGATCTATGACTATTAAGGTTGGTTCTGGTTCTACTGAATATGTTTATACTTCTATAAATAATGGTGAGTTTATAAACGACGGTAATGCCGAAGTGCTATTTACTGAAAATCGTTCCTTTATTACACGTGCTTCTGGTCAAACTGAAGATTTAATTCTTATAATTCAATTCTAATGCCAATAACAACAAAAACCGAAAGTTATTACGATGATTTTTCCGCGTCTGATATAACAAATGGGAAAACACCAGATGATAAAAACTATTTAAGAATTCTTTTTAAACCTGGGTATAGTGTCCAAGTAAGAGAATTAAACCAAATGCAGTCCATGCTGCAATCCCAAATTGATAAATTTGGAGGAAGTGTTTGGAAAAATGGTGCGGCTGTAATTGGTGGAAATGTCACGTTTGACAATAATATTTCTGCCATTGATATATCCGCTACATTAGGAACAATTTTAACATCCGATATTGTAAGTACAATAACATCCGTTGAAACGACAATTTCCGGAGCCAGCGGCAATGGACTATTAGCTGCTGATGTTATAGGATATAAGTCAGGAGATGCTGGTGTTTATACTCTTTACATCCGATATAAAAATTCAGTTACATTAACAGCCACAAATGTAACAACATTCAGCGATACGGCCGTTCTAAGCGCAACAAGTGCTTTAAGCACATCTCTGAATTTGCAGGTCATCGGATCTGCAAAATTTGCTGCCGGCATATTTCTTGATAAAGGGTTATTTTTCGTAAAAGGATCTTTTGTCGCAACTCCAGCGCAAAGTGTTTTTATTGATAAGCTTACCGGTGTTGATGAAAAAATAAACGGTTTTGGTAAATTAATTATTAAGGAAAATTATATTGCAGCCGATGATGATTCAACATTATACGACAATGCAAATGATACTTTAAACTTTAAAGCACCAGGAGCCGATCGTTATGCTATTGATTTGACATTAGAATTTTTAACACAAGCTGATTCAGTAAACGATGCAATATCGCTTATTACAATTGTTGATAACCGAATTGTTGAAGTTACTCGTGATCGTTATACATCACTTGATCGTGAATTGGCCAAGCGTACATTTGAAGAATCTGGTAATTATGCTTTAAAACCTTTTAAATTGGAATTAAAAGAATGCTTTAAAGATACTTCGCAAACATATCGTCTTGGAAGATATCCAAGTGGTGAACTGGATATTACTGATACCGAAGCCAAAGACAAATATTACATTGGTGTTGATCCAAGCGTTGCATACGTTGACGGTTTTAGAGTTGAACCTGCTTCCAAAACCGAATTGTTATCTGGTAAAGCACGAAGTGTTTCAGATAATGTTAGTATTGACATACGTGCCGATATTGGTAATTATGTTGTAGGTACATTTGCTGCAAGTTCAGATTTGCCAAATATTCAAACATCAAATGAAATTTACAACATTGGAATTGATAAAACAATTATTGGTAATGTGAACTTGGTGCTCACCGATGACGGTATTCTAAAAGTTGATAATGTGACTGATCTTCAAGTTGGAATGCCAGTCACAGGATCTATATTTACTGCTGGTACAACCATAACATCCATAAATCCAGCGGCCAATACTGTAACAGTATCCGACCCTTTAGTATTTCCGCCATCAGTTGCAACAGCTGCAGCTGCAGCTATATCAACACCTGTTTCTGCCACAGTGGGAAACAGAACTGGTACTACTACAGCAACAATTACATCCACCGCTCATGGTTTGGATACAGGTAATATTATTGTTGTTACAACAGGATATTCGACAATTATTCCTGTAGGAACATACGCTGTTACCAAAACAGGTAATGATACTTTTACAATTGTAACAGCAAATAATACTGATATTACTGGAGGCCCTTACACAATTGCATATAAAGCAATTCCTTCGAATGTAGGATTACGATCAGCTGGTAATTTTGTTGCAACAATTACAAAAACGGCTCACGGTTTGGTTACAGGTAATAATATTTATGTTACAACTGCATTTGGTACGACCATTCCTCTAGCAAGATACGGTGTCACAGTTATCAGCCCTGATACTTTTACAATTGTAACAGCAAATAGTACGGCTATTACTACAGGAGCAGCGTCAATTGACTATAAAGCAATTCCTACCAATACCGTTGCAACTTTTGCTAGTGGTACAGCAAAAATAAGAGCAGTCGAACCAAATTTTGGATCAACTTATAGATTTTATTTGTATGACATTATTTCTTCTTTTAATGTTTCCAATATTAATCGTATTAGAAAATCTGGATCTCCTGGTGTTACTATATTTGTAACAACTCCTATTACGGCAACCAATTCCAATACAAATGTATTTGCGCTTCCTTATACCGCAATCGAAGATGTCGCTGCTGGAGTTGTATACAACACATTATTGTTTAGAAGCAAAAATGAAACGGTGGACACAGGAACCACTGCTACTACAGTAACATTTGATATTCCATCCAACCATAGACTCTCCGAAACAACTCCCGGCGCATTTATTCTTACAATAAACGGAGTAATAACTGAGGTAACACTTGTTAGTGGTGGTACAGTAGCAGGAACAGCTGTAACATTAACATTCACTCCGGCCGTTACTGGTCCTGTGACGGTAAATTTCAACTGTATAATTCCTACAACCGTAGAATCTAATGCAATTTCAAAAACATCAACGGCGGTAACCAATACCCCTTTGGTGGGAACTGATGCAGTCAGTAAGGTGTTTACATTGCCACACGCTCAAATTATCGCATCAACTCTTGTTGTAAAATATAACAGTAGCAATACTCTTACCGGAGCGAAAACCATAACATCCGATTGCACAATTGTTGATGATGGTCAAAGAGATAATTATCTTACCAATGTTAAGGTACGATATAATGGAACTAAAACTTTAGGAGCTTCTGATTATTTCTTTTTCTCTTATAATACTTTGACTAATAATACAACGACAGGTTTTTCTACTGTAAATTCATATCCTGGAACAGTGTTGTACAGCGATATTCCTTCTTATAAAGGTGTTCGTTTAACTGACGTTATGGATTTCAGACCTGTACTTCTTTCAGGTGCAGCCGCATTAACAACACTTACATTGTTAAATCCTGGAAGTTTAATATCATGCGTTGCAAGCTATTATCTTCCTAAAATTGACAAAGTTGTTGTAGGCAATAATAATAAAATTTCCGTAATTGAAGGAGTTCCAAGTTTAAATCCTATCGAGCCAAACACTCCGGATAATACAATGGCGCTTTATACATTGGATGTTCCTGCATACACTTATAATGTTTCGGATATTTCCGTTAACTACATTAATAACAGGCGTTATACTATGCGCGATATAAGCTTGCTTGATCAAAGAATCAGTAATGTAGAATACTATACTGCATTATCATTATTGGAAAAATCAGCCAATGATAAATCCATCGGTGATGCATTTAATGCATCACGTTTCAAAAATGGTATTATTGTAGATGCCTTTGTTGATTTTAATAGCGCCGATACAAACAACAGTGCGTACAATGCTTCAATTGATCGTGCTCAAGGTATATTGCGACCAGCATTTACAACATCTCGTATAGATTTAAAACCAAATGCTGTTGAAGGTGTTAGTGTTAACTCCAATAGTGCAACGTTATTGTATACCGAATCACCATATATCACGCAAAAATTTGCAAGTGAAAGTGAAAGTGTAAATCCTTATGACATTGCAACATATGTTGGAACACTTGATTTATCACCAAGCAGTGATGAATGGCAGGAAACAAAACTTAATGTTACCAATAATTTGGATCTTAATGCTGTATCTACATCTACCGATTTGGGTACCGTTTGGGGTTCTTGGAAATTTTCAAAAAGGATCGGAAAACGAGGATACCTGTTTGAGAAAACAGGTATTAATAGAGTGTTACAAATTGATGCAATTGCAACCGAAACAATTACTGATATAAACATCACAATTATACCGTTTATAAGACCACGAAAAATCTATTTTTCTGCCAGTAATTTAAAACCTAATACTGTTGTATATCCGTTTTTTGATAATATTAATGTTTCGGCATATGTTAAACAAACTGATAATTCCAACCCTTATGTTGCATGGCAAAATAGAACCGACGGTGAAGTTCTTTATACTGGACAAACTTCTATTGTAGGAAGTACTGCGTGTAAAACTGATGCTGCAGGAAATGTACAAGGAATATTTGTTATTCCTAATAATAATTCATTGAAATTTAAAAGCGGAGTAAGACAATTTAAACTTTCCGACAATATTTCCAACAATGCAAACACCGAAACGACTTATGCGGTAGCAAATTACACGGCCGCTGGATCAACAAAAACAGTTGATTCTACTCTTACCACAACTCGAGTTCCAAAAGTTGTTGAACGAAACCTTCGTCAGGAAAAAAAGATTTATAAAGATCCTATTGCTCAAAGTTTCCTAATTGATGATATTCAAAGTCCTTCTGGTGTTTTTCTTTCAAGTGTTGAACTTTACTTTGAAAGTAAAAGTGAAACATTACCTGTAAATGTAGCAATTGTTACGATGGAAAATGGTTATCCTTCGCAAAATATTGTCCCATTTTCCGAAGTAACATTAACACCGTATACAGTTGTCAATGGTGTTTATACTACAAATGAAGTTGTAAAAACTTCTGTAAATGCCTCAACTCCTACAATATTTGAATTTTCCGATCCTGTATATCTTAATCCGGGAAATGAATATGCATTGGTTGTTACATCAAATGATTCGGCATACAGAGCTTTTGTTTCTCGTGTTGGTGGTAATAACATTCCCGACAAAAAAAGAATTGATAAAAATCCTTATTCCGGCGTGCTGTTTATGAGTGCCAACTCAAGTACATGGACCGCTGATCAAAACCGAGATTTAAAATTTACATTAAATCGTGCCAAGTTTGAAATTGATACACCCAATTTGGGTGGTTCAATAACATTTAAACCTGAAGTTGGAGTTGGTGTACAAAGTGTAACAATGAATGTTGGCGGTAATGGTTCAGGATATACAAGTGCTCCAAATGTTACATTTTCCGATCCAACTTCTGGTACAACTGCAACAGGAACTGCAATTTTTGATTCAGTCACAGGAACTGTAACAGGTGTAACAATAACGAATGCTGGTTCAGGATATAAAAGCACTCCAACACCTCCAACTGTAACATTTGCCAATCCACCTTCTGGTACAACTGCAACAGGAACTGTAAATTTAATTTCAATTCCAATTAGTACATTTAATCTTACTCAAAATAATATTGAACCGTATGCAACAAATGTTGACAACGCAAATAAAGCAACAAGCATTTTTAATACTTTAACACTTGACAGTGCTTATAATGTATCAGCCGATGACGATTATAATTTAAATTCAACTTATAGCGTTGATTCAACTAATAAAGAATTTGTATTATTAAAAACGGATTTTAAATCAATTAATGATTATGTAAGTCCATTAATTGATCTTGATAATGTATCATTGCTTGCCGTATCAAATATTATTGGCACTCCAGGATCTTTGATTGTTAACTCCACTGATACAGAAACATTGGGCGATGCAGGAACCGGTTTATCACGTTACATAACACGCAAGGTTAATTTGAATCAGCCTGCAGATCGCCTGAGTGTATTTGTTGATGTTAACAGACCAACGGCTGGATCATACATTAAAGTATATGCCAAAACAAATGACGTTTGGAATGAAATGATTCCAGTCAAAGCAAAATCCAATAGTAATCCTCAAAATGAAATTCCTATTTCGGCCAATACATCAAATTATTCAGAAGTTGAATATACATACATATCAGGTGGTACATTTGAAAGTTTCTCTGTAAAAATTGTTTTTGTATCTGATGTAACATATACACCAACAACAGTAAAAAACTTCCGCGCGGTCGCAACAAGTGGAATATAATAAAGTGAAATTAAAAGTACAAAATGCTCCAAATTTGGAAAGAGATACACGCAGTAATGGAATCGTAAGTACCGATACTGAAGGCTATTTGCGTCTTATGCAAAAAAGAAAAGAACGTCGTGAAGCACAAGAACGATTGGATCGTTTGGAACGCGAAGTGACTGATATGAAAGCGATGCAAGTTCAAACAAACGTTTTGTTGCAAAACCTTATAAATAAGATTAATAACTAATATTTATGGCAATAACCGA
>Ga0114975_10001098_pt1 | contig 19644 bp, 11 predicted proteins | sample S_130626_EF_Meta_FD_87031 | JGI IMG/M metagenome (GOLD analysis project Ga0114975, IMG submission 87031) | Freshwater microbial communities from Lake Simoncouche, Canada to study carbon cycling - S_130626_EF_MetaG | ecosystem: Environmental > Aquatic > Freshwater > Lake | place: Lake...
GAAGTGCCCCACGGTAAATTTTCAACCTGGGCCAATCGAGAGTTGAAGAACGGACACACGCTGCAAGTGATGACTCCGATGGGAAACTTCGGCACCCCGCTAGTGGCCGATCAACGCAAGACCTATCTCTTGGTAGCGGCCGGCAGCGGCATCACACCTATCTTTTCCATTGCGAAGAGTGTACTCGCAACTGAACAAGAAAGCGAAGTGATCCTCGTGTTTGGAAATCGCTATTTTCAATCTATTATATTTCGCGATCAGCTCGAAGACCTGAAAGACAGGTATCTGGGGCGTTTCCGAGTATTCCATGTGCTCAGCGCTGAGCCTAATGACGTTGAACTTTTCTCAGGCCGCATCGATAGAGCAAAACTGGATGGTTTCGCAAAAGGGTTCATTCAAATGAATACGATCGATGAAGTTTTTGTATGCGGACCTGAACCCTTAATTCGAACGGTAAAAGAGTTTTCTCTTGAACAAGGCATTGCAGAGGAGCACATTCACTTCGAATTGTTTGGAACGCCCAACCCTACTGCCGGAGGAAATATTGAAAAGCCGGCTGAAACTGTTGACGCTTCCGGTCAACGATGTGCTGTTACCCTCGTGTTCGACGGTCAGGAAAACAACTTTTTCATGCCCATGGATGGCACGGCCATTCTGGATGCAGCTCAAGCAAGCGGCATGGACATACCTTTCAGCTGCAAAGGAGGCATGTGCTGCACTTGTCGTGCGCACGTTTCGGACGGATCAGCAACCATGAAGGTGAATTACGCCCTTGAACCGGGTGAAGTCGAATCGGGCTATGTACTCACCTGCCAGGCAGTGCCTACCAGTGAGCACATAACCGTCGATTTCGATCGCCACTAATCCAATCAAACACCTGCCTGCGCCGGGCTAACAGCTGCGCGCGCATTCATGTTTCTTTAACCGCGACTTCCATTCGGATTGGGATAGTATTGTGACGTAGTAAGCAAGTGATTCAACACTTGCTCGCGGACAGTTGTGGTATCATCGCGACGCACTCGGTTTAGGACGTCGATTTTCAATTGATTTTCAAACAGGTGAACATCAATAACCTTCTGTTGTTACTTCGCAGCATGGATTCATTAAGTCAAATTGTACTGGGAGCAGCAGTAGGAGAAGTATTGTTGGGGAAAAAGCTGGGCAACAAAGCGCAGCTATTAGGCGCCATTGGAGGAACTCTTCCTGATCTGGACGTATTGCTGAACCCGCTCTTCAGTGATGAAATCACAAAGCCTCAAATACACAGAGGATATTCGCACGCCATTCTGATTCACTTGCTCCTTTCCATTCCACTGGCCAAATGGTGTTACAGTAAATGGCATGAAACCATTTCAATGCGCCGTTGGTATTTGTTCTGGTCATCAGTTCTGATAACACATGCCCTGCTCGATTGCTGCACAACCTATGGCACCCAACTTTTGCTGCCCTTTACCGATTACTTGGTTGGATTCAACAACATCACAGTGGTTGACCCATTGTGGACCCTTCCCTTCATGTTCATTTTAATGGTTTCACTCTTCCTGAAACGCGATAATCCCGCCCGACTGCGCTGGGCTGTCGCTGCATGCACCTACGCAGGTCTTTACATGCTGGTCACTTTCTTCAACAAATACACGGTTCACCAACATTTCGAAAGCCAGCTAAAGGCAAAGGACATGTCATACCACACCTTGAAAACAACGCCCACCATGTTCAATAACATTCTGTGGTCGGGAATTGCCGTTGCCCAGGACAGCATATACTTCGGTGAATATTCGCTTATTCAGGAAGACCCTGTAGTCGAATGGATCGCATACCCCATCAACCGGGAGCTTATCGATAACCACCCTGACCAGCGCGCAATGTCTGCTATGAAGTGGTTTGGTCAAGGAGCCTATTTCGCACTTCCGGATGGCGAAAGCGTCGATTTCTTTACGGCCAAATGGGGACGAACCGACTTCACCCAATCCGAAGCGCACAAGGCATTTGTTTTTCATTGGAGAATAGAGCCCTCAGAACAAGGTTGGCAGGCTAAACAGTTGATGCCTGAATGGAAAGGTGAAGACTTTTCAAAAGCCTTCAATTCGCTTTGGAATCGCATACTCGATAAGCCGAAAGCCATTTCGCAATTGCAGTAGAAGGTGTTATTTTCGCGCTTCACGAAAAGTGATGTGAAATGAGCGCAGAAATACCCAGCAAATACGACCCAATTCAAACCGAAGACAAATGGTATAGCTACTGGATGGAGCACAAGCTATTTAAGAGTGTGCCCGACGACCGAGAAGCCTACACCGTTGTAATTCCACCACCAAACGTTACCGGCGTGCTGCACATGGGGCACATGCTCAACAATACCATTCAGGATTTGTTGGTTCGACGTGCGCGTATGCAAGGTAAAAACGCCTGTTGGGTTCCCGGCACCGACCACGCCTCCATTGCAACGGAAGCCAAAGTTGTACAGAAGCTGCGCGCTGAAGGCATCAAAAAAAGTGACCTCACCCGCGAAAAGTTCTTAGAGCATGCATGGGAATGGACCCACAAACATGGCGGTATCATTCTCGAACAACTCAAGAAATTGGGTGCAAGCTGCGACTGGGACCGCACGCGCTTCACCATGGATGAGAAATACTACGAAAGCGTAGTAGACACGTTTATTGATCTCTACAAGAAAGGAAAAATATATCGCGGTGAACGCATGATCAATTGGGATCCCGCGGCGCTCACTGCTTTATCCGATGAGGAAGTTATTTACAGAGAAGTAAATTCCAAACTGTACCATGTGCGCTACAAAATTGTTGGCAGCGACGAATACATCACCGTTGCAACAACACGTCCGGAAACCATTTTAGGTGACACGGCAATCTGCGTGAATCCGAAAGACGAGCGCTACAAACACTTACACGGAAAAAAAGCGATTGTGCCATTGGTAAATCGAGAAGTTCCTGTAATTGCCGACGAATATGTAGAAATGGAATTCGGTACAGGGTGTCTAAAAGTTACACCGGCCCACGACATGAACGACTTCATGCTGGGTGAAAAGTACAAGTTGGAAATCATCAACATGATGAACGACAACGGCACCATCAGCGAAGCGGGTCAATTGTACGTTGGCATGGATCGCTTTGAAGTGCGCAAGCAAATTGCCGAAGACCTGCAGAAGTCAGGCAATCTCGTGAAAACCGAAGACCTGGTAAACAAAGTCGGTTTCAGCGAGCGCAGCGACGCCGTAGTTGAACCACGACTTTCATTGCAATGGTTTGTGGACATGAAGGATTTGAGCAAGCCCGCGCTCGACCATGTCATGAACGACGACATTAAGTTCTTCCCTCCCAAGTTCAAGAACAGCTATCGCAACTGGATGGAAAACATCAAAGACTGGTGCATATCGCGCCAACTTTGGTGGGGACATCGCATTCCGGCGTGGTATGCACCCGACGGCCAATTTGAGGTAGCCAAAACGAAAGAAGAAGCATTGCAGCAATTTGCCCAAAAAGGCATTGCTGTTAACGCCGATTCTATCCGTCAGGAAGAGGATGTGCTCGACACCTGGTTCTCATCTTGGCTCTGGCCCATCAGCGTATTCGATGGATTTTATTCGGAAGAAGAAATCGGCTACTACTACCCCACCAACGATTTGGTGACTGCACCTGAAATCATGTTTTTCTGGGTGGCTCGTATGATCGTTGCGGGCTATGAATACCGCAATGATTTGCCATTCCGCAATGTTTATTATACCGGCATTGTGCGCGACAAGCAAGGACGTAAAATGTCGAAATCGCTGGGCAACTCACCCGACCCGTTGGACCTTATGAAAATATACGGTGCTGATGGAGTTCGTGTAGGAATGTTGCTGTCATCGCCTGCAGGTAATGACCTCCTTTTCGATGAATCACTCTGCGAACAAGGACGCAACTTCGCCAATAAAATCTGGAATGCATTCCGTTTGGTTAAGGGTTGGGAGGAAAAAGTAGACCACTCATTGCAACAGACCGAAGCTGCAAAAACCGCAGTGCATTGGATGCGCAGTAAGTTCAATGCGACCTTGGCTTCCCTGAACGAAGACTACGACAAGTTCCGGATCAACGAGGCACTGATGACAACGTATAAATTGGTTTGGGACGACTTCTGCGCCTGGTATTTGGAGATGGTAAAGCCTCCATTTGGTCAAGGCATGGATGCAGCCACCTATACCTCATCCGTATCCATACTGGAAGACTTACTCCGTGTATTGCATCCATTTATGCCGTTCCTCACAGAGGAGGTTTGGCATTACCTAAAGCCACGATCAGAGGGAAGTTCTATTTGCGTTGCAACATGGCCATCGGCAGAAAACGTGGACTCTTCTATTATCACTTCATTCGACCGAATGCAAGAGGTTGTAATCGGGATTCGAAATCTGCGTAAAGAGAAGAACATACCGAATAAGGAAGCCGTAGAGCTCATGGTTCGTGTCAATCAAGACAACTCAACAGAATTCGATGCTGTTATTCAGCACCTCTGTAACATTAGCTCAATCAACTATGTTCAGGAGAAACCCTCCGGTTGTTTCTCATTTGTAACGGCAGTTGCAGAATATTTCATTCCATTCACGGAACAAATAGACGTAGAGGCTGAAAAGAAAAAAATCGAAGCCGAATTGAGTTACGTGAAAGGGTTCTTGAAATCAGTAGAGGCCAAATTGAGCAACGAGCGATTTGTGAATAATGCTCCGGCTGCAGTGCTTGAGAGCGAGCGCAAAAAACAAAGTGACTCGCTGGCTAAAATTCAGATGATGGAAGAGCAGCTGAAAGCGCTGAATTAGCGTGGCAGGGTAAATTCGAACGTAGTCCCCTTGGTCATCTCCGAGTAAAACCGGATATCACCACCGGTGCGGGTAAGCAGCTTTTTAACGGTAGCCAAGCCAATACCATTTCCGCGCTTGCCGTAACGGTCTGCCGAAGAGGCCGTCTCGAAAAGTTGAAAGAGTTTGTCGTGAAAATTTCGGTCGATACCTGATCCATTATCAGCCACTGAAACCCGATACACATCAACATCTTCGACAATCGATATTGTGACAACCGTTTTATCCTTATCGCTGTATTTTATAGCATTTGTAACCAAGTTCAGCAATATCTGCAGCAGCACGGTTCCATGCGTATTGATGATGTCCGGCTGGATATCAAATCGGAGATCCACTTCTGAATCGCCGCCAAATAAATTTCGAATCTGTTCAACAACTTCATCACTGTTAACAGGCGACTCCATGTTAGTAATCGCGGCATCCAATCGGTAATAGTCCAAGAGGCCTGAGATAAGTGAGGAAAGTTGATGAGAGGCCCCCTTTATCGCACGCAGCATGCGAACACCATCCTGATGCAACGACTCATGATGGCTATCAATGAGCAAATCTGTCAAAGATGCAATTCCATTCAAGGGCGATTTCAAATCATGAGCAGCGACAAATGCAAAATGTTCCAACTCCTTGTTCTTCTCTTCCAGCCTTATCAGCGTGCTCTCCAACTCCCTCTTGCTTCTTCGCAACTCCAGTAATGCCATTACCTGTGCTGCCAGTGCATTCAAAGCCGACAATTGAGAGCCGGACAGAGACTTCGGTTCACTATCCAAAACACAGAGGGTACCAAGCGGCAAACCATCTTCATTGACCAAAGGAACTCCGGCATAGAATGCTAAGTGGGGATCACCTGTTACCAGCGGATTATCATAAAAACGTTCATCAAGACGAGCGTCGGGTACCACAAGTGCTTTTCCGGGCTCATGGATGGCATGCGCGCAAAAAGCGAATTCCCGGGGGGTTTCGGACACATTCAAACCAACCCTCGATTTGAACCACTGCCTGTCGTCATCAATCAAAGAAATAAGCGACATGCGGCAACCACAAATCTCAGAAGCTATTGCAGTGAGATGATCATACTCCTTCTCCGACAAAGTATCCAATACCTCATAGCTTTTCAAAGCCTTGAGGCGTTCCAATTCGTTCTGTGGTTTCTCGGGTAAAATCATTCGCTGTAAAAAGTCGTTGTGATTGCTTCAAATGTACCCCAATGCAACAAGAATAAATTTGACATATATCAATAAAAAAGGGCCGCAATAGCGGCCCTTCACATTATCATGTAGTCAATCTGATTAGTCAATCATTAACTTCAAGGTCCGTGAATGACCATTTGAGTTTAGAGAAATCAAATAGGCACCGGTTGCCAAATCACTGGTATCAATCGTGATGCGCTGCGCACCAGGAGCTGAAGCACGAGGCTGCCAGCTTTCAATAACACGACCACTCAAGTCAGTGAGTGTAATGTTAAGCTTCTCAGCACCACGATCAACATACGTAAGCACTGTGCTCTCGTCGGCCGGGTTTGGATAAACCATCGCGCCGAAGAAATCAGCGTTCTGCTCATTCAAACCAACAGTACCGGTCATATTGATATCATCAATAAACAAGTTGTTGGGGTATTCACCAGCATGGAACGCGAACTTCATACGGAACCCTTCGGTAAGATAAGTGTTCGGAATAGTGAACGACTCTTCTCTCCAATCAGAAGAACTGCTTGGGTAGAACGGAATACTCACGCTACCGGCAGTAACCAAATCAATTCCTTCGAGGCTCACGCGCGGCGTGCTCGACCAATTTTGACCGCAGTCGTTTGAAATAAACACTTCGAAAAGATCGGTGATGCCTGCGAGGTCAGTGCTTTGAGTAGCATAAGCATACTTGAAAGAAACAGCAGCGCCGCTTACCAAATCCAAGTTGCATGAAGGAGTTACCAATTCGTCAATATCGTATCCACCTTCATCAATGTTTGTTACTGACATTTCATACGCATTCAAAAAAGTACTTGTGTTGTTTGAGAAGCCGGCCTCTGTGGTGCGACTCCAAACAGATACGTTGCTATCGTAGTTACCCGGCACGTAGAAGTTTACGAATCGGAAGTAATCATCGAAACCTTCTTGGAAAAGAGGGCCACCGGTTTCTGTCCAAGATGGGGCAATTACAACGCATTGCTCAATTGTCTTTGTAGTCGATCCTTGCGCATTTGTTACAGTAAGTGTAACTGTTTTGCGACCTTCTGACGTGAAAGAAACGGATGGGTTGGCACTAGAGCTTGTAGCCGGCTGGCCATCCTGGAAAGTCCAAGAATAAGTATCAACAACACCATTCGTTGAGTTGTTTACGAACTCAATATCGTCATTCACACAAGCAAACTTAGAAGCAGGATAGAAGTCCGCAACCGGAGCGCAAGTGAGAGGGCTGTCGTCAGTACCGGTCAAAGCACGGTTCGAATCTGTCCACAAATTGCTACGTCCTGAAAGTCCGGCATTGAGTGCCAAACGCATGCGCTCTTTCTGTCCGTTGGTGAACATGTGTGAGCAGTAAGAATAGTCCATGAAGTTTTGAACGTTCTCAACCACGCCATATGTTCCAACCAATTCAACATTGTCAATTGAAAACGCACCTGCTGCATCTTCAGCATTAAATGCGTAGATGCGGAAAGTTACAGGCTGTGTCATTGCTGTGAAGGACGCACCACTCAAGGTAGCTTTGGCGCCGTTCACCGCGATTGCAGTGTCAGCCGCAAAAAAGAACGTATTTGCCGGATTGGGGTTGCTTACTACGACCAAATTCGGATTGGCAGGAGCAACAGATGCCGCAATGTTGTTCGCGTAGTTATTGAGGCTTGAACGAACCGCAAATGCACGTGGGCCATTTGCAGCACGTGATGCTTTGAAACGAAGCTCAGTGAGAGTCATTGCGCTTCCCGCACGAGGAGTGATGGTAAACTCATAGTATTTCGAAGTGTTGATTGTTCCGCTCATGTCTGCGTATGATGTGGAACCCGGAAGTGCACCTTCTCCCCAGCCGGTGAAAGCGAACTGACCATCTGCATTTGGGTTGATAGAAACACCGCTCGCTTGAAATTGACTAAACTGCAAACGCGTGAAATCTTCCTCACCCAACAAAAGCATCGGAGGGGTAGTCGCATCTGTTGTACCGCCTGTACCGCCGATGATGCCATCGAAATTATAAATTGCGTTGGTCAATGCTGTAGAGCTGCAAGAGAAATCTTTGAGGTCTTGGCAGCTAGCATGACCTTCTGTTTCCGGGGTGTCAGAAACGCCATCATCCCCGCATTCTACTTCAGGGTCATTCGTGCTGCCCCACGGGTGCGCCAGATCCAAAAAGTGACCAATTTCGTGTGTCAAAGCACGAGATGAGAAATCAGAACCCGTACCGATGCTACCAATGTAGTCGTGAAGAATAATAACACCATCTGCAAGTGCTGATTGACCATCAATTACCGCTGAGGGGTATTGGCTATATCCTGCAACGCCGTTTTCCATTTTCGCAACAGTCCAAACATTCACATAACGCTCGCGTGGCCACTGGTTCAGTTTAGAACCATTGTCACCTACCAACGTTTCGATGGTGCGAATGCGTTCGATACCGTTGGTACAATTGCCCAAGAAATCTTTGGTGGCCAGGCGGAACTCCAACTTAACATTGGCAACAATTGTATCAAACCCGCTAACCACAACGATAGTGTCTGCGTTCAATTTATTGTAGTCACGATTGAGGATTTCAATTTGATCGTAAACCTGCGCATCAGATATATTTTCCGGGCCATCCAAGTGTAAAATATGGAACACGATCGGAATAACGAGAACGGCTTCGGTTTCTCCATCGCGGTTATTGCGCCATTCAATCATTTCCTCGCGCATCAACCGCTCATAATTATCTTGAGCCTGCACCAAAAACGGATTGCGTGAACGCTCTCTATTATTCATTAGGTCGGTACCACAACGATACTGAGCCATTGCAGTAAGGGTGGTTAAAAGTCCCAAACCAAGCGTAAGTAAGCTTTTTCTCATGTCAATTTCTGAAATTTAGAAGTCACAAATATAAACGCGATGTGAAATGCTCAAAATTTAGTTATTCCGAGCTAACTACCCGAATACACCTAAGTTAGAGAGAACCCTACAGGTGGTGGTATTCCGGGAATCTCAACTAGTTGAAAATTTCGCATATTTGCGAAACCATGCATCGTAAAAGCATAGCTGCAATTCTGGTACTGTTGGTCCTAGGCCAAATTGGAGGTGCGTGGATGATCTACACCACAGCTCTTTGGGTGCATAAAACAAATCGGGAGTCGAGACTTCTCGACGTATCGAAAAGAGTGCTATTCGAATTACCTGCTTCCGAATATCGGGCAGCGATTGTTGAAGAAGGGGAAATTGTGATTCAGAACAGGTTGTACGACGTCGTTTCTGTTGCTGAAAATGGAGAAACCATGCTTATTGTGGCAATACCTGACCAAGCCGAAAACAAGATGAAACGCACCTTGAGCGGGCTTCAAAACGAAACTACAGGATGGTCGCAATTATCGAAACTCGCAAGTGCTTTTAGCATGACCGTTTTTATTCAGGAATCGATACTTGCTATTGAAAGGATGGTCATTCAGCCGACCATTCGACATTCTTATTTCTATTCAAATTCTCGAGACCAACTCAATCCTTCAGCAATAGAGCGCCCGCCGGCCATTTAATGTATAACACGCCTCATGAATTGAGGCACTTCAATCTGTTAATACATTAAATTTTCCAACATGAAAAAATATACTTTCTTGATGGGGATTGTGCTTGGCTGCATTTGCACTACCCCACTTTTTTCGCAGCAAGACACGCTTCCGGAGCAACTACAGCTCAACGAAATCGTGATTTCTTATAACAAAATCGAAGAGCGTAAAAACAAAATCCCTCAGTCGATTGAGCTCATCGATTCAAAAACAATTGCGCGCTCACAAGCGCAAACCACCGCCGACCTCATCGCTCAAAATGGGTCTGTACTGGTTCAAAAAAGCCAACAAGGTGGCGGAAGTCCAATTATCCGTGGCTTTGAAGCGAGTCGCATTCTTTTAGTTGTCGATGGAGTTCGCATGAACAATCTGATATACAGAGCGGGTCACCTTCAAAACATCATGACGGTTGACAACATAAGCCTGGAAAGAGCCGAAATACTCTTTGGGCCTTCCTCCACGCAGTATGGTACGGATGCTTTGGGCGGAACCATCCATCTATTTACTAAAAAACCGATTCTAAGCAGCGACGACAAACCCTTTACGCAAGTTGGTCTTCGCACTCGTTACTCCACGGTGAATGAAGAATCAACCACAGGGTTAGACATCAACCTTGGATGGAAGCGGTTTGCAAGCAGAACCATTGTTTCATTTTCACGCTTTGGTGATTTACGAAATGGTAAAAATGCCAACCCATTTTTCGACGGGAAGTACATCACGCGCGACAACTACATTGACAGTAACTTTGACAAGCCGGGTTCTTATGGAATCGATAGCATCATTACGAATGAAAACCCGGACCTGCAAGTTAAATCGGGGTATAACCAATACAATGTGTTGCAAAAATTCCTCTTTCAACAAAACGACCGTGTTTCTCATCAATTGAATTTGCAGTATTCCAATTCAACCAATTTGCCCCGATATGACCGCCTAACAGATATTTCAGGCGGGGCACTCAAATGGAGCGAATGGTATTATGGTCCGCAGGAGCGACTCATGATGAGCTACGACCTCGATATTAAAAGCGAGGGAAATTTCTTCAGTACATATCGATTCAACATCAATCAACAATTTGTGGAGGAAAGCAGGCACCAGCGCCGATATCGCAAACCCGGGTTGCAAAGCAGAATTGAGAATGTGGCAGTTTCAGGATTCAACTTTTTTGCTCAGCACAAAAGCAATCATCACGAGATGCAAGTTGGCATAGATGGCCAACTGAATGGCCTTCAAAGCACAGCGAATGAAGTCGATATATACTCAGGAGAATCAAGCAATTTGGACACCCGTTATCCCGATGGAACTAATTCAATGGCTCTAGCGGGAGTTTATCTTACCCATCTGTGGAAGTTGAGCGAGAAAACGAACATGACCGACGGTTTGCGCATTGGCTACAGTTCTTTAAAATCGATTATGATTGACACCAGCTTCTTCAAATTCCCATTCAACACCATTGAGCAGAAAACTCCAACCTACAGCGGCAGCATTGGATTGGTGCACAATGCCTCTGAAAAGTTGAAGTTCTCTATGCTTATCTCAAGCGCCTTCAGAGTTCCAAACATTGATGACTTATCCAAAATATTTGAGTCAACTCCGGGAAGTATTATTGTACCCAACAACAACATCAAACCTGAAAAATCGATCACGTACGAAGTGGGAATTTCCCGTGTTTTCGGTTCTGTATTGCGCTGGGATAATACTATTTACTACACCAACTTTATGGACGCTATTCAAACAGCTGCATTTTCTTACAACGGAGCAGATAGCATTTTTTATGATGGTGAGCTAAGCCGTGTACTTGCCTCTCAAAACGTAGGAAAAGCCTATATCTATGGATTCAGTTCCAACATTAAAACAGCTGCTTTTAGAGACTTCTCATTTCTTGCATCAGCTAATTATACCTATGGCCGCATTCAATCCGAAGAAGGCGAAATTCCGTTGGATCATATCTCACCGTTCATGGCAAAAATTTCTGCCATGTATGAAAAGAACAGTCTGTTTGCTGAAGCATATGCCCTTTATAACGGAGCAAAAAAGCTCAAAGATTATTCTGACAGCGGAGAAGACAACTTGAATTACGCCACGGCAGAAGGCATGCCCGCTTGGTATACACTCAACGCTCGCGTGGGGTATACTTTCAAGAACTACCTATCCATTCAGGGAGGTGTAGAGAACATCATGGACATTAACTACCGCGTTTTTGCAAGCGGCATCAATGCCCCTGGCAGAAACTTCTACATCTCAGCAAAATTGAATTATTAATTCACCGCAGTTTGGCTAAAAAAAGGGGGTGTTCGCGCCCCCTTTTTCATTGCATGGATTTCGTATTATGCAAGCGACGCACGCTTAACTTTGTGCGGTTCAATTTGCAGAGATGACAACAAGTGTGATGAAAAAAAAGAGCGAATTCATAAATCGCGAAATTTCTTGGCTAGCATTCAATGATCGTGTGCTGAGTGAAGCAGATAATTCGAACGTACCTCTGATAGAGCGCATGCGCTTTCTAGGTATCTTCTCCAATAATCTGGACGAGTTCTTTCGAGTTCGAGTTGCTACGCTCCGCCGAGCGATGGGAGTCTCTAAAAAGCCGATTGATCCCATGGATTTCGACCCTGAAGAAACCCTTCAAGAAACCCAAGAAATCATCAATGCGCAGCATGAGAAATTTGACCAGTCATTTCAAGTGGTTACCGAACTACTTGACAAATCGGGAGTATGCCTAATTAATGAGAAACAAATTCTGAAAGAACATGTCGCCTTCCTGAACAACTATTATACAGATAAAATCAAACCTCATTTAATTCCTGTAATACTTCATCATCGCATACCATTTCCTCAGCTCAGTGACTCAAGTATCTACCTGATATGCGAACTCAATAAAAAGGGAGCAACGCATGGCTCTACTCATGCGCTCATTGAGATATCATCCAGACTTCCGCGTTTTGTTGAATTACCCGGGATAAAAGACAAGCGATATGTAATTTTCATTGATGACCTGATTCGCTATTTCCTGAAAGACCTCTTTGAATCGCTTCACTTTTCTAAAGCGGAAGCATGGGCGATTAAGACCACTCGAGATGCCGAGCTCGACATCGATGATGACCTTTCCAAAGGCTTAATCGAGAAGATGTCTCGAAGTGTCACACAGCGGAAAAAGGGCGAGTATGTGCGTTTGAATTACGACAATTCAATACCCCATCACGTGCTCGATCTAGTATTGAAAAGAGCCAAGATTAAAAACATTGAAAACATTTCGCCCGGAGGCCGATATCACAATAAAAAAGACCTCATGAACTTCCCTGACATGGGAAGAGCCGATTTATGCTGGCCTGCGAGAACAGCTGTGGAGCATCCGGCCATTCAAGGGGATTTGGGTTTTTTCGAAGCCATCAAGAGCAAGGATATCCTCCTCCACTTTCCCTATCATTCCTTTCAAAACACAATCGACTTCCTCAGACAAGCTGCTATCGACCCGGAAGTAAAAACAATTCGTATTACCCTCTATCGTGTTTCTAAAAATTCACAGGTAGTGAATGCACTTATCAATGCGGCACGCAATGGGAAACGAGTTACTGCTTTGGTGGAATTACAGGCCCGCTTTGATGAGGAGCACAACATCAAAGTAACACGTCAGTTGACAGAAGCCGGAGTTCGTGTAATACCGGGAGTTCAAGGGCTCAAGGTGCACAGCAAGTTAATTCTGATTTCCAGAAAAGAGGCTGGTAAAACAGTTCGCTATGTGTATGCAGGAACCGGCAATTTCAGCGAACGTACATCAACGGTTTATACCGACCACGCCTTGCTTACATCGCACAAAGAAATAGGCGACGAAGTAAGGAAGTTGTTCGAGTTTTTCGAAAGCAACTACATTCGAAGTTTGCACAGGCATTTGATTGTTTCACCTTTCAACACGCGCAGAAGGCTGTTGGATTTGATCAACAACGAGATTGAATTCGCGGAAAAAGGAATGCCCGCATTTATAACATTGAAATTGAACAATCTCGTTGATGCTTCGATGATTCGAAAACTCTACGAAGCGTCGCAAGCAGGAGTGAAGGTTAACCTTATCATCCGAGGAATATGCTCACTTATCCCAAACCTCGAGGGAAAAAGCGAAAACATACGCTTGGTGAATATCATTGGTCGCTATCTAGAGCATAGTCGAGTATTGGTCTTCGGCAACGGAGGTAAACCGCTGTATTTTATCTCGAGCGCCGATTGGATGGTCCGAAACATTGATCATCGCATAGAGGCAACCATTCCCATTTATGACACCGGCATCCAGCAGGAGTTGCAAAAAATGCTGGATATTCAGCTTTCCAAAAGTGAACAACGGAAGAAGAAAACCACCGAATCAGAGTCAACAGATGTTCAAGACGCCGCTTATGAATATGTTCGCTCATTAGCTTTAAAACCCCAACTCAAAAAGACTAAAAAGTGAAATTAGCAGCAATAGATATTGGCAGTAATGCGATTCGTTTACTCATTGAAGAGGTTCGACAATTCAATGGTGAAATTCGCATCGACAAAGTTTCATTGACGCGCGTTCCTGTAAGACTTGGGGAGGATGTATTTACAACCGGTAAAATATCAGATGAGCGCATTAGGCAGTTGGTAAAAACAATGCGAGCATTTTGGTATATCATGGATGTTCATCAGGTAGAAATGTTTCGTGCCTGCGCTACATCCGCCATGCGCGAAGCAAAAAACCGGAAAGCAGTGATTGCGACGGTCGAGCGAGAAGCTAATTTCAAAATAGAAATACTCAGTGGCGAGGAAGAAGCGAATCTCATCTTCAGCAATTATTTCTCTCAAAACTTAAACACCAAACAAGACTATCTTTTCATAGATGTGGGTGGAGGCAGCACGGAGCTCACACTCATCAAAAAAGGCAAACGAGTTAAAGGGCAATCCTTTGATGTCGGAACCGTTCGATCGCTCGCCGGATCAAATGACAAGTCAGCTTGGAAATCGATTGAAAAATGGCTTTCCTCAAATGGAACAAAACTCGATAGTTTGATTGCCATTGGCACCGGAGGAAATGTCAACACGCTTTTCAAATTGCAAGGCAAAAAACCGATGGAGATGATTTCCAACTCAGAAATCAAAGTTCTTTACAAGCAGCTGAACTCGGTGAGTCTTGACGAACGCATTTTCACATTCAAACTGCGTCCTGACAGGGCCGATGTAATTATCCCTGCATGCGAAATCTACCTTCGAATCATGGAAATTGGGAGCATAAAGCAGATGCTAGTTCCCAAGATCGGACTTTCAGATGGCATGATCCTGCATATGGCCGGACAACTAAAAATGGATTAATGTTCATGGTTTGAACCAGCCTTGTATAAATTCGCGAGACCCAAATTGGGTCATGAACACAACTCATATGTCAAGACTGCTTCTGATACTATCTATCACCTTGTTGGTTAGTCAACAATATTTCGCACAGATTTATGGAACTCCCATAGCAACCTGGGATTTCGCCGATGGAATACCAGCCGATTGGGAAGTAGGAATTTCAAGCACAAACAACATTGCACATTGGGAATACCGAGGCCCGAATACAGTTCCAAATTATATGCAAGGCGCTCGCGGTTCCTGCTCAGCTATTGCCGTTCCTATAAACTCACAAACGCAATCCAACGGGTTTCTAATTTTTGACGGTAACTATTGGGATGATCCGGGCACAGCATGCGGAGCTGGTTTCGGCACAGGTTCTGACCCTGCACCTCATACTGCTTGGTTGATCACAAATTCGATTGACCTCACCGGGATAAACTCGGCCGTATTGACGTTTCAGCAGCAATACCGTCATTTTCAGGCAACCACTACCGTTCACATTTCCATTGATAATGGTGCAACATGGACCGAAATCATCGACAACCCAGGTATCCAATCACCGAGTGCCGAATGGAAAACAGTCAATATTTCCCAGTGGGCCGCCAATCAGCCCAACGTAAAAATCAAATTCCAATATGAGGGCACCTATTATTGGTGGTTGCTGGATGACATCAACATTTATCAGCCAAATGACAATGACATCCTCATCACTAAGGTTCAGTACACCAACAATCAAATTGTAGATGGACTGACCACCCTAACTGATTTGGAATATCACCAATACCCACTAGCCATGCTGCCTGCTCTGAAACTCAAGGCAGATATTCTAAACGTGGGTGGATTTGCACAGACGGGGGTGCGTCTGAATGCAAAGATTACGAAAGACGAAACCACTGAAATCTATAACCAAAGTAATGCACCTGCATCTATTGCTGCATCCTCTTCGGCTAATCTCAGTATCAATGGAACATTTACACCTCCTACCGGCACGGGTGACTATGAGATTTTATACACCATCTTGCAGGACTCATTGGATGATTCTCCGAGCAACAACGTGGATAGTTTAGACTTTGAGATAACCACCTTCACCCTTGGCAAAGACGAAGGACCGATGGAAGACTCCTACATTGCTCAAGAGTTCTACGACACTTACCAAGTTGCGTGTGGCAATTTCTACGAAAACAAATCGACCATTCGCTATTGCCATACTGTTCAAGTAGGCATTGCAGAGGGAACTGCAATTGGAAAAGAAATACGCGGAGTAGTTTACAACCAATCATTGGATACACTTATCGGTTGGACACAACCCTACGCTGTAAACTATGGCGACCTTAACGAGCCCGGAGAAGAGCGATTGGTTTACCTTGATTTCGAAACCCCATTCGCATTGCAAGCGGACAGTATTTATTTCATCGCTGTTGAAGAGTTGGATTCTATTCTTCCATTTTATGTTGGCAGAAGCGGAAAAAGTTTCGGGGAGTCTTCACTAATCCGATACGACAATATCAATGCATCCATTGTTAGTGCTAAGTCATTTATGGTGCGACTTAGTATTCTTCCCGCTAGTCAAAACCCGGGTTGCACGGATGTGCAAGCCATCAACTATGAACTAAGCGCCCTGATTAACGACGGGTCGTGTGATTATTTGGGTTGTACCAATGAAGATGCCGACAACTTTGACTTCGACTCAAACTTTGATGACGGATCCTGCATTGTGGGAGGCTGCATCGATAGCACCGCGACTAACTTCAATCCCTTCGCAACCTATCAAGGAACAGCGTGCATTTACAGAGGCTGCACCACACCCATTGCGCTCAATTACGACCCTCAAGCCAATGAGGACGATGGCACGTGCGAATTCCTCTCTGCACAAATGTCAGCGGCAGTGCTGAGTGGTTGCCCCCCCTTCTTGCTGCGCGTCAACAATGAAAACGCGTTCACACCGGAAGGACTTTGTTCATACACAATAGATGGCGTTGAAGTTTACGACGTTTGTTCCTCCGAGTTTGAATACACGCTGGATCAACCGGGCACCTATGAACTCACCTATTCAATCTCCATTGGTAATGCTTATGCCGATACAACAGTATTCGTGGAGGTTTTCGAAACGACCGCTCAACCTTTATTAACCTACGCACCCGACACTCATATCTTGACGTGTGCGAATTGTACAGACGCAAATCTTACCTGGTATTTTAATGGAATAACTGTAGCTGAAGGAGCAAGCACTTCCTTCAATACTGAAATCGATGGCATTACACAAAATGGCGTCTATCAGCTCATAACTACAAACGCATTGGGATGTAGCACACTTTCTGACATTATATCCATTGTTCAACCTTTTCTGTCGGTGAGCACCAACCAGGGCTGTGCACCACTTACAGTTTACTTCAACAACCTTACGGACACCATTACCGGATTAACATGTTCGTTGAATACAGGATTGAGCGTGATTGACGATTTTTCTGGTCAAGTTGAAGTTACTTATGAAAACGCCGGCAGCTATTCCCCTTCATTGAGTTGCTCTGCATCATCAGCCAGCGGTTCTATAGTAACCTCTATCATCGCAAGCAATCAAGAGGTACCAATTCTTATCGTCGATGAAGGATCACAATCTGTTATCTGCCAGAACGCCTCCGCCTTCACTCAGTTCACATGGAATATTGATGGGACAATAATATCCGGGGGGTCGACTCAGCCTTTAGGAGGTGACATCTACCAGTTACAAGCATACAATGCTGATGGCTGCGGCGGAAGCAATCTTCTTATTGTGAACAGTTCGACCGAACATGAGACAACTGAATTCAGCGTGTATCCGAATCCCGCTCATTCTTACATACAGTTTTCGAATTCCGCTTCAGGATCATATCGCATCCTCAACTCACTCGCACAAGTAGTATTCGAACGCAGCAAGAACAATTCAACAAGTATAGTTGAAACCATCGACTGGCCGGCAGGATTGTATTATGTGCTATGGACAGAAGAAGGCATTACCCGAACGACCAAAATAGAAATCGCTCACTGATTCGGCGTTTGGCATAGTTTTCGGTAAGCGCACAACTCGGAGGCTGTTAAAGTTTAGTTAAGTGCTAAGATGCTAAACGGAAGTTCTCCTTACATTTGAAATAAGCTAACCATTCAAAAAAAAAGTAATTCGATGAAAAAAGTATTCCTCACCCTAGCTATTGCACTCGGGGCATTCTCATTCGTATCCGCTCAAACACCAGTTGCTTCGGGTCCTTCAATTTTAGTTGACAAAGAAGTTCATGACTATGGTGATATTCCATTTGCCGGAGATGGCACTTGCGAATTCAAAGTGACCAACACCGGAACAGAACCATTGATTCTGAGCAAGTGTAAAGGTTCATGCGGCTGCACAGTTCCAAAATGCGATCCTAACCCAATTCTTCCAGGCGAAAGCTCTGTAATCACTGTGAAGTACGACACTAAACGCCCTGGCCCAATCAACAAGTCAGTTACCATCAACTCAAACGCTACTAACGAACCGGTTAAAGTGGTTCGTATCAAAGGAAACGTAGGTGCTGATCCAAACGCTGCTCCAAGCGGTGCTCCTGAAAAGGCTCCAGCAGGTGCTCCAGCAGGTGCTCCAGCAGGTGGCAATCAATAAAAATGAAACTTCAAAACTTCCGTCCACAAGGGCGGGAGTTTTTTTTTCTTAAAACATAGAACATCATGAAAAAAACACTACTTACCCTATCACTAGGTCTTGGCCTTGCCTTCAGTGCATTTGCTCAACCTGAGCTTGTAACCGGCCCTGTATTGAGCCTGGACAAAGAGACCAACGATTATGGAGACATTGCATACGACAGCAATGGTGCATGTCAGTTCAAAGTAACCAACACCGGCAATGAACCTTTGATTCTATCCGGCTGCCAAGGCTCATGCGGTTGCACAGTTCCTAAGTGTGATCCAAACCCAATCGCGCCTGGTCAATCGTCATTTATTGATGTTAAATACGATACAAAGCGCACGGGTCCATTCCAAAAATCGGTTACCATCAACTCGAATGCAGTGAACACCCCTGTAAAGGTTATCACCATTAAAGGCAACGTTGGTGCTGATCCTGGACTAGCCCCTGTTGGTGCTCCTGAAAAAGCTCCTGTTGGCGCTCCTGTAAAGCAATAAAGGATTTTTATAGTCATAAAAAAAGGGGGCGATTGCCCCCTTTTTCATGCCCAGATATTTCTTAGATTTTCTGTATTCGAACGGATTGATTTAATTCATCCGATTTGATTTTTACCGTGTAAATTCCATTGGTCAATGAACTTAAATCCAAAACTACTTGCGCTGTGTTTGGATAGAATTCCATGACTCTCTTACCCATCAGATCATACACTTCGATTGTACGAATTGTTTGAGCAACCGACAGGTTAACATTAAACAACCCAGCTGAAGGATTCGGATAAATGCGAACAGAAGTCTGACTTTCAACAACGTTATTTGGATCACATGGGCTGCCGGCCAATCCCATAGCACACATGATTCGAGGTGCTGAGTAGCCTTGAATAGTATCCAAGTAAGTCATTCCCTTCGTCATCGACATATCAGGATTCGTGGCCAAACCGTTCAAATTGTTCGGATTATCAGCTGTCCACCATTCCCAAGGTGCACTGTCCGCCTCTGAACCTGCCGGTCTGTTGAGTGGGTACAATCCCGTATAACCATCGTTATACGTATTTGCCTGAACGGTATAAACATCACTCTGGTTATCAGCTGC
>Ga0114975_10001099_pt1 | contig 19640 bp, 16 predicted proteins | sample S_130626_EF_Meta_FD_87031 | JGI IMG/M metagenome (GOLD analysis project Ga0114975, IMG submission 87031) | Freshwater microbial communities from Lake Simoncouche, Canada to study carbon cycling - S_130626_EF_MetaG | ecosystem: Environmental > Aquatic > Freshwater > Lake | place: Lake...
AAGATAAATCCTTCATCCAAAAAACCCATAGTTTTATGAAGTTATCTCGTGCTCAAAATATTCTTCCCACGATTTTATTAATGAATACGGGTGCTTGGTTAGCAAAACCCTCCTTACAAATATATAAATCAACCTCTTTTTTTGTAAGTTCTCTCATTACCATATCCATTATGTCGAATAGTATGATTCTCAATGACTTATTCGATATGTCGGTGGATAAAATAAATAATCCTCGACGACCATTGGTCACGGGTGAAATATCGAAACGAGAAGCCATCCTAAGTTCTCTCTGTCTATTCTTATCTTCGGAAATCCTAAATATGCGATATATACCCCGAGACTTGCAATATATCACCCATTATGCTAATGTTATTATTACAATATACACACCTATTCTGAAACGGTTAGCATTCATTAAAAATATAACGTGTGCTGGATTGGTTTCCTTTTCGGTGTGGTTCTCGGGATTATTGATAAATAAAAACACAAATAACAGTGGATTATTATCAATGGCTTCATTGTTTTTGTTTCTAGGTTCTCTCTATAATGAAATACTTTTGGATATACGAGATTATGAAGGTGATGGACAAAATGGTATTCTTACGATTCCTATCTTATATGGGAAAACGAATGCTTGGAAACTAGCCTTTTGTATATTATCGATGAATTTATTATCGAACTCCGTGATACTATATAAATTATATTCTATTCGAGAAAGTATTTTCTTTTTATTGATATGTTCTCAATTATTTATAAATCTAAGACAAATAAAAACGAATCATTATGCAAAAGATACCATACATAAGGTAGTAAATGATACACAAAAACAATTATTTGCAGTTTTATTATATATGTGTTTTTTACGAACAAATGGATAAAATAAATACAATTAAAAAAACAAGATAAACATTATTTCATTAATTATATATAAAGACAAGCACAGTTATAAATGTTTAATTTGAATAATACAGTAGAAACGAAATCCGAAGTGATTGAGACTCCTGATGAGAGGCCGAATAATAAATATAAAAATATTTTAAACTCATTACCCCCTGATACAGATAACGATGTTTTAAATTATAATGCTATTGATAAATTATTAGAAAACGAAAAATTAAAAAATAAAAATGAAGCTTGGAATAAATTAGACAAAACCATTAAAATACAGAAGTTACACGTCTTCGCCGAGAAATACGGTAAAGAGAATGCATTACCCGTAAAAGATATTAAATTATTAAAAACGTTTTTTATTGATTGTTTAGAGAAAAATAAACTACAAAAAACTAAAGATGTCAACTATGATAAAGAAAAGAGAGAAGTCATTAGTGTTCCTGCTTTATTTTTTAATAATACCAATCATAATTTTACATTAAAATCCACTGATGCCAAACGGGTTTCCACATTAAAATCTTTGACACCAAAACGAGTTACTGCGAATAATAATGAATCTATAGAAAAAAAGATATAGAAGTATTATAACTATATCTAATAATATGACAAAAATAGCATTTATTACTGGAATAACAGGCCAAGACGGTTCGTATTTAGCCGAATTTTTATTAGAAAAAGGATATATCGTCCATGGTCTAGTACGTAGATCTTCCTCTATTAATACACATCGTATCGAATGTATTTTTAATCATCCAAAGTTGAAACTACATTATGGCGATTTGACCGACGGTTCTTGTCTATTTAACTGTTTAAATAGCATCAAGTTGAAATATCTCGATATGACGGTTTTAGAAGTATATAATCTAGCTGCACAATCCCACGTAAAAGTATCTTTCGAAATGCCCGAATACACCGCCGACACGGATGCATTCGGTACGTTAAAATTATTGGAAGCTATTCGTTCTACTAACTTAGACCGTATCACCCGTTTTTATCACGCTTCCACCAGTGAATTATATGGGTTAGTACAAGAAGTACCTCAATCCGAAACTACTCCGTTTTATCCTCGTTCTCCATATGGTGTCGCAAAACTATATGCCTATTGGATTGTTAAAAACTATCGCGAATCCTATAATATGTTTAATTGCAATGGTATCTTATTCAATCACGAATCGGAACGAAGAGGACATAATTTTGTCACTCGTAAAATCACAATGGGTTTAAATAAGATATTGAAGGATACTACGGGAACAGAAATTTTGACAATGGGTAACATTGATTCTCAACGCGATTGGGGTCACGCCAAGGATTATATTGAAGGTATGTGGTTAATGTTACAACAGGATTCGTCAGATGATTTCGTATTAGCCACGGGTGAAATGCATAGCGTTCGTGAATTTATCGAAAAAGCTTTTTTGTTAAAAGATTTCGAAATCGAATGGAAAGGGAAAGGAGTGGATGAAATAGGAATAGATAAAAAAACAGGACGGGTATTGGTGAAAATCGACCCCAAATATTTTCGTCCTGCCGAAGTGGAACAACTCTTGGGCAATTCGACGAAAGCCCGAAAAGTATTAGGTTGGAAACCGAAATTTACTTTTGATGAGTTGGTGAAAGTGATGGTTTTACACGATTGTGAAAGTGATGGTTTTACACGATTGTGAAAGTGATGGTTTTACACGATTGTGAAAATGATGGTTTTTTCACTTCAAACATTCCAAAAGTTACTCGCAATTCTTTGTTTTTTTCTATTTTTTATACAAACACCATTTTTATTTGATAATCGATTTAATTCTTCTAATATTACTTTGGAAAATGGATGATCGAGACCATCAATATTATCATTATCCATTTGTATCCACTGTAATTTAGGGTTCAATCTAAATTTTATATAAACATCTTCATTACCCATTGATTTCATAAATGCATCATTATTGAATTCATCTATTTTTGGATAAAATCCTTCTCCGAATAGTTTTTCATCAGGGTCAAACCATAAGTGTAATACAACGGTCGGACGATTACGTATTTCCTCTAACCGTTTTACTAATTCGTTATAACGTTGTTCTGTCATTTTGTTTTTGCTTTTTGTAATCGATAAAAATAAAAAATAAATCAATTTTTCTTTTGCTTTTGGAAAATTGATAATAGATAATAATATACATCTATTCTATATTACTATCTAATGAATGAACGGTTTATAACTACTATGTTAGATATAGAAAATAATGAAATAGATGATTTCGATGATGACAATAGTGATATCGTGGATTATGAATTAACCGAAACGGATATTTTAGATGTACAAAATGATATTTATGAAGCAATGGATGAATATATGGAATCCGAAATCATTCATATGGCTTCACCAGATTTTCATAAAAAATTTATTAAAGATATATCTTATTATTTTTATGAATACTGGGTAGATGCAAAATTATGCGACGAAGATGATTTATCAGACCTAGAAGATATGATTGAAGAACTTTCTACTATATATTTCGATATTTCGAATATTCCACCTCGTTCCATTCCTTATGGATTAATGGTTGAACCCGTTACCAAAAACATCGATGTATTAAGAAGACAAATCGAATATTTAAAATCAATTCCTCAACCTAAACAAAAAACTCCCGAATGGCATCAATTTCGTTATAATCTTATAACCGCCAGTAATTTATGGAAAGCATTGGATTCAACCGCTCAACAAAATAGCTTGATATATGAAAAGTGTAAGCCATTGGATATGAGTCGTAGCGATTCGGGATTTTGTAATCCAGAAAGTACTCTTCATTGGGGTGTTCGTTATGAACCTCTTACGGTTATGGTTTATGAACAAATGTATCAAACCAAAGTCGATGATTTTGGATGTATACCTCACCCCAAATATAATTATATTGGAGCATCTCCCGATGGTATCAATCTAGATGAAACCAATGCCGAAAAATTTGGTCGTATGATTGAAATTAAAAATATATTTAATCGAGAAATTACGGCTATTCCAAAGCACGAATATTGGATACAATGTCAAATTCAAATGGAAACGTGTGACTTAGATGAATGTGATTTTGTTGAAACCCGTTTCAAAGAATATAATTCGGAAGAGTCGTTTTATGAAGATTCGCTACACGAATATAAAGGTGTGATCTTATATTTCGTTCAAAGACCCAATCGATATGATTTTGACATTTCTCAATCTATGCCTTTTAATAATTCTCCTATCTATAAATATATGCCATTAGATATTCCACTCGATAAAGAAAATATTGATAATTGGATAAATACTACCAAAGAAGAAAACAAAATAGAATTACTATTATTCAAACCATTATTTTGGTATATGGACGAATTCTCTTGCGTTTTAATAAAACGTAATCCCCTTTGGTTCCAATCTGCACTTCCAAAAATAACCGAAACGTGGAATATCATTTTAAAAGAACGGGTCGATGGTTATCAACATCGTGCTCCTAAGAAAAAAATATCGGCCAATAAAACTGAAGTCGTCGTGGAAAATGAAACCAATACTACCCATTATATAAAAAACCTACCGCTTACCAACAATATTTGCCTTATTAAATTAGATTCTGAACCCGATTCAACTGGATAATCGAAAAGATAATTCACTATTCACACTCGTACTTCTACTATCATTAGATGTTTCTGATGATTTACTACGGGTTTTCTCACTGATAAGTTCCGATATTTCATGAAATGAATTTTTTATTTGTCTTATTTCGATAGGTGGTTTATTTATGTTATATAAAGGGAATGCGTGTTTGGTATATTTCAAATATGTATAACTGGCAGATGTTTCTTTTTCCATAATATTTATGTCTTCTTTTCCATTTATAAACCCGTGTCCTCGTTTATTATCATACATATATATCGCACAATCACTGCAATAACCTATAAATATATCATCGACGATTCCGTGTTTTTTACAATTCTCACAAAACTTTGGCCCACTTCCTGGAGCCATCGTAATTGCCCATTCAAATGGAAAATTTAAAAAATATTTTTGTTTATCACATACATAATGGTCGTGTTCTATTCTTTCTACTGGCATTATACCTATATATTACGATTTTTTTATTTTGTTTTTATTATACAATATTGATTTTATACTATATTATAATGTTTTCATTATTACGTATATCAAACCTATCTAATATACCGTATTGTTGGCCTGTTCCAGAAAAATCTTTTTTTCTATTTCATTTATTTCTATATAATATTTACTTCCGGGTATCAAATCATCAAACTCTATTTTATTTAGTTTCGAAAAATCCATTTATTTATTCAAGTACTATTCGTTTATGAATAATAAAAGCAATTCAATTTTTATAACGACAGTACTGTAATAACGATAGTAACCTTAGAAACTATAGTAATGTAATTTTGTAATCACTATTGTGATCAATGATGGTAACCTATCGTAATCTTTAGTTGAAAAATATAATATTGTATTCTATATGTCTAGTTCCTATCAAAGTCCGATTATATTAGATAAATCCGATTGTATCAAAATACACGAAACTCTGGAAATTTATGGTCGTAATGAACACGCCGTTTTTAATACAGTTACCCAAAATTATGAAGTCAAACGCAATATCACTCTTACGATAAAAAACAAAAAATACCGATTAGATGAATATCATTTTCATAATCCGAGCGAACATAAAGTAAATGGACATATGTATCCCGCGGAAATTCATTATGTTTTTATCGAAACCGAAAATGAAGAATCTCATGATATTCGAGAACATTCCAATATTTGTTGTTCTCATTTGGAAAAACAATATAGATACCCGAATAAAAATATATTAGTCATTGGTCGGATTATTGTTCATAATGAAAATCATAAAGACTTCACTAATTTACAAGTGAAAGCACCTCATTATTATTATCAATATGATGGTACTCTAACGAATGGTTCATATTCCCCTGTTCGATGGATTGTTGGCGAAACCCCTGTCCATTATAATTTGAAACAAATTGAGACGGTAGCCAAGCCAGCTCGTCCATTACAATCTCTGGATGGTCGTATCGTTTTATATTCGGAAAAATAGTAGTCAAACATAAATAATAAAAAAGAATATAAATGCTTCTTTTCTATTATAATAGATTAAACTATGACATCTCCTATGAAAGAATCTTTTATGTCAAATGAAGACGAAATGTATGTCACCAAACGTAATGGGGAACGCGAAATTGTTTCCTTCGATAAAATTTTAAAAAGAATCAGAACCATCGGATTAGAAGCCAATATCAAAATCAATTATACTTCACTCGTGATGAAAGTCATCGACCAACTTTATGATGGTATTTCTACCACCAAAATCGATGAATTATCCGCCGAACAATGTGCTTCTATGGCCACTATTCATCCTGATTATAATACCTTGGCGGGTCGTATCTCCATTTCAAATCATCATAAAAATACTTCGAATTCATTCATTGGCGTAATGACCCAATTATATAATTATAAAGATAAACACAATAAACATTCACCTTTAGTGAGTGAAGACCTTTTTACAATTATTAATAAATATGAGGAGGAACTCGAATCCCTTTGTGATTATTCTCGTGACTATTTAATCGACTATTTCGGTTTCAAAACCCTAGACCGTGCTTATTTAATGAAAATAAATAAAGTCACTGTTGAACGACCTCAACATATGTGGCTTCGTGTAGCTATCGGTATTCATTATGATAATATACAAAAAATCAAAGAAACCTATGAAATGATGTCTTTAAAATATTTTACCCACGCCACTCCCACCCTATTTAATGCTGGAACACCACACCCTCAATTATCGTCTTGTTATTTGATTGCGATGGAAAACGATAGTATCGAAGGAATTTATAATACATTGAAAGATTGTGCGTTGATTTCGAAATGGGCTGGTGGTATTGGACTACATATCCATAATATTCGAGCATCGGGTAGTCATATCCGAGGTACCAATGGTTCTTCCAATGGTATTGTGCCGATGCTAAAAGTTTTCAATAATACTGCGAAGTATGTTGACCAATGTGTTCATCCCGAAACCATTATTTATACTACCGAAGGGCCTAAGCAAATACAACATTGTAGTGTAGGAGAAACAAGTATTTATGGATTGAATGGTGAGAAGGAAGTTATTCAAAACGTCTTGGAACATTCATATGAAGGTGAATTTTTAGAAATTGAATCAATGCATTCTATTTTTCCATTAAAAATAACACCACAACATCCTGTATATGCATTAAGAAATCAACAAAAAGGATTAAATTATAAAGTTATCCAAAACAGATTAGATAAAAATATATGTAATTTCGAATGGGTTGATGCCGGTGAATTAGATGAATCTGATATGATTATCTATCCTATTCCAAAAAATGACGTGGATATTAAATCCTTTTCAGAAGACGATTGCTTTATGTATGGAATTATTTTAGGCGATGGATATATGTGTAATGATAATGATACTGGACACGTTACTATCGGGTCGGTAAATAAAATTCATTTAAAAGAATTTATGGTTAATTATTTCGAAGAGAAATTAGTTGATTATAAAATTACGGTGAATGATAATGCCACACGTATTCGTTGGAATCGAACTATTCATTTACCATTTCGTCATAATGATTTCTATGATGAAACTAAATCAAAAAGAATTCATCATAAATGGTTAAATTTACCTATTGCAAAAAGTAAATACATTTTAAAAGGATTATTAGAAACGGATGGATGTAATGGTAAGGAATTGGTATTTGATAGCACCTCTTTGAATCTAATTGAATCTGTTCGGTTTATATGTATGAAAATGGGTATCTTAACTAGTGGCTATGTTAGGGATAGAGTTGGTGAAAAACATGAAACTAGTAGGGGTATCATAGAAAACAAAAAAATTAGTTATACTCTTCGTATCCCAAAAACAAAAGAAATTTGTGAATTAATAGATATTGAATATAATGAAAAAACACAATTTTTTAAATTCTTAAGATACAAAGATTATTTATTATCTCGAATTCAAAACATCACAAAAAGTCAGTATAAAGGCGTTTTATACGATTTACAAATGGAAAAAGAACATAATTATTTATTACATAATGGTTTAGTACATAACGGAGGTGGTCGTCGTAATGGTTCTTTCGCTATCTATCTAGAACCTTGGCACGCCGATATTGAAATGTTCCTCCAAATGCGTAAAAATCACGGCGATGAAGAACTGAAAGCTCGTGACCTCTTCTATGCTCTTTGGATTTCCGATTTATTTATGGAACGTGTCAAAACCGAAGATGGTAAATGGACACTCTTTTGTCCCGATGAATGCCCTGGTTTATCCGATGTGTATGGTGATGAATTCGTAGCTTTATATACCAAATACGAACAAGCAGGTAAGGGTCGTAAAACAATGAAGGCACGTGATTTATGGTTTCAAATTTTGGACGCACAGATGGAAACGGGCACTCCATATCTTTTATATAAAGATGCCTGTAATAAAAAATCGAATCAGAAAAACGTCGGCACCATAAAGTCATCAAATTTATGTGTTGCTCCTGAAACCACTATTTTAACAGATAAAGGTCATATTGAAATACAAACATTAGTAGGAAAGAAAGTGAATGTATGGAATGGTGAAGAATTCAGTGAAGTCGAAGTATTTAAAACGGGTGAAAATCAAGAATTAATTGATGTATATACTAGCGATGGCTGTAAATTAACTTGTACCAAATATCATAAATTTTTTATTCAAAATAGCTATTCAAAAAAATCAAAAGAATTGATAGAAGCAAAAGATTTAAAAATGGGTGATAAAATAATAAAAAGCAATTATCCAATTATAGATGGTAAAGAAAAAATGAATTATGCATATACACATGGATTTTTCTGTGGCGATGGAACATATTCTAATAATAATTTGGAACAATCTAGATGTGAATATAAATGTTTAGATGGTCATTATTTCTGTAAAAGACATATAGATTTTGAAACGGAAAATAATATAGAAAATTTAAAAAATGATAAAAATATAAGCAATTCACAATGTAATGGCTTATCATATACAAAAAAACCCATATCATTTTTATATGACGAAAAGAAAGAATTAGTAAAACATATGGATTATAGATATATAACTGAAAATGATAATAGAATTACAATACAATTGCCTTTAGATATTGAAGAAAAGTTTTTTGTTCCATTAAAATGTTCTATTGCTAATAAAATGGAATGGTTTTCAGGTTATTGTGACGCAGATGGAACGATTGCAAATAATAAAAACAATCAACAATTACAGTTAGCTTCCATTAACAAAGATTTTCTTTTTAATATTAAAATGATGTTACAAACTTGTGGAATTAATGCAAAAATAAGTAAAAGTAAAGATGAAGGTTTCAGTAATTTACCTGACGGAAAGGGTGGTTATAAAGATTTTGCTACACAAGCAGTATATAGATTGTTAATTACATCTAATGATTTAAATAAATTAATTGAATTGGGATTTTCACCCAAAAGATTAAAATTAAATTCATTAAACAAACCTAATAGAAATGCTAACCAATTTATAAAAATAGAAAAAATTGCAGATGAAGGACGAATAGATGATACGTATTGTTTTACTGAGCCTAAACGAAACGCAGGTATATTCAATGGTATTATCACATCACAATGTACAGAAATCCTGGAATATTCTGACGAGAATGAAACGGCGGTATGTAATTTGGCCAGTTTAGCCCTTCCCTCTTTTATTGACCAATCTCAATCTCCTGCGGTATTCAACTATGATAAACTTCACGAAGTCTCCAAACTCGTCACCTATAATTTGAATCGTATCATCGATGTGAATTATTATCCAACAACGAAAACCAGACGTAGTAATTTACGTCACCGTCCTATCGGTATCGGTGTCCAAGGCTTAGCCGATGTATTTATGTTATTGAATATTCCTTTCTGTAGTGATGAAGCCAAACTCATCAATAAACATATTTTCGAAACCATTTACCACGCCGCATTGGAATCTTCGTGTGAAATTGCTATGCAAGAAGGTGTTTATGAAACATTCCATGGTTCTCCAGCGAGTCAAGGTATTTTACAATTCGATTTATGGGGAGTTGACCCTACCAATAGTCGCTATGATTGGACAGCCCTGAAAACCTCTATCAAAATTCACGGATTACGTAATTCATTATTATTGGCTCCTATGCCTACTGCTTCCACTTCTCAAATTCTCGGTTTCAATGAATGCATTGAACCTATTACCAGTAATATTTATAATCGTCGTACGATTGCGGGTGAATTTATTATGGCGAATAAATATTTGATGAATGACTTGATTGCATTAGACCTTTGGAATGAGAAAATCAAAAACAATATTATTGCGAATAACGGCAGTGTCCAACATATCGATATTATTCCACAAGAAATTCGGGATAAATATCGTACTGTATGGGAAATGCCAATGCGTAATCTCATTGATATGGCGGCGGATAGAGGTGTCTATATTTGTCAGAGCCAAAGTCTGAATTTATGGCTGGAAGACCCGAATTATAAAACTTTAACTTCTATGCATTTCTATGCTTGGTCGAAAGGTTTAAAAACGGGCATTTACTATTTACGACGTAGAGGTAGACATCAAGCACAACAATTTACCATTGAACCCGAGAAAAAAGATTTAGGTGGAAATTATGAGGAAAATGAGGAAATATGTGAAATGTGCTCGGCTTAGAAAATATAGATGTATTTTATACAATGGCTAAGAAAAACACTATGAAACGAAAAATGAAAAAGGGAACTCGTAAATATCGAGGCGGGGTTACTACTCGTAGTAATAGAACACTAACTCCAAAGATGACTGCTCATAAAGCTAGTGTGGATGCAAAAAGAACTGGGTCAAAAATTAAACAAGAATTAAAAAAAGAACTAGATGAATTAACTAGTTTGTTCGAAAAAACAACGATAACAGATTCACCAAACTCTATACCAAAATAATTTAGAAAAATTATATAATAAAATATATAATTATTATATAATGCGAATTAAACGAAATACTAAGAAAATTATTAGAGGAAAAGGTAGTAAGAAAATTCTTAATAAAAATTTAAAGAAATATGTAGGCGGCGGCATGATGTTTGAAAACGGAAAACTAACAGCCGAAGCAAAAGAACATCTTGGTGTTGTTCTGGCATTAGCGATAGCAGGAGCATCTGCTACTGCCTTAAACGCTGTAATTATAAATAAATTTCCTGGTACGCACGAAATAATAGGTAATATAGTTTATAGTTTTGCTCGACTTATTCCTGTTAGTTTATTAGAATCTGCGTCTGCTGGAAGTGAATTAGCTTTTCACTTTTGTGATAAAGTTAGTTATATTATAAAAGGTATGTTATCTATTATTTGGAGATGTAGAACTTTTATTTCTGGTGCAGTTGCAATTCCTGTATTGAAACGTATAAAAGATTTGGCGGATAGCATTAGTGGTACTGATATAGATGAAATTGCACTAACTAAAGCAAATACCGTAATACGCGAAGTAGATTATAATAACTTTTTTAATACCACATTTAATCTATTGGTTTGGGTAATTGAAAACACATATCAACGTTTTGAAAATGTTGTTGAATTATGTTTGAATGGTAATTCCGCACCAATTGCTGATAACATTTTAACAGAAATTGCAGTATCTGATGAATGTGAGAGAGTAGTCGGTGCAGATTCATTAAGCAACGACGAGATAAAAACGGCGATTGGAGACGTTATAAATGAAACAAATGTAGAAAAAGCTAAAAATGTTATAGACCTAAATTTAAACCAAATTCGGGACAATCATATCGAAAATTTAAAAAATCGAATCGAATATTTAAAACAAAAAATAAATATGCCAAAAATGCCAACTGACCAAAATACGGAAGCAATGGATGAAGCAGACGATTTGCAAGACGAATTAAGTGAGTTGGAAGATGAGTTAAAGAGATATGATAATTTACCTCGACAATATCCGTTTGGAAGTAATGAACATTCGACGGTGTTTGATTTCAATCCAACTAAACGACAAAGAATAGAAGAAGAAAAAGAAAAAATAGAAGGAGGAAAGAAAAATTCCCAAAAAAGAAGAAAAAATGTCTCAAAGAAACATCGTAAATAAATTTTCCACATTCTAATTCACGATTTTATTATATTTTCATCAATATAATAAAATTATTCAACCTTATCTTCACAGTGAGACCATTCAAATGTATCAAATACGTAATCCATACCTTCCTTATTATTTGGGTCTATCGCCAAATAATATTCCCAATTGGTAACAATTCCATCCGAATCCGTATCCGCCATTTCCATAAATCCATCTAAAAACTGTAACGTCGATGGTAATACCGAATCTGTTGCATTATGCCCCATACACGTATATGCTTCTGGCCAATACGCATTTTCATTTTCTTCCAATGAATAATATGAATATGCATACCATTCTTCTTCCGTCCATTTCGTAATTTCATTACCTGCAAAACTAGCCCCTAATCGCTTGGCCGATAAAATTCGTTCTATCGTTGGATGAATCACCCAAAACATAATATCCGCTGGTGATGCCGCTTCCAACATTTCTCCTTCTAATACGGGCATTGTCGCCACCAATAATACCATATCTTCTATAAACTCCGTCGGAAAAATCTTATCAAATATCGCCTGATTATGTTCCGATAACACACAACCATATATATTGTCCCACGTAGTTGTTCCATTCACTAAACTTTCCACCTGACATTTACATTCACTCGGATCTATCGAATCTTCACACGAATCGGGACAAACCAATAAATTCGGGGTTCCATCCGTTGCACACATATGTGACCTCCATAAAGAGCGATAAATATGAAAATATTCACCCATCACCTTTGATTCTAATAAACTACGACGTGGTGCGACCGTTCCATATATCCATTCATCTAACGAAAACCCGTGATTCAGAATTTCTTCCGTTGTCATATTCGCGTCCAATATATGCGACCAAGTGTCCGAAAAATTCTGGTATGCCTCAATACAACCACCATAGATTCCACCTAATTGTACGTGCATTGTTCCGTGCCCATCACTCGGGGATAATACTTGGAATTTAGCTAAGGATGCCGTATTCGCCAATTCATAATGCGTCTGACAATTCGGTACTTTTTTATTCGTGGGTTCGACCCCACAAACATCGAATAAGTGGCGGGTGACATAGGGGTCATTATTATTATTCCAATAAGAACGTACATATCCATATGAATTCGAATCTACCACCGAACTATCAGTAACCTTGGGCATTTTCGAAAAAGCAAATTTGGAATCGGCAATATGTCCATCTTCATCTACTGAACCAAACCATTTATGTGTTAAAAACGGAGTAACCTCCAAAAAATAAGATGGGTTTTCACCTGCATCCTTGATTTCTTGGCCTTCAATCGTGAAATCCCAATAAGGTAATGATACCGCTGGATTCACAGCCCGTAAGGAAGCTTCGAATGTTTGAGTAATAGCAAAATGATGTGTAAAAAAACCACTACCTTCGTGGAATTGGTCACATCTAATATCGTTTGATGCCAATGCGTGTTCTTCTACCAAAGTAGATATCCCCGTAAATTGGTCACCGTATATGATACGACCTTCTTGTGTAGAATATTTCCATAATTTTGCGGCGGCTTTCAAGAAACTGCTGCGGTCGGCATCGGATAATGCCCGTAGTTCTCGTTTCACATATTTCACGATTATCGTACTGGTATAATTTGTTAGAAAATGATTATTGGTTACTGATACTTTGTATGTACCAGGTTCCTTAAATACGGTTTCGATAGTTATACCAGTGTAGATTGTATCATCGTTTTGAATACTCCATTTCCATTTCTTTTCATCATATTTTGTGGAATTGGTATGTAAAGAAATAGAGGTTGTTTTATAAGGTTCTGCTAAGTGGCTTCCATTGAGCCATCCATAGTTATTATTGGAATATACGCCGTATTCATTCGAAACAGTCATTATTAAATCATTATATGAAGTCGTTGCAGTGGTTTTATCGGTATAAGATAACATAGTCATCAATCCACCAATGGAAGCAAAAAATAATAGAATTAAAAAAGTACTACATATTAAATATTTGGATGAATGAGGAGGTTCATAATTTATATAGGGTACTTCCATATATTCGAATGGGGGTTCTATCGCTTGATATTTTTTAAATGTTTCATTTTTTGATGGTGTATATGTATTATGCATTATAGTTACTATATAATAATAAAATATTTTTATATTGTTTATAACCCGATATTTGATCTATCGGTACCATTGTCTTTATAAACAATCTTGAATCATATTTTGAAAATCGACATCTTGTACATCGATATTCTTACGCATTTTCAAATAACATCGTAAGCAAACCAATACGTCCATCATTGAATTATGTAAATTCACGGGTGTGGTTTTAAAGAAATAGAGATATAATTCAAGTAAAGTCGGCCATTTTTTATAAGGTTTTCCGATTTCCACACCACTCGTATCTTTTTTATAAATCATAATATTACATATATTGGTACCGTTTCGCATCGTACAATAGCGATCAATACTATGTAACCGTTCATAGATAATATTGAATATATTCAGACCATAGGGCATTTGTTCTCGAATTAATTCGAAATTTCGTTGTGTTTCTATTTGTATCATTTTTGAATCGAAATCGAAATTATGAGCGACCACTGTATCGGCCAACATATAACAATCATAGAAATTATCTAATGCAGTGATTAGTGGTTGTCCTTTTTTATTTAAGATTTCACGTGTTACACCAGTTAGTTCGGTGATTTTCTCGCTTATTTCGATATCTTTGGGGATATCGATATAATAATTATATTTACGTTCGATAGTTTGAGATAACATATTATAGAGAATAAAACTAAATTGGATGATATAGGGATAGGCAATTAATGCGGGTATTTCAGCCCCATTCATTTTGGGTAATAACCCAGTGGTTTCTACATCGAAAATTAATATTCTGTTCTTCATTTTTTCTTTTATGTTGGGAAATACTGAATGAGTATTATGAATCAATTTTGTAAATAGTTTTATGTCAAAATATTTATTCATCTACATTATAGTAGTATAAAACCGATTCATAAAAGGAGGAAAAGTTCTATCATATCCAAAAAAAATTCCCAAAAAAAAGTCGGCAGGGGTTTGTAAAAAAGGACATTTATAAATGTCCAATTTTCAAAAATCCTTTTAAGAAATTTTGAGAAAAAATGCAAAAACCCACTTTAAAGCATAATGCAGTAAACCCCAAAAAAATCATTCAAAATTTGTTTCCATAATTTTTTTGTATTTTTATTGCGATTTTTTATAATAATTTTTGATTTCCAACGTCATAAAATGGAAATGTTTTTTTATGAATAAAAATCGCAATTATTTGTCTTATGTATTATGATAATAAAACTATTATAAATAACATAATATATGAGACCATAATATCTTTTTTATGCGACAAATCGCATAATTTGGAAACATAAAATAAATGTCCAATGTAAATACTTTTATGTATCATTCATAATGAATAAAAAATTTTTGGTTTGCGATATTTTTCATAATTTTTTATTTCCATATAATATATAAATGGAAACGGAATTATTATCAGAAAAATCGCAAAAATATTCTTGTAACAATTGTGATTATTTTACATATAATAAATATGATTTCAAAAAACATCAATCAACCCAAAAACATATTAATTGCGATAAATCTAATAATTTAGAAATAAATGGAAATCTAAATTTATCAAATGAAATAGTAAAATATAATTGTCAAAAATGTAATTATAATTGTAGTATTAAGCATAATTTTAATTTACATTTATTATCAAAAAAACACATCCGAAATATCAATAAAGAAGAGGAAAAAATAAAAACATATTGTTGTAATAATTGTAATAAAGAGTTTACAAACAATAGTGGGTTATGGAAACATAAACAAAAGTGTGTAATCATTGAAACCGAGAACCCGATTCAAGAAAAAACAGCGACACTAATAAAAGAAGAAGAAAATATAAAGGTGGAATTACCTAGCCCTATATCGAGTGATGTTATTATGGAATTTATTAAAAACAGTAAAGAAATACAAACCTTTTTATTAGAACAAAATAAAGAATTACAGAAAACATTAGTAGAGTTATCCAAGAACCAATCGATAGTGAATAGTAACAATACCACCAACAATACCACCAATAATCAATTCAATTTGAATTTCTTCTTAAATGAAACGTGTAAGGATGCGATGAATATTACCGATTTTATAAATTCGCTTCAATTGACAACGAAAGATTTTGAGAACACAGGAAAAGTTGGATTTATTGAAGGCATCAGTCAAATTATTATCAATAAATTAAACAGTTTTGATACCTCCAAACGTCCGATGCATTGCACCGATTCAAAACGTGAAACTTTATATATCAAGGACGATAATGTATGGAATAAAGAAGACGATAAAAAGACCAAATTCAAAACGGTAGTAAAACAGATTGCTAGTAAGAATTTACAGCAATTGAATAGATGGAAAGAAGAACATCCCGATTGTATTATTCTAGATACAGAGAATAATATAGCGTTTAGAAAGTATTTCAAGGCAGCATTAGGCGGTACTTCAATTGAAGAAGAAGAAAAGTTCTTTGAAAAAATAAAGCGAAATGTTCTCAAACAAGTGTTGGTTGATAAGAATGTATAGCACCGATATTATGTATAATTTCACATAAAACTATACATAATCCATTTGATAATTAAATTTTGATAAAATACAATTGATTGGCTACATCCCGAAGTCGAGTATGATAGTCGTGGATATCTAATATATGTTTGGTGTCAATCATCGGTAAAACCAAATATTCGCTTTTGAATTCATTTTGTAGTATTTCATCGAAAGAATTACCGATAATGGTACGAACATAGGTATCGTGAATATAGATATCGATATTTTGATTTAAATATTCATTGAGTTCGGCGGCACATTCTCCCCGATTCGAGTCGGTGATTTCACGGGCGGGACGAACCAATTTCGTCCGTTGTTGTATTTCACCAGTGATACTATCGGAGTTATTATCGACCCGATAGTTATAGTATTTATCAGTAACCGTGCCGTAAAGAAACGTATTGGGGTCGACTCGTCGTAAATATTCACCGAAGAGAACATCACAACATTTATGGTGTAAAATATCGGGAAAATTACGAACGACATTCATAAAACGAGAAAGCATTGAAATATGGATACAGTAGCACCAAAATTCGTGGCGTTGTTCTTGGTGAGGTTTACCGAAAGTACTTTCATAAACACCTATAAGTTTTTTACCAGGATAGGCGGTGATTTGAATACTACAATTCAGGATGGTTTGTAATAACGCGAGAACACGATTGGGCTCATAAGTATCGTCATCGTCACAGAACATAATCCATTCGTGTTTATTAGAAATCAAAGGTAATAAATCGTGCATATGGAGCATTTGAGGAGTTTTAGAGGTTTTTATCCAGATATGGAGGAAATCGGATTGGAGTTCTTTATGTTCGCTATATACCGAAGCGAAAAGTTCTCGTAGTTCGGCGGATTCGAAAGAGATGGAGAGATAGATGGCGATGGGAACGGATTGGTGAATAAGAGAATGTAGGCATTCCATTAAATGCCCGATACGTTTTGGATTGGAAATATGAGAAGCAATAATGATACAAGCGGATGCGGGATTGAGAGACATTTAGTAAATATTGTATGTATTTGTTATAAAGTATTTATATGATTTTAGGGGGAGAAGATAAATATATGGGGAATATATTTAGATGGATTATTTCTTTGGATAATATATAAATTTGATAGATAATATGTTTGGCAAACTATTTGGTAATAAAAGTAATACATTTACAGATACAGAACTTCAACCCACGTCAATTCCACCTCCACCAGAGAGACCACCTAGAGCTTCTAGCAAATGTTTGAAAAGTGTTGAAATTGGAATATCGATGAATGAAGATGGACAACAGTTTTTAGATAAATATGAAGTGAAGCCGTGCTATGACGTTGAATTGAAACCAGAAAATGCGATCATAATAGATGGTTATGGAAAAGTTCAAAACGCAAACATACTAATACCAAAAGTAACAACCCAAGTAGAACCAGTCATACAACCAACCGAACCTGTTCAACCATTAGTAACCGCAGCAGAAGAAGAAGTAAAAGAAGTAGAACTTAAAGTAAAAGAAGCAGTAGAAGCAGAAGCAGAAGCAGAAGCAGCAACCCTTGAAGCCCAACGATTAGAAGCAGAAGCCCAACGATTAAAAGAAGAAGCACAAAAAGCAGAAGAATTAGCTGCAGAAAAGACAAAACGTGAAGCAGAAGAAGCAGAACAATTAGCACAAGAAGCACAATTAAAAGCAGAAAAAGCACGATTAGAAGCAGAAGCACAAGAAGCACGATTAGAAGCAGAAGAAGAAAAACGATTAGCAGAAGAAGTACCTAAAGCAGACGAAGGGGAAGGAGAAGGTACAACTTGGGTTGAATCGGGCAAAGAAGAAGAAGAAAAAGCCAAAGTTAAAGTAAAAGTTGACGGTGGAAAAAAATCAAGAAGAAGAGGCATGAAAAAAGAAAAGCAAAACAAATCAAAAAAGGTAAAAGCATTGATAACCAGACGACGATTACAAAAAAAGAAGAGACTAACTAAAAGAAGATAAAAGATTTAGACATCTAGTATCGTCAATACTAGTGTAAAAATATAGATATATTATATAGAAGGTTATATAATATATGGACGAACCAGATTCAGAATCAGAATCTATATCATCATATGAGCCTACCAATACTAACATTATGAAAGCAGAACTACTTGAAAAACAACGATTAGAAAAAGAACGATTAGAAGCAGAACTACTAGAAAAACCACAAGTAGAATTAATAAAAACTCAAGATATGGATAAAGAAAAGGCAAAAATAGCAATAGCCGCCGCTGTTAAAAAATGGTTAGAAACAAAGAAAATGAATATAACCCAATTACCTATACCTCCAAGCCAAACGGCTCTACCTATACACCCTCAATTGTTATTACCGCCAGAACCGCCTATAATAGAAAAAAAAGAAGATATTTTAAATATAGCAACGCAATTGTTATCAGAAGGGGAAAATAATAAATCGTTAATAACTGACGGTGATACAAAGAATTTAAATGTAGCAACGGAATTGTTATCAGAAGAAGAAAATAAAAATGATATTTACATATTGTCAACTGCAGTAAATATAATAAATGATAAAGAAATCGAGGATTTTATCAGCGAAGATGGTGAAGATAGTGTAGATGAAAGCGTAGATAGTGTAGATGAAAATAACTTATTAGTATCGAAATTGGAAACCGACGTATCGAGATTGGTAGCCATATTAAATAAATATAGTAGTGAGAACAATATGGATGAATTATACAATGATCTTACTGAATTATTGAAAAATAAAAATATACCAATTGAAGAATTAAATTTTAAATCAAGAGAACAAATTTTTGCATTATTATTATCATATGTAAATACATTAACCGAAGAGTATAATATAGAAAATCTAAAAGATTTATTATACAATGTATTGCATAGTTCAAGAAATGCACCAGAAACAATAAATAAAGAAATCCAAGAAACCGATCTATTGAATGTAGCTATAAATTTATTGAATGCGTCAAATAAAATACCAGAAACAATAACACCACAAACAGTACAAAAAGAAATACAAGAAA
>Ga0114975_10001101_pt1 | contig 19638 bp, 26 predicted proteins | sample S_130626_EF_Meta_FD_87031 | JGI IMG/M metagenome (GOLD analysis project Ga0114975, IMG submission 87031) | Freshwater microbial communities from Lake Simoncouche, Canada to study carbon cycling - S_130626_EF_MetaG | ecosystem: Environmental > Aquatic > Freshwater > Lake | place: Lake...
GTTTAACGTCCTCATATGTTATTGAAAACTTTTGAATTGATTTGTTAGTGTGAAGAAAATGACCGCCATTGTGAAATTGACTTATCCAAATTCTATCCGCATCTATCATATCTCTAATTTCCGATATTTCATCAAAAATAACCAAATTTCTTTCAATATCATCTTTAACAATATCTTTTGATATTGGTTTAGATAGTTTAGCTTTTACGTATTCAAGTCCGGCTGGACCAACTAATGCGGTTATTACCGCAACCAAAACCATACCAATTAACTCTATTGTGTGTTGTTCCATCGTTCTAATAAATACTCTAATAATCTAATAATAAATAAAATTTTGAACTTTTTTAAGGCCATTGGGTTAAAAACCCAAATTAATTTTTATCTGACAAATAGACATCCTATTTTTGGGTGTTTTTATAATATATAACTTATTTATTTTTGTTGTCGGGGGACAAAATAAACTTATCTAAATTAATATACGGGAGATTTCACAAACTCCCTTTTTTTATGTATATTAGATAAGATATGAGTAAGATAATTAACTTTTTTGGGTTTAATTGTATGGTAAAAGGGAAAAATTTTAAGTAATAATTTCTTAACTTAATATATATGGAGTGTGAATTCAATTTTTATATTTATTATTAATAAATAAAAAACCAAAAACCCCAAAAAAATGAGATTAGAACAATTAGCAACAAGATTATCAATTCTTGAATCTAAAGTGAGCTTTTTAATGACTGGTGAGTATACTACACCAGCTTCAACAGACAATGTAACCGCAATGGACATTGACGCAAGATTAACATTAGTTGAAACTACAGTTGACATGTTAGTAGCACAAAAAACACAAGAAGTTATGTCTTCTATTGCTACAGCTGATTCATCTGAAGGTACAACACCAAGTGTTGACGCTATTGTTGCGTTATCACCAAGTGCCACCTTTCCAGAAGCATCAGACATCGTTAGTGCCGTGGTTCAATCACAAATTGAATTACCTGCTATTGAATCTGAAGTTGTTGCCGAAACAGTTTCTACAGTTGTTACAACGGTTATTACCGCACAACCAGAAGTAGTTACAGATTCTGAAATGATGATTAACACTATTTTAGATGTATTATCTAACCAACCAGCAATTGCTGAAGGTGACGAAGCTAATCAAGCTATTGACGCTGTAAGTGCTATTATCTCAAACATAATTGGTGAAGAAATATCTGAAGAAGTTAAAGCTCAAATCGTTGACGCTATCACTTCTGATTCTGACCCATTATTAGATGCAATTGAAGCACGTTTAGATGCTGTTGAATCAAAATATAACACATTAGTAAAATAATTAATTTATATTACTTATTCTTAAACCCTCACAGAAATGTGGGGGTTTTTTATTTGTATTAAAATATTTATTGTAAACAAACAATTAATTACGGTTATATAAAATTATCATGACAGAAAAAACAAAATTAAAGGGAGATTTTAAAGTCTCCCTTTTTTTATGTATATTATACAAAGTATGAGTAAGATAATTAACTTTTTTGGTGGTCCTGGTATAGGTAAATCCACACAAGCGTCAGGTTTATTTACCGAGATGAAAAAACATCACATGAGTGTTGAATATACATATGAGTTTCCAAAAGAAGTGGCATGGGAAGGAAATGTATCCCAATTAAAAGACCAATTCTTCATAACTGCAAATCAACACAGAAACATTAGTCGTCTTTATGGTAAAGTTGATTACATAATTGTGGATTCACCTATTGTATTGGGATGTTTTTACGAACAACGATACGGTGAAGGTTATCCAGCATCACATTACTCAATGTCAGGTTTAAGTAACTTCCTTTGGAGTTTATTTAAAAGATACGACAACATAAACATATTATTAAAAAGAAACGATGAAACATATGATACAAATGGTAGACTACAGGATTTACAGGAGGCTATTGAAATTGATGACGATATTAAACAAACATTGGATGTTAATCTCATACCTTATAGTGAATTTACTGTTCATAACAACACTCCTTTGGAGATTTACAGGTATTTAATAGAAAACAATTTATGAGGAAAAATTTAGGTTCTTATGTGGGGATTATATTGATGACTTTAATGTTATTAACAATTACAGTATTCACTTTTGCACAAGATGTGGTTGTTTTAAAACATACAAACTATACATCACATTATTCTAAATCAAAAAAATATCCAGTAATGGTAGAATGGTGGATTACAAAGACTAAAATAGGTTGTTCTACTCCATTAGCGAGAAAAGACAATTTCAAACCAGACCCAAAGTTACCTAATGAAACTGATTTAATTGAGGACTATAAAGGTTCAGGTACCGATAGAGGACATATGATGCCGGCGGCTGAGAATTTATGTCAAACACCTGGAGTTCAAGATGAGTGTTTTTATTTCTCAAATATGGCAGCACAATATCACTCATTAAATGCTGGTGATTGGAAAAGTGTTGAGATGTTAGAAAGACAAATATCATTACAAAACGATAGTGTTAAAGTATGGTGTGGTAATTTTGGTGAAGCTAAAAGAATAGGTAGAGTTGCAGTTCCAACTAATTGCTGGAAGGTTATATATGTGGTAAAAACCAAAGAATGGTTATGTTATTTATTTGATAACAACACATCAAAACCAGACGGTATTAATAACAATAGAGTTGATAAGGCCGATATTGAAAAATTAACAAATTTTAAGTTTAAATAATGTTATCAAGAGAATTTGTAAACTATCAGGATAAGTTATATTATATTTATAAAAAAATGAAGCCACATCAAGTAAAAGATGGGTATATTAATGATATTAAAGATTATTGGAGATGTGATATGGTAGTCAAAAACAGAATAAACAACGATGATACTCTTTTATTTTTAAGAGAAGTTCCGGAGGCTGAAATTGTGAAAGATATAATTTAATTACATATTTTTCTTAATATATTTTATACACGTTTTGGTGTATTTGTTTTCATTTCTTTTTGCTTGTCTTTCTAACGGATTATGGGAATAATATTTTGTTTTCTCATATTCTCTGTATGTGTTTCTAACTTGTAAATAATGAGTATATTCATGGATTACGGTCGCCACGATATCGTATATTGTGTTATTATTAGGTAAATAAATCACAATTTCATTTCTCCAAAAACAATAATTCCCGTAAATGTCAAAATTACCCATTTTACGTTTTCTTTCACTAACCCTAAAACCTAGTTTACGCCTTTTTCTATCACATAACCCAAAATACTCCTTACACCACTTCAATGATTGTTCGGCGTAATAAGTTTTTGATCCTATGTCAATAGTTCTAGCCATTTTTAGGTTTTTCTATTTTTACAATTCTTGTCTGTCTTTTTATTGTTTTAGTAAATTCGTTTACTGCTTCAAAATTGTTAGCAATGTCATTTAAAATGGCGGCAAACTCATAATTTTCAATTTCCTCGTTTTTCTTCCATAAAACAGTAACAAACGCCCTCATTTCATCGTCAGTTAACTTTGCCCTAACTGATAATGACTTTTTCATTAATTTAAAAACGGTGTATAAAACACTCATTTTCTTATCTTGGCTTAATTTGAAGTAGTTTTCTACCGAAATGTTAGATAATATCGTATTTGTTACGTTATCTAAAAAAGAAATAAAAGATGGATGGTTAATGTTTACTTTCATGTACCTTTCGTTTAAAATAAATACTCCTAATAGAGTTCTAAAATTAAAAAAGGGATAAGTTTTTTATTTCTTAATCCCTATTTTCTAAATTGTTTAATTTTGGGTTATTTTCCCCATTTTCCGTTCCTAACCAATTGAGCAATCACAGCATATACAGATAAATCTTGGTAGGTATCATCTACAGCCTCCCCTACGTTGTCCTGACCCCCTAAAACGACGAGTTGTTTGATTCTTTGAATCTTATCATTCATTCTGAACCAAAGTCCCATTTGGGATAATTTACGGTCATCTTCCTTAGTTAAATCTTTACCTAAGGCGATATTATCAGGACCATAATTAGACTGTTTTCTACAAAACGTTTCATATTGGTCTCTCATTATTTTTTTAAATTCTCGGGTCATTTCAGGGTACTTTTCTTCAATTTCCTTGATGATTGGGTTAATTTGTTGTTTATCTTCTGACATATATTACCTATTTATTATAATATAATGATTTTTAATTGTAATACAAAATATTTATATAAAAATATATCAAGTCATGGCCACTAAGAAATACAAAGAAATGCAAAAAAACAGGGAAGAATATCTTGGTTCGGATAAACCTAAACATAAACAATTCATTAAAATGCTTACATTTAGAGTTGTACCAGCATACTACCAAGAGATTGAAAAAGTGGCAGACCACAATCGTATGACTGTTTCTAAATTAATTAGAGGTTATATAAAAGAAGGTATGTTAAGAGATAAAGAAATCAGTAATCAAGAAGGTAACGAATTTGCTATTGAACCAGAAAAATATAAGGGTAAATAAGATGTTAAACGAAAATCAAGTACAAGACGTATTAAAAAAAGTTTTAATGGAAGAAACTTCTAAAGTTTCTAGACACGAATTTAGTAAAGTTCAGTTTAAAATTGACGAATTGGAAAATTCGTTAGTTGAAACAATGAAGGAACTTAGAAAATTGGAAGATTCAATGCCAACAGGGTTAGAAAATCTAACTAAAGGTAGAACTAATGTAATTTCAACAAATCTAAGTAATTCACACAAATTAATTAAAGTATTAAAGGATAAGGTTAGACAATATAAGAGAAACCTATACTCTCAATCAATTGAGGAAAAGAAAAAATAATGGAACTAATTAAGTTATTAGAAGAAATTGACCCAAAATTAAAAAAGGATGACCCGAGTTATAAAAAACTTGTTAAAAGTGTTAAATTTCTTGAGGATAAAGAAAAGGTGTTGTTTTTAACAACTTCTAATAGAGGTGAATGGGCGGTTAAAGAACTTAAAGAAGAACCAAAATCTACAAAATTAGCTAAAGCTGTCCAAGATTATTTAGGTAAATCAAAATGTACCCTTATTGAGGTTCCAAATCTTAAAATTTATACTTGTGAGGGTAACGTATCTCATGGTGACGGCAATTCATGTGGTGTTCGTAAAGCTAAATTAGACGATAAGGAAAAGAATCCATCAGGTAACCATAGATGTTGGAGAAGTATTAACAATCCTGATGATGAATTATGGAAAATAACCAAAGTTTTGTTAGAATCCGATGCTGTGGTGTTTTGGGGATCAATTCGTTGGGGTCAAATGAACTCAGAATATCAAAAATTGATTGAAAGATTGACTTGGCTTGAAAATAGACACACAACTTTTAAAGAATCAAATATAATCAAAGACATATCAGCCGGTATAATAGCTGTAGGTCAAAATTGGCACGGAAAAGAAGTGGTGGATGTTCAAAAACAAGTATTAGAGTTTTTTGGTTTTAATGTTAACTCAGATTTGTGTTGGAATTGGCAATATACAACGGACAAATACGATGAAAATCAAAAAAGTTACGAAAAAACCGAAAAGAAATTTGATGACACTTTTGAATTAGATTAATCTAATTTTTTTTCCTCTTTTAAGTATTTTTTACCTTTTTTAGTCAAAAAAAACATTTCATCTGTGGTGTCATCTTCATAAGATTCAACATAACCCTTTTGTTTAAGGTCATATAGTACACTACCAGCTACTAATTCTTTTAAAATCACTTCAAACTCCTCTTCAGTGAATAAAAACAACGAATCTTCCTCTTCTTCGTCTAATTCGCCCAAAATAAACTTTTCTGTTAGCTTATCACACAAATATTTTTTAGCAAATTCTAAAGATTCTATTTCATAATCTTCAAAAAACTCACTTAAAGAATCTAAAATTATATTACACTTTTCAATCACCATTGGTTGGTAAATTTTCTCCATATGTCTTGTTTATATATAAATAATAAGAAAAAAAACCAATAAAAAAAAATTAGGGGTTGGAATTGTGTATAAGTTTTCTTATATTATTGTAATAAAATATATTAAATGGGAAACGGTAAAATTTTCATTCAAATTGCGTCATATAGAGACCCGCAATTAATTCCAACAATTAAAGATTGTATTAAAAACGCTAAAAAACCCGAAAAGTTAGTTTTTTCAATTGCTTGGCAACATTCAACTGAAGATGCTTGGGATAACTTAGATGAATTTAAAGATGATATTAGATTTAAAATAGTTGATATTGATTATCTTGAATCAAAAGGTGCGTGTTGGGCTAGAAATCAATTACAACAAAATTATGATGGAGAAGAATATACACTTCAATTAGATTCACATCACAGATTTGTGGAAAATTGGGACGAAGAGTTAATTAAAATGTATAAACAATTAGTTAAGAAGGGTCATAAGAAACCTTTATTAACTGGATATGTTTCATCATTTGATCCGGATAATGACCCCGCGGCGAGAATACAACAACCATGGAAAATGAATTTTGATAGATTTATTCCTGAAGGTGCGGTATTCTTTTTACCTGCAACAATTGATGATTATAAAGAAAGAACAGAACCAATTCCGGCAAGATTTTATTCGGCACATTTTGCGTTTAGTACAGGTAAATTTGTTGTAGAAGTTCCTCATGATCCAGAATATTATTTTCATGGAGAAGAAATCTCAATTGCAGTTAGGGCATACACACATGGTTATGATTTATTTCATCCACATAAAACAATTGTTTGGCACGAATATACTCGTAAAGGAAGAAAAAAACAATGGGATGATGATAAACAATGGGTAAGTAAGAATGTTCATTGTCATAGTCGTAATCGTAAACTATTTGAAATGGACGGTGAAGTTAAAGATGTTGATTTTGGTATTTACGATTTTGGTACTGAAAGAACATTAGAAGATTATGAAAGATATGCTGGTTTATCATTTAAAAAACGTGCAATTCAACAATATACTTTAGATAATAACTTAGCCCCTAATCCTCCTTTATTTGGTGAAGATTTTGATAAATCATTTTTATCTATATTTAAACATTGTATTGATATTGGTTTTGATAAAGTTCCACTTGACGATTATGAATTTTGGGTCGTTGCATTTCATAATGAAAAAGATGAAACATTATATAGAAAAGATGCCGATATAAATGAAGTTAAACAAATTAAGAGTGATGTTGATGGTTATGGAAAAATTTGGAGGGAATTTCAAACAGAAAATAAACCTAAATATTGGGTAGTATGGCCTTATAGTACATCTAATGGTTGGTGTGAAAGAGTAACTGGCGATTTATAATATGACAAAAATTAGAGTACACAATCCTTGTAATAGTAATACAAGATATTATAGATATTACAATTTATTTTGGGACAAATTTACAGATTATTTAAAACTTCACTTTGACGTGGAAGAAAATAGAGATTATGAATTTGCACATATGAGAAGATTTCCGATAAAACTACAACAAGGTAATAGTGATAATCTTCTTCTATTAGAATGTGAATATATCATAGAAAATTTAGATAATAACGAATTTGTAATTATGTCGGTATCGGACGAACTAACACATGCAACAATAAATGAATGTGACAACAAATATTTAAAAAAAGTTTTAATATCTCAATTTTTACCTAAAAAAATACAATCACATATAGGGGTTGATTATTTTCACAAATATTCACCTTGGCAATATTTTCAAGCGCAAATATTTGATTTAGAACCATTCTATAATAAAAGATTAACATTGGATAATCTATCAGATGAATTATATTTTAAAGGAACATCTTTAGAAGATAGACAAATTATTTATAAAATTAATGATGATATATTAAATAAAAACTTTACACCATATCCTCCACATGTTTATTTTGATGAATTAATAAATCATAAAATTGCATTATCTGTAGATGGTAGAGGTGAATTTTGTTATAGGGATATTGAATGTTTTGCTGTGGGAGTACCAATTATTAGATTTGAATATGAATCTGTATTTTATGATGATTTGATACCAAATTATCATTACATATCTATACCGAGACCTGACGATTTGGGAATGTATAGAATGGGAGATGAAAATCACGCAAAAATATTAGAACAAAGATATTATGAAGTAATTAACGATGTTGAGTTCTTAAATTTCATCTCAAAAAACGCAAGACAATACTACGAAAAAAACTGTATGTTAGATGTAAGTATTAATAACACATTTAACTTATTAAATTTAAACACTTGGATATGATACACGAAAATATAACTTATGGGTATGATTACAATACCGAAACAGGAGAATTAGTCGGTAGACCCGATATTAGTAATTATGGATTTTTTTCAACATTTACACTACTAATTACAGCAATTATGGCGGTTTATAATCATTATGGTGAATTGGTTAAATCAATAAATGGAAAAAATCTTTTGAAACATTTGAATGCCGATTATTCATATGATATGTATAGTCATTTTTTTCATATAGATGAAAATGTTGAGGTTAATCACGAAAGACCAATGCCTGTTCCATTAACAAACGACGATCAACATACCGTTTATAGAGAATCACATGTAAAATATTATAATGTATTTTTTAAACGATATTTTAATTTAAATAATAATATACAAAGTAAATTAGATAATTTAAAAACAAAATATAACATTGATTCTGATAAAACAATATCCGTTGTTTACAGAAGTACTGATAAATGGACTGATATGGGGGGATTTAATCACATATCACCTGGATTATATTTAAGATTGGCTAGACAATTAAAAACTGAAAATCCTGATTTTGATTTGTATATTCAATCCGAAAGTCAAGGTATAAATAGAGTTTTTAGTGAGGGTCTTAGTAGTAAAGTTATTCATGAAACATTAGTTTCTAAAAGAGACGACTACCCACTTTTTTTACATTTAGAAGATAATAAATTAGAGTGGGCGGAAAACTATGTTGCTTCATTATTTTTACATTCAAAGTCAAAATATCTAATAACTTATACAGGAAATAGTGCCTTTTTCTTATATCTGAGTAGGGGTACAACAAATAATTTATACCAAGAAATAACATTTACAAAAAATAATATAGATGATTTCTTTTCTTTAAATAAAAATTAATATATGAAAACATCAATTGGAGATATTGTTGATAGATATTCAATTTGTAAATTAAAATCCGAAAGATTAGGATTGGACAATACAAAAGAATTAAATGACTTAAAATTTGAAATGAATCAATATGAAGGTATTGATTCTTATGTAGATAAACTATACGAGGTAAATGGTAATATTTGGAATTTAGAATCTGATATTCGTAGAGGTAATGAAAATATTTTAGGATTAGAAGAAGTTGGTAGAAGAGCAATACAAATAAGAGAATTAAATAATGTTAGAGTTAGTTATAAAAACGAAGTAAATTCTAAGTTCGGTGAGGGTTATATTGAGGTTAAGATGAATCATGGAAGTCAAAAAACTTCATCTATTGTAATCACATTAACAACGGTACCTGAGAGATTAAATAATGATGCTGAAGACGGTTTAAAATTAGTTTTAAAAAGTTTATGCGAACAAGAAGATGATGATTATGAAGTTCATTTTAATGTACCTAAATTTTATTCAATAACAAATGAGGAATATATTATTCCATCTTGGTTAGATGATTTAAAATTAAAATATAAAAATTTAAAAGTTTTTAGAACTGAAGATTTTGGACCCCCAACTAAATTTATACCGACACTTAAAAGATTAACCGATTTAGAGACTATATTAATTGTTGTTGATGATGATTTAGTTTATCATCAAGAAATGGTAACGGAACATAGAAAATATCAAAATAAATTACCTGATAGTGTAATTTGTTATGAGGGTAGGGGAACGAATGTACCATTATATAATGATGATATTAGAGACAGTTGGATTATTTGTGTCACTCAAGTTAGAGATACTCATAATTTACAACATTATAAATCTGCATCATATAAGGTCAAACTGTTTACAAGTGATTTTTACGAAAATTACTTTGGTAAAACACTTTCGGATGATGTATTAGTAAGTTATTATTTTAGAGATAATAATATACCAATGTACGTTGTACCATATGAAAAGGACGTTCATTTATTTCAAACTAGAGAATTGTGGGATAAATATCAAGGGGTTACAAGTTTTCCAGTTTTAAGATACGCATCAAGTGTTGCTGACACAGGTTGTAATCATCCATATATGTTAGCCAAACAACCTAAATTTTATGTGTCTTCAGATTTAGAAAATAGAAATAAAGAATTAAAAACGACAACAAAATACGATACGGATAAATATAATCACGGATATATCCCATTATATAATAAAATTTTTAATAATATTGTAGAATGTACAAATGTTTTAGAAATAGGAATTCACATGGGAGGTAGTTTAATGTTTTTAAAAGACTTTTTTCCAAAGGCAACAATATATGGTGTAGATATACATGATAAAAAAGAATTTGAAAAAGATAGAATTAAAACATTTATTGGGAATCAAGAAAATAGAAATGATTTAGATGATGTTATTGAAAAAACAAATTGTGAATTTGACTTAATCATTGATGATGGTGGTCATACAATGAAACAACAACAAACATCTTTTGGTGTTCTTTTTAAAAAATTAAAATCGGGTGGAGTTTATGTTATTGAAGATTTACACACTTCAGATAGACAACCTTGGATGAATGATGAAGATGAAATATCTACATTAAATATGTTAAGAAATTTTAAAAATAATAATGAAATTACATCTAACCATATGAATGAAGATGAAAAAAAATATATTCAAAATAACACACAATCAATTGAAATTTGGTCAAGAACCGAAGATTTCCAAGAAAGTGTAACTTCAATTATAATTAAAAAATAAAAAATAAAAAATGACAGACTTATTTGATAAAGTATTACATTATTGTGGTAGAAAGGGTGATAATCTTTTCTTAATAAATGTTGGAGCAATGGACGGTATTTTATTTGACGAATTAATAGGATATAGTACAATGTATAAGTTTAAAGGATTATATGTTGAACCCATACCATATCTTTTTAATAGATTACAAAATAACATTTCTGAAGATGGTAATAAATTTGAAAATTCAGCTATAAGTGATTATGATGGAACAATTAAAATGATTACCATTAAACAAGAGGCTATTGATAATAAACTTATTCATAGTTGTTTTTATGGTATGAGTGCAGTTTGGCCACCCAAAAACGGATTAGGTTCTGAAGGAGATAAAGAAGTTGTTGAAAAATATGGAGAAGAGGTTGAAGTTAATTGTATTACATTTAATACGTTATTAGAAAAACATGATATTAAAAATTTTGATATTGTATCAATTGATGCTGAGGGTCACGATTATCAAATATTCAAACAGATAGATTTAAATAAATTTAGACCTAAATTAATAAGGGCCGAATGGAATAGTTTAAACGAAGAAGAACAAAATTTAATAAAAGAAAAATTAGATAAAAATAATTATTCATATGAAATAATGAATATGAATATTGATGCGGTACCCAATGAGTTAATCGTTGAAATTGAAGGAGTACTTCCACAAAATTCGGAAACCATTGTAGAAGAAAAATCAAAGGTGACAATTGTAACCGGCATATGGGATATTAAGAGAGAAGAGTTAACCGAAGGTTGGAGTAGAAATTTTCAACATTATTTAAATAATCTTGAGAAATTACTTAAAACTCAAGATAATATGATAATTTACATTGAAGAAAAATATTATAATTTTGTAAAACAAAGAAGAAATGATAGTAATACTTCAATAATAATTAGAGAATTGGATTGGTTTAAAAATAACGGTGATTTATATGAAAAAGTACAAAAAATAAGAACAAATCCAGATTGGTATTCACAATCAGGATGGTTAGTTGAATCAACTCAGGCTAAATTAGACATGTATAATCCGTTAGTAATGTCTAAAATGTTTTTATTAAACGATGCGAGTATATTAGATCCATTCAATTCAGATTACATGGTTTGGGTTGACGGAGCTTTAACAAACACAGTACACGAAGGATATTTTTGGAAGGATAATATAATTAGTAAATTTGGAAAATATCTAAATAAATTTTCATTTGTTTGTTTTCCATATGATGGTAAGGTAGAGATACATGGATTCAAATATGATGAGATATGTAGTTACTCGGAAGGCATTGTTGATAAAGTTGCTAGAGGTGGAATATTCGGTGGTCCAAAATCACTCATCTCAACTGTAAATAACATTTACCACGGTTTATTAAATGAAACGTTAAATAAAGGGTTAATGGGTACTGAAGAGAGCATCTTCACAATTATGACATACAAGTATCCTGAATTCGTACAATATTTTGAAATTGAAAAAAACGGTTTATTAGGGACTTTTTTTGAAAATTTAAAAAATGAAACTTTAGAACCTAAACAAGAAAAAACTGATATAATTAAACAAAATTTACATAATCGTAATAACGTTGCATTATATGTTTTAACATTTAATTCACCAAAACAATTTGAAAAACTTTGTATATCTTTTGAACAATACGATAGAAACTTTTTAGACGTACCAAAAAAATATCTTTTAAATAATTCTTTAGATAGAGGTACCGATATTGCTTATTCTGAATTATGTGACAAATATGGTTTTGAAGAAATTAAAAAAGACAATTTAGGTATTTGTGGTGGTAGACAATTTATTGCAGAACATTCTAATGAAAATGGTTTTGATTACCATTTCTTTTTTGAAGACGATATGTTCTTTTATTTAGGTCAAGATGAATTTTGTAGAAATGGATTTAGAAGAAAGATTAAAGATTTCTATAATATTATGATGGACATTATATGGAATGAAAACTTTGATTATCTTAAATGGAACTTTAGTGAGTTTTTTGGGGACAATACAAAACAATGGGCTTGGCATAACGTACCGGCAGGAGTTAGATCTGAATTATTTCCTGAAAAACCAGTTAAATTAACATCAGATAACAATGCGTCTCCATTCCTTAATTTTAAAAACATTAAATCATATAGACAAGTTCCATATGCAACAGGTGAAATATATTATTGTAATTGGCCACAAGTAATTTCAAGAGATGGTAATAAGAAAATGTTTTTAGACACGAAATGGGGACATCCATTTGAACAAACATGGATGTCGTTTATATATCAAGAAACAATAAAGGGTAATATCAATCCAGCAATACTTTTAGCCACACCAACTGAACATGATAGGTTTGAATTTTATCCGGCGGAACAAAGAAGAGAAAATTAAATTATGGAATTAATTATAAATGAAAAAACCCAACTTTATTTTGAAGTTTGGGAAAATAAAAACATTGATGGATTAGAAAATCTGTTCAGTAGTAACATCACACTAAAAGATTGGACAAATAAATGGATTGGTAAATCTGATGTAATTGAGGCAAATAAAGAAATTTTTAAAAATGATATAAAAGTATCTATTTTACGAATTGACGTAATTTATAATACCTCATATTGTCAATTAGAATTAAATGTAAATGGTGAAATACTTTATGTTATGGATGTAATAGAATTTGATGATGATTTTTTAATTAAAACAATCACAGCTTATAAGGGTTAAATAAAAACCCCCTAATTGGAGGTTTTATTTTTATCTTCAGGTTTTTGTAAACCTTTATTTAACTCTTCTTTTTTTTCACGATTAAGTTTTTCAAGTTGTTTGTGTTGTTCGGATATTTTTTTCTTTTCTTCATCCGTCATTTTTAATATTGACATGTTATATTGTTTTAGATTCCATTATTGTTAAAGCATCATCTTTTTTACCTTTTAATATTTCACATTGTTCATACTCCTCCCTTTCTTCAAATGTTAATATCAATGCATCAATAATTTCAATATATAATTGTAAATCATTATCATATGAGATTATGGTACAAGTGCTATTATAATCATTTAATATATCATTGTCAATGGCGGTGACAAAATTATAAATCATAATGAGTTCATCTTCATCATATTCTCCTTTATTTAAAACTCTTGTGGCTTGTAATAAAAAATTTAAATTCATACAATAATAAATACTAATTTCTATCCTTAATTATTTTATCTAATAGTTTAAAACAATCTAAAAATCCATCAATTTCACATTCCTCTCTCGTTGGTTTAGATTCCTGACCGGGACCTAATACTATACCATTATGTAATGAAATATTATAAACCCACTGATTCTTCTTATACATCTCTAAAGTTAAATAAATTCCTTCTTTATCAAAAAACTGATAAAGTTTCTTATTATCATAAAATTCAAGAGTATTAAGGCTTAGAACCCCAACATTAGGGAACATTACATTAGCAAATCTTTTGAACCCGTTTGGGTATAAATATTCAATTGTGTACCAATCCATTATAACATAATAATAACGAAATTTTTCTTATTTTGTATATGTTAACACGTGTTTTTTTGATTTTCAATAAAAACTATATAATTATGATTGTTTATCATGATAATCCACGAATTTTATTACAACAACAGAAGACTTTACGTTGAGTTCTCAACAAAAGTGGATGGAGATGATTTTTATAGGATTTTAGAGTTTGATTATGACGATATTATTTACTACTCTATTGATATAATAGATGAGACCGACATTAGAGAATTTGAAGAAAGTTCGGTGGTGGAACTAATTGAGCAGTATTTATTAAACAACGACTTACCTGAAGAGTTAAATTTGTGATATTTATAACCATGAGTTTTTTAACTGACGATAAAAAAAAGATATTAGATAATTTTGTTCTATTTGTAAAAAAACAATTAGAATTAAAGTCTGTACCTACTATTAAGATACAAAATAATAGAGATGGTTTAAAAACTACCGCAAATTACGATTATACTAAAGAAAACAAACTTATTAAGGTTTGTTCTAAAAATAGAGCATTAGTTGATGTGTGTAGAAGTATAGCTCACGAAATGGTTCATCATAAACAATTTGAAGATGGTCGTTTAGATGGTCCACAACCACCCGATATTGGTGGTGAAATTGAAGATGAAGCCAACGCGAAGGCTGGACAGTTTATTAAGATGTATGCTAAGGAAGACTCAACTATCTATGATGATTAGATAGATATTTATATATTATGAAACTATCTTTATCGGAAAAACAATACAAATCCCTAAAAAATATGGTTGAACAAGAGTCTACAGGTACTCCTGCAGATGCTCAACCTACTCCAGGTACCTCAGATACCCAATCCGGTGGTCAAGGTTACCCTCAAGTAGGTAAATGGGAAAGTGGTATTGAAAGAGGACCCGGTAATCAAATAGGGATTACAAAGTGGTCAGAGGTGGTGGGGTCTAAATTAACAAGAGGTAAATCTAACCCTTTAAAATAATAACAATTTTCTTAATATTTATATAGAATAACAAAATCATTATGGTAGTTACAAAAAAACAAATATTATCCGAATCCGAGGTTAATAGAATTAGAGGATTATATGGGATTAACCCAATTAAACAAGAGGAATATGTTTTTGAGGCATGTATTAGTGCTGATGAAAGATATTTTATAATGAATGATGATGTTTTTGATGTTCAAGAAAAAAAATTAGTAGGTAACTTATGGGAATCTATGGATGTTTTTAAAACAATATTTCAAAACGTAAAAATAGTAGATGAAGAGTTCCAAGATATTAGAGAAAGTATTATAAATCTACCAATCACGGAATCAAGAGAGGATTTACAACTAATTAAGAAATTCATGTTGGAAAACAAATATTTGGATAAATTGAAAGGTTGGGGAAATGACTTTATGAATAAGACATGGGTAGGTAAGGAATTAAAAAGTGCTGGTGAAGGTATTGCTGATTTCGCAACTAAAGCTTGGGATGGACTTAAACAATTAGGTGTTGCCATATCACATGGAGATTGGAATGAAATTGTGTCTTTATTAGGTAGAGGTGTTTTATGGGTTTTAAGAAAATTAAAAAATGCAATGTATAGTAATTTAGGTATGATTGTAGATGCTGTATTAATTGCAACAGGTGTTGGTAAAGGTGTACAATGGATTCCATGGGCACTAATAACAGCTTTAGATTTATATCAATTAATTAATAATGATTATCCGGAAGATGAAAAAGATAACCCAATGTGGTTAAAATTATTATTTTTAGGTTTTGATATTTTAGGTTTAGTTTCTGCCGGTGCAATAGCTAAGGCTGCAAGATTAGAGGCTGAAGGGTTAAAGGCAATTGCATCAAAACCCGGCATGGTGGCTAAATTTTTAAAAAATTCACCAAGATTAAGAGGTTTTATTGAATCAATTCTTAATGGGGCTAAAAAAGTTCCTGAAATGTTAGATAGTGCTGTTTCAAGTATTGCTAAAAAAGCACCAAAGGTTGCAAATTTTATTAAGGGTATTACAGGTGGTTTATCAAGAATTTTAAAAGAATTAGGTGAAAGTTTAAGTAAATTACTTGGGAAGAGTGGTACGGAAATTGCCAAAACAACCGCTAAAACTGGTGCTGGCCTTTATGCATTTGATAAAGCTTCAGACATGTTATTAGGTACTGGTGAGGGTGGAGGTGAAAATATGGGAACGACAGGTTCGGAAATGGCGGGTTTATCCGATAATGAAAAACAAACGATTGAATTATTTAATCAAACATATACCCCCATAACCGTTCAGGCGGCTTAAATTAAAAATTATAATTACAAATATGGAAAATAATCCAATAAATAGAATTAAACTTTTAATGTCATACGATAGTAAAATGACACTAAATGAAAACCTTAAAGAATTAAATTTAATTAACGAAAACGATATTGAATTTTATGAGCAAAATAAGTTTGCGAAGGTAGCAAAAAAGTTATCAGGAGTTGCCGCTAAAGATGGTACCAAAGTTGCAAAAAAATTAGCAGGAACGGCGGCTAAAGATGTATCTAAGGTTGCTAGAACAGGTGCGAAAGATGTTTCAAAGGTTGGTGATGAATATGCTACCGCATTTAAAAAGGGAGAAAAAATGGGTTTAAATGCTGATGAAATTAAACAAGTGATGGGCGGTGAAAAAGTAGTCCAAAGAAATATGGACGACGCATTGAAAAAAGAATTCAAATTTAATAATGCGGCGAACCAAGTAGTAGGACCTGAAACCGAAAAGGCGGCAAAACAACTTTCATTAAGTAGAGCTCTTGAGGCCACAAAAGCCAAAGGTAAACCATTAACTAAGGCTGAATTAGATCAAATTGTAAACCAAACAAAAAATGAAACATTAAGGAAAGTTGAAGGTTTAAGAACCAATGTGAAGGCAGGTAAAATTCCAAATCCAAATGTAAATTATCAGAAGAAGGCTGAAACATTACAAAACCAACTTAAAGATTCAAGAAAACAAAATCAAGTATTAGAAAAACAACTTAATCCGGAAACTCCATTAACAAGTTTAGATAAGAAAAATGGAATTGTAATTCAAGGTAATAATGGTCCTGTTAAAGTAGAAGTATATAATAATGCTGGAGATGTTAACAAATCTTACGCAAAACGTGGAAAAAGAAAGACAGTTATTGATCCAATGACGGGAAAACCTGTAACTGTAGTGGAACCAAAACCAAAACCTACTCCACCAATAACGGAACCAGGTAGAGTTTCAAGATTATTGAAATCTAAATGGTTATGGTCTCTTGGTATATTAGGTGGAACTGTGTGGGCATTTTGGTATTTATTCCATAAAACAGGAACAAAACCTCCAGTAGTTAGTGATTGTTTAACCGATTTAGTTAATAAAAAATTAGCAACTATTGAAGCAACAAACGCTGGTGATCCTGTTTTTGTTGTAAAAAATCTTCCAGGTTATTCCGAATACGATAGTGTGGGTGGTTTGTGGTTTTATCAAACAACAGGTATTGTGGTGACGGCAGATAATGGTGCAACCAAAAAAGGTACTTGGACTTGTACAAATGGTAAACTTGAAATTATGTGGGAAGGAGATGGTGGTGGAACAACGGATGATACAACAACAGATGATACAACAACAGATGATACAACAACAGATGACACAACAAACGTTACAGGTGATACTACAGGTGACACAACAAATGTTACAGGTACAACGACAGGTGATACGACAACTAATACCACAGACAATGCTACCGCTGATGATGCTCAAAATTCTCGTATTGCTGACATGATTAAAACCAAAGAAAATGATGATAAACCACAGGAGATGACACCTGAAGTTGAAGATTTAATAGAAAAAGGAAAGGAAATTTACACAACATTATATGATAACTATAATGCTGAAGGTCAACCAAAACCATTCATTAAAAGTGCAGGTAAAAGATTAAAATATAAAGGTCAATTATTGAGTCAAGATGATTTAGACGCTCTTAATCAATACATTAAAAGTTTAGGTTATGAGTTTTTAAAACAAAAAGATAAAAGATACGTTCCAGGTGAAAAAGATGAAAAATATGTTTGGATTAAAAAGGAGGAATCAGTTGAACAACAACCTGAAACTCAACCAGAAGAACCAGAAAATTTAAATGAAGATTTTATTAAAAAAATAGTAGCAAAACACCTCCGTTCTAAATTATAAAGATATTTATTTAACAGAGTTTGGCGGTCTGGTCGCCGTTAAATGATAACTCTACTAAACGAAAAGGAGGTATTTCAAATCTCGGCATTGAGGACATTAGTCCTCTTTGTTGTTTTAGGGAAGTATCAAAAAACCCCTCATTTCTGAAGGGTTTTGTTTTGGGTGGAGATGACGGGAATTGAACCCGTGTCCTGTTCGCCATACCATAGATGGACTACACGTTTATTCTATTATTCATAATAGACAAATAGTAAGTTAATATCGGGAAACTTACAATACCGTTCCTGACTGGATTTTCAAGAGCCGCCAAGTTTGCTCCAACACTCTGGGTGGTGTTACACCATAAGGACTTCTGTTCCTAGGTTACATGTCCGCCGACCCGATTTGTAAGTGTGCTATTAGGCTACAGCTACAGTAGAAGTTGCGATTAAACCACAAGCTTCCATAACGTTATAAACGTTGTCTTTTGTTTTTTACCACCATAGTTTAAAGTCATAGATGACATCTGACTACGTGCCCATTTACCATATCAACGCCAGTCAAATCCAAAGCATCCCCATAGTAATACAAATGTAGATAAAAAAGGGTCAAAAAACTAATTTTAACCCTTAAATAAATCTATAATGTTTGAAAAAAATTACTTTTCAGTAGTTTTCTTAGCTTTTGGAACTTTGTCAGTTACTTTTTTAACTTTAGCTTTAACTTCCGCTACTTTCTCTTTTACAACTTTAACTTCAGCAATAACCTCAGTTTCTAATTGTTGTAATTCAACGGCCTTTTCAGCCATGGTACCAGCACCTAAAAGTTTCTTAATCAAATCAATAATTTTTTTCATAAATTTTCTTTTTATATAAATATATCAAAAATGACTAAATTGTCAATGGTAATTGTTTTTCAAATAAAGCCTCAAATAGTAGTTTATTCTTTTCCCATTGTTTATTGGTTATTCCTATTGATTTATGGGTAACCCCAAATTTGGTAGTTAAACCAATCTTAACACCTTCTAAATGGTTCTCAACACAAAATGGAATATCATAAAAATGGAACCCTTTGAACTCTTCGTTAAATTCCTTTTTTAAAAGACTTTTACGGACAATAAAGAATA
>Ga0114975_10001105_pt1 | contig 19580 bp, 15 predicted proteins | sample S_130626_EF_Meta_FD_87031 | JGI IMG/M metagenome (GOLD analysis project Ga0114975, IMG submission 87031) | Freshwater microbial communities from Lake Simoncouche, Canada to study carbon cycling - S_130626_EF_MetaG | ecosystem: Environmental > Aquatic > Freshwater > Lake | place: Lake...
CCAGGATCAAACTCTCCATTGTATGTTGTCTATTATTATAAGTCAGTCTACAGGTAAAGCATACCCATAAACCACCCCATTCTCAGGTTAATCTTTTTTGCCTTACATCACTTCAAAGAACTTACTTCCGGGCTTTCCCAGAACCTGTACATTAATCGGGTATTAACCCCTTTTAATCCCTTAATTTTTTCCCATTCCTTCTGAACAGGGTTGCAAAGGTAACACCCTTTCGCTCCACAACAAGAAATTTGTTAAAATAAATTTAATAAATCCCTCACCTATCAATCTCACGTCCCCTCACAAAACATCTCCCCGCAGAAAGCTTACCCCCCTTTTGGGAGTGCAAAGATCGCAAAAAGAATCCATTTGACAAGAATAATTCAAGATTCGATACCGAAAACCCACAAGTACCTGAATCTGAACAAGAAAAATTTACAGAAAAAATGCCCTGTAAACTGGAATTTACAGGGCATCAACTTATTTAAAATTTGGTAAACTATAATTTTTTCAAAACTATATTTCTCCAATAGACTTTAATTCCTCCTCCATCGTGGATTTGAAGCAAAACACCGCCTTTTCCTGCACCAATCTTCTCATCGGCATAATTGACCATCTCTACACCGTTGACATAGGAGGTAACCCGGTCTCCTTTTACCACAATCTTCATTTTGTTCCATTCTCCAAACTTCAAGGCCTTGTCCTTTTCTGGATCTGGCTTGATCAACCAGCCCCTGCCATAAGATTCATAAATACCGCCTGTATCATTTCCCGGAGGAGCTACCTCTACCTGCCAGCCTGAAACCTTGGTGCCATCCACCGTAGATCGGATAAACACCCCAGAGTTTCCATTCGCCTCTTGCTTGAACTCCAACTCTACCTCAAAATCACCGTACTCAGAAGTAGTGCCCAAGTACCCATAGCCCTTGTCCGGACCACTCTCCGATACCAACAAGCCATCGCTGTCTACATACCACTTTTCGGTGCCATACACCTTCCAACCGGTAAGGTCTTTGCCGTTAAACAACTTCTCTTTCTTCTGTGCAAAAGCAACTTGAACTGTTACCGCCAAAAGCGCTACTAAAAATATCTTTTTCATAAGGGTCGGATTTTTATGTTTTTAAACCATACAGGGTCCCCATGATCCTGCAATGCAATCAGCCCTTTGCGGGCAATTTTGTAATCGGGAAAATCATTCCACTTGCCCGAATTTCGTTTCGCTGTCCAGTCCTCAGAATAAGGAACAAAGGCCACTGTCTGCTTTCCATTCAGCCAATAGCTGGCCCCAGCCTCAGAAAAGGTGATTTTGGATTCATTCCACTCCCCTGCCGGCTTCACCACGCCTTCATAGTCTGGCTCATACATGGCATAATCCCCCGCAAGAGACTGCCACTTTTCTAAAGGCTGACCAAAGCCCAACTGATCAATCACTTGATATTCTGGACCTGTATAATAAGGGGCCTTGTACGCAGGACCTTCCACAACATGGTAGAAAACGCCTGAGTTACCCCCTGCGGATATTTTCCAAGAAAATTTCATCTCAAACTCCTCGAATTCCTGTGCGCCATACACCACATCCCCTCCAAAATCTTCTCCACCAGTGGCACCCAAGCCCTTCATCGCACCTTCCTCAATGATCCAGTTGGCTGGTGTCGTATCCCCATTAAAGGCTCTCCAACCCTGCATACTTTTCCCGTCAAAAAGAAGCATCCAACCTTCCGCTTGTTCCTCTGGGCTCAACACATTGTCGAGGGGTGCCACCGCAAGCGAATCCCCTGCGGCCGCATTTTCGCTAGACTTTGGGCTGCACGCAAACAGCATCCCTACTGCTGCCGCACCCAATAAAATCACTTTTTTCATTGATTAACGCATTTTTTTTAAGTACCACTACGCTTATTCACTACCTAGGATAGCCTAAGTAAAAGAAATGTAGCGACATTTTTTAAGTCCTCGAAAGACCCATCGCAAAATTTTATAAGTGGAAAAAAAATCCTCTTGCAAATTGATCTGCAAGAGGATTAGTAAATCGGATGTACAATGACCTTAAAAAAGGCAAACCCTAGGAAATGTATCGGAAATCAAAACTGGGATCAAAATCAACCAAGAAGGCATACATCAATTCGATGACTTGCTCGATATCACTTTTGCTAGCCGTCTCTACGGTGGTGTGCATGTACTTGAGAGGCAAAGAAATCAACGCAGAAGGTACGCCACCATTGGAATAGGCAAAAGCATCGGTATCAGTACCAGTAGTTCGCGATGCCGCAGCCCGTTGAAACGGAATCTCCTGCTTTCGAGCCGTGGCAATGATCAAGTCAAGCAACTTTTTATGTACTGAAGCACCATAAGTAAGTACAGGGCCTTTGCCCGCAGCCTGATCTCCACTGGTGATTTTGCTATAAAGCGGTGCGGTGGTATCGTGGCATACATCGGTAATGATCGCCACATTGGGCTTGATTCGCTGCGCAATCATCTCAGCTCCACGAAGGCCTATTTCCTCTTGCACAGCATTGACGATGTACAAACCAAAGGGGAGTTTCTTTCCCGACTCCTTGATTTTTCGTGCCACCTGCGCAATCATGTATCCCCCAATTCGGTTGTCTAGCGCTCGGCCTGACCAATACTTCCCGTTCAGTTCGGTCAGTTCATCTTTAAAGGTAATGACGCAACCCACATGGATTCCCAGTTCCTCCACCTCAGCTTTGGACTGTGCCCCCACATCAATAAAGATATTGTCCAAGGTAGGCGCATCTTCTTTTCCTTCTTTCCGCACGTGAATGGCCGGCCAACCGAAGACTCCTGGGACCATCCCTTTATCCGTATGGATATTGACCCGCATGGAGGGGGCGATCATGTGGTCGGAACCCCCATTTCTACGCACGTAGATGTAGCCATCATCTTTGATGTAGTTAACAAACCAGCTGATCTCATCAGCATGCGCCTCTATCACAACCCGATACGGTGCATCGGGCTCGATCACTGCCACCGCGGTACCATAGGAGTCGGTAAAGTAGCTGTCGACATAGGACTTGATGTAATCCAGCCAAATTTGTTGTCCTGAAGCCTCATGCCCTGTGGGTGAAGCATTGTTGAGGTAGTTGGTTAGAAACTGATTCTCATTCATAAGTTAGGGGATAGCTGCACTTGGCTCAAGGAGCACCGATGCATATTTAATCTAAAATTGAAACTTAATCCTATAAGGAGTTGACGTAGCTCCTCTCTTTGTTATAAAGGAATGTTGCCATGCTTTTTTCGTGGCAATTTATCCACCTTATTTTCGAGCATTTTAAAGGCCTTGATCAACTTCGTTCGTGTGTCGGAAGGGAGAATCACCTCATCAATGTACCCGCGGTGCGCAGCACGGTATGGATTGGCAAACTTGGCTGTGTATTCCTCCACCTTCTCTTGGAGCTTCGCTTCTGAGTCGTCAGCTTCAGCAATTTCTTTTTTGAAGATAATTTCTGCCGCCCCCTTTGCTCCCATGACGGCGATTTCTGCCATAGGCCAGGCGTAGTTGAGATCTGCCCCAATGTGCTTGGAGTTCATCACATCGTACGCACCCCCATAGGCCTTGCGGGTAATCACCGTGATTCGTGGCACGGTGGCCTCCGAAAAGGCGTAGAGCAACTTCGCTCCATTGGTAATGATGCCATTCCATTCTTGGTCGGTCCCAGGTAAAAATCCAGGAACATCCACCAAAACTAGAAGTGGCACATTGAAGCTGTCGCAAAAGCGCACAAAGCGTGCCGCCTTAACCGAGGCATGATTATCCAATACGCCTGCCATGGATTGGGGCTGGTTGCCTACAATTCCGATACTCCTTCCGGCAATGCGCGCAAAGCCAACGACAATATTATCTGCATAATTTTCATGCACTTCTAGAAAAGATTCCTCATCCACAATGCCACCTATTACCTCCCGCATGTCGTAGGGATGATTCGGGTTTTCTGGAATAAGGGAGTCCAAAATGGCTCTCGTCTCGTCTTTCTTTGGTTCGTACGGGTAAACAGGTGCTCGATCCTCACAATTTTGAGGGAGATAACTCAGCAAGGACTTGATTCGCTTGAGCGCTTCCATCTCGTTGGCGCAAGCAAAATGGGTAACTCCAGATTTGGTGCTGTGGGTAGAAGCACCGCCCAGCTCCTCGGCAGTGACCGTTTCTTGGGTGACGGTCTTGACTACATTGGGTCCAGTCACAAACATGTAGGAGGTATTTTCTACCATCAGGATGAAATCCGTAATCGCCGGAGAATACACTGCCCCTCCTGCGCAAGGACCCATGATGGCCGAAATCTGAGGCACTACCCCAGAAGCAAGCGTATTGCGGTAAAAAATATCGGCATAGCCCCCGAGGGAATTGACTCCTTCTTGAATTCGTGCCCCACCCGAGTCATTCATTCCGATAATGGGAGCCCCATTTTTTAGTGCCAACTCCATCACCTTGCAGATCTTCTCGGCATGCGTCTCGGAAAGAGATCCTCCAAAGACTGTGAAATCCTGGGAATACACATAGACCAAGCGTCCATTGACTTCCCCATAGCCCGTCACGACACCATCTCCCAAATAATGCTCTTTGTCCAAGCCAAAGTCTTTAGCACGGTGCATTACAAACTTGTCGATTTCCTCAAAGGTGCCTTCGTCCAAGAGCAATGCGATCCGCTCTCTAGCGGTAAGCTTTCCTTTTTTGTGCTGTGCATCAATTCGAGCCGCACCTCCACCTAATTCGGCTTCTGCATTTTTTTTTGCCAAAAGCGCATTTTTCTCCAGATGGTTTGAAGGACTGTAATTTGGGTTTTTTGGATCTGTCATCTTGGGAATTAATTCTCGTATCAAATATAAACGCTGACGCGGATAGAAAAAGCCTTTATTCTCGAAGTCGGTTTCTTAATTTCTATCAACTAATTGTTAACCTGTGATTTATCAGATGTATGAAAACTTAAAATAGAACTTTTAAAAAACTTTCTATATTCGCCCATCCAAAAAAAAGGCAATGACACATCCCAAGAAGGCAGCGGTGATAGACATGGGGACCAACACGTTTCATTTGTTGTTGGTGGAATTGCATGGAAAAGAATTCAACACCCTTTACAAAGAAAAAGTCGCTGTAAAACTCGGTCAAGGAGGCATCACCCAGAATCAGATTACTGCGGACGCAGAGAAGAGAGCCCTCCATACCCTCGGACATTTCAAGAACTTGATTGATGGAGAAAACATCGATCAAATTTTTGCCTTTGCAACCTCTGCTGTGCGCAATGCGAACAATGGTCCCGACTTTGTCAAAAAAGTCAAAGAGGAACTCGGCATTGAAATCCACGTCATTTCTGGGGAAGAAGAAGCCCAACTGATTTACGAAGGCATTCATTTCTCAGGGGCACTCGACGAGCAAACCTATTTGATGATGGACATTGGCGGAGGCTCCGTCGAGTTTATCATTGGCAATGCCGAGCAGGCATTCTGGAAACAAAGTTTTGAAATTGGAGGGCAGCGCCTTTTGGATGCCTTTCACTACCACGATCCTATTTTACCAGAGGAGGTAGAAAAGTTAGAACAGTATTGCGGAGAAAAACTGCAGCCACTATTGGATGCCATTAAGAAGTACAAGCCGAGTGGATTTGTAGGTGCATCCGGCACATTTGACACCTTGGTAGACATGTACTATGCGAGCATGCTGCAATGCAAAATTACTGGGCAACATGTGTTTGAACTACCTGTAGTCGATTTTTACCAACTTTTTAGGCTTTTAATCACTAAAAATCGAGCAGAGCGCCTCCAAATCCCCGGCATGATCGCAATGCGCGTAGACATGATTGTGGTGGCTAGTTGTCTGATTGACTTTATCCTGCAACACTTATCCGTGAAAAGTTTGATCTGCTCGCACTATTCCTTGAAAGAAGGAGCGGTTTCTAGGATGCTTTCTGGAGAGATTGCTCTCCACAATTAAGCATTCATTCCTCGATCAAAATTTGAGTTCAAGTTCATTTTTAAAGGTCAAAGCGAACGATCACTACCCGCTGCTTTCTATCTTTGTCTGAAACTCAGCATCAATTTTCCCAGCAGCCATGCAGCACTTTTCCTACGATCACTTGTACCAATTCACCTACGACATGCTTCAAAAAATTGGCTGTCCGGATGAAGATGCCCAGCTCGCCACCAAGGTTTTACTTTCGGCAGACCTTCGTGGAGTAGATAGTCATGGGGTGGCGCGGTTGAGTGGCTATGTACGCCTCTGGGAAAAGGGCAGAATCAACCCCAACCCGAATGTGCGTGTGACCTACGAGACTCCCTCAACGGCCGTAGTCGATGGAGACGCAGGCCTCGGCCTAGTAGTGGCACCTTTTGCGATGAGGGTGGCCATGGAAAAAGCTAAAAACGTAGGCACAGGATGGGTATCCGTTAAAAATTCCAATCACTACGGCATCGCAGGATACCATGCCATGTTGGCCTTGGAGGAAGACATGATTGGCATCTCCTTAACCAATGCCAGTCCATTGGTGGCCCCTACTTTTTCGAAGGAGCGCCTTCTAGGTACCAACCCGATTTCGGTGGCTATACCGGCCAAAGAAGAGCCTGCTTTTGTGCTGGACATGGCCACGACCACTGCTGCCAACGGCAAGCTAGAAATGCTGCAACGTAAAGGCCAGGATACCCCCAGTGGATGGGTACAAGACAGAGCTGGCACACCCACCACTTCTTCCAATGGAGTAAAAGAGGGTGGCGCATTGCTGCCTCTAGGAGGTGACCGTGAACATGGCTCGCACAAAGGATATGCCCTTGGGGCTGTGGTAGATATTTTATCTGCTGTACTGTCAGGAGCCAATTATGGGCCTTGGGTCCCTCCATTTGTAGCTTTTTTGGATCCCCTTCCCAATCTCGTTGGAGAAGGAATAGGCCACTTTTTTGGTGCCATGCGGGTAGATGCCTTCCGTCCTGCAGAAGAATTTAAAGGGCACATGGACCAGTGGATTCGTAGATTTCGATCCGCCGAACCTACCGCTGGAAATGAAAAAGTCTTGATTCCAGGAGATCCAGAGCGGGAACTCGAAGCCATTCGAAAAAAAGAAGGAATTCCTTTACTCGATCCAGTGGTCCAAGATTTGACGGAGTTGGGTAAAAAATTTGGAGTAAACTTTTAATACTCCACTAAAAAGGAGCTGATTGGTTCGGGAAATTGATTAGAGGAAACAGTTTTTTTGTTTCTCTCTTTGCCAAGGTGCATTCCTCCCTTTTTCTGCCTAACTTAGTACTTAGGTCCTTTTTATCCTGTACTCATGAACCGATTAACGCTTATCCTTGGATGGTTTTTGACCTGCATTAGCTTCACTGCGTGCAGCCAAAAGGCTACTTTACGCATTTTTGACAAACCCATCACCTGGAATGCAGAGCGGGAGCAGCTTTCACTCAACTACCTCAAAGAAAGGCATGGATTGGTACAAACTAAAGCTACCATCAAGCCCCAAATGGTAGTCGTGCATTGGACTGCTATCCCTACCATCGAAGTTACCTTTGATGTATTTAATCCGATCACATTGGGTGGAAGAGCAGACCTTACTGGAGCCAGCAACTTGAATGTTTCCAGTCAATTTTTGATCGATAGAGACGGTACCATCTTTCGGTTATTGCCTGAAACCACCTTTGCCAGACATGTGATTGGCCTCAATTACCTCGCCATCGGCATCGAAAATATTGGCAGCGACGACATGCCCCTCACCAATGCCCAGCTTGAGGCCAATGAAAAACTCATCCGCTACCTCAAGCGGAAGTATCCAATCGACTACGTCATAGGACATCATGAATACCAGCGCTTCCAAAAAACAGAACTTTGGAAAGAAACGGATCCCAACTACCGTACCGTAAAGTCAGATCCGGGAGATGAATTTATGATTCGGTTACGCAAAAAGTTGACTGACATAAACCTAAAACCCCTTCCAGCGCTTTAATTTTGCGATGAAACTGACCCATAAGTTTACCTCTCCATTCCTACTTTGTCTTTTTCTCTGGGCCACTAGTACCGCCCAGCAGCTGGATGCACCTTCCTCCAAAAGCACTACGGCCACATCCGGTTTGACTGTCAAAACTCAACTCCCAACATCAGCTTCCGCTACTTCCTTCGTCAAGGTTTCCCATTCCCTTCCAGAGATTCCGAGGGAGTTCCGCGGAGTTTGGATCGCTACCGTGGCCAATATTGACTGGCCAGTTTCTGGTACAGACTCCTGGGAAAAACAAAAAAAGGACTATTTGGCACTTTTAGATTACTACAAGGGGCTGCATTTCAATGCGGTCATCGTCCAAATTCGCACTGCTGGTGATGCCTTGTACCCTACCAAATTGGCCCCATGGTCCAAGTACCTTACTGGGTCACAAGGGACTCCTCCCAAAACACAAGAGGACCCACTGACTTGGATGATTGCCGCCGCCCACCAGCGGGGCCTAGAATTTCATGCCTGGCTCAATCCCTACCGGGCCACCATGGATTTGAATACTACAGGGCTAAATCCCAACCATGACTTTCACAAGCACCGCAATTGGATGCTCAAATACGGCTCCAAGTGGTATTACGACCCAGGATTGCCTGAGGTGAAAGCCCATTTGCTTCAAATCATCTCCGAAGTAGTCGATACCTACGAGATCGATGCCATTCATTTTGATGATTATTTTTACCCCTACCGAGAGCCCAATCTGGAGTTTCCGGATCAGGCCTCTTATGCTGCCTATAAAAAATCGGGGCAATCCAAAGATGACTGGAGAAGACAAAATGTAGATCAACTAATCTTGGCCCTAAGCCAAACGATCAAAAGTAAAAAGCCATGGGTTCAATTTGGAATCTCTCCTTTTGGGGTTTGGCGAAACCAAAGCAAAGACCCAAAAGGATCGCCTACGCAAGCCGGGCAAACCAATTACGACGACCTCTTTGCAGATGTACTTCTTTGGATGAAAAATGGCTGGATTGATTACCTCATTCCGCAGCTTTACTGGAGCATGGAACACCGTTTGGCATCCCACCGTATTCTTGCTGACTGGTGGTCCAACAACAGCTATGGGGTACCTGTGTACCTCGGCAATGGGCCTTATAAAATTCGAGAAGACTCAGATGTGGCTTGGAAAGAACCTAAGGAACTCATCACGCAGGTTCACTACGGCAGAACCCTCCCTCAAATCCAAGGAAATGCATTTTTCTCAGCACGGTCTATCTATACCAAAAACCAGGACATTGCGCAGCTCCTCAAAAAGGAGGTGTACGATCGCCCAGTATTGCCTCCCGCTTTTGAACCTAAAACTCCAGTGAGTATCAGCACTCCGGTAGTTTCGGATCTCCAAAATTCCCCTGAAAAAATCCAAATGAAACTAGAAAAGAGTTTGGATCCAGGCATCCGCTATGCATTGGTTCAGGGAGGAGATGACCTGAATAGCATCCATCAGGCCCCACTCCACAAGATTTGGGTTGGAAGCACCCAAAAATCTAGCCTAGACATCCCGCAGCTAAACAGCAATTACCTGGCCATCCGCTGGGTGGATAGCTATGGCAGAGTCATCCAAAGTCAAGTGCTGCAACTCACAAAAACTACCCGGCCATGAAAGACATGCTCGTTCGACTGCTAGAACTTCCTTCTGGAACGGAACTAGAGCAAAAGCTTTTGGAGAAGGAAAAAATTGTAGTGCGACGGGCCATTGCTCCTGAGAAGCATTTGGTTTCCGACTGGGTGTTGAACGAATTTGGTGCCTATTGGAAATCCGAGGTGGAAGTAGCCTTTTCTCGACAGCCCGTGTCCTGTTGGATTGCGCAGCGAGGAAATGACCTCTTGGGCTTTGCCTGCTACGAAAGCACCGCACGGAATTTTTTTGGCCCTACAGGCACACGAGAAGCTGAACGAGGCAAAGGCATAGGCAAGCTCCTCTTGCTCAAATCCCTTGAATCCATGCGCGAAATGGGTTATGGCTATGCGATCATCGGTGGCGTAGGTCCTTCTGAATTCTATGAAAAAGCGGTAGGGGCAAAAATCATCGAAGGATCAGAAATCAGTATCTACCAGCATTTACTCCGAAAGGCATGAGTACCCAAACCACCAAAAACCCATGGCTATGGGTGCCCTCTTTATACCTCACCGAATCGATTCCTTACGTCATCATCATTACGGTGTCCGTGGTGATGTACAAAAACTTGGGCATCTCCAATGCGGATATTGGATTGTACACTTCCTTTTTGTACTTGCCCTGGGTGATCAAACCGATCTGGAGCCCTATTCTTGAATTGTTTGGACATAAAAAGCAATGGTTCCTCAGCATGCAGTTCATCCTTTCCTTGGTATTTCTAGGGGTAGGATTGACTACGGGCAGCTCTCAATTTTTCACGCTTACGCTCGCCTTTTTCTGGATGGGCGCCTTTGCCTCCGCCACCAACGACATTGCTTCGGATGGACTTTACTTGATTGCGCTTAAACCCGAGCAGCAAAGTTTCTTTGTAGGCATGCGCAGCACCTTCTACCGCGTGGGAATGATCACGGGGCAGGGCCTGATTGTGATGGTAGCTGGCTACCTAGAACAGCAGTTTGGAGATCCTGCTCAAGCCTGGTCTTGGACCATGCTGGGTGTTGGAGGATTGATGTTGCTCTTGACAGGGATCAATTTCCTCTCCACGCCAAAGGTGATTGAGGAACGTGTCGCCAAAGAAGATCAGCCGAGTTTTGGAAAGGTGTTTTCCACCTTTTTTACGAAGAAAAATATTGGTCTTTCCTTGGGCTTTGTGTTGCTCTACCGCTTGGGAGAATCCCAATTGGTGAAGATGGCTTCTCCCTTCTTTTTGGATGAGCGCACCGAAGGTGGATTGGGATTGAGTACCACAGAAGTGGGATTTATTTACGGTACGCTAGGGGTGATCGCCTTATTGGTTGGAGGAATTTTGGGAGGTATCGTCATTTCAAAAGATGGTTTGGGCAAGTGGATGATGCCGATGGCTTTTGCAATTAATGCCCCGAACATTGGCTATGTATTTTTGGCCTGGCTTCAGCCTGACAACGTGTATTTTGCAGCCTTGGTAGTAGTCATAGAGCAACTGGGTTATGGATTTGGCTTTGCTGCCTTTATGATATTCTTGATCTTCCTTGCTGATGGACTTTTCAAAACAGCTCATTACGCCCTTGCCACAGGATTTATGGCCATGGGGATGATGCTTCCCGGTATGCTCAGTGGCTATGTACAAGAGTGGCTTGGTTATCCCGGGTTTTTCGTTTGGGTAGTGATTGCTACGATTCCAGGATTTGTGATGGCGTATGTGGTGAAGTATCCGAAAGAGTTTGGGAAGAAAATTTCTTGAGGTACGAGGTACGAAATACGATCTACGGGGGGTTGAGTAGCGTTAAGATTATCCTACAAACTCAGCACTTTCTTGCTTAATCACGTTCCATTCTCAATTTTCCAATCAGTTTGTTTTGCACTCGTTCAATCAGCAAATGAATAAAAATCAAAAAATAGCGCAGCTATTCTCACCTGCGGCGTTTATTCACGATACCGAAGAAAATTACCAGGCCATCGAAACCCTGATTCGCGAACAGGAAATCGGGGGACTTACTTTTTTTCATAGCCGGCATTCTGCAGCAGCCAACTTTGAGAAGCGTGCCGAGGTACTCGATGTGAGCGGAACCTTTGAGAAATTGATTGGTCTCATCAATCGCTATCAGAAAGTTTCCAGGATCCCACTTTTGATCAGCATCGATGGGGAATATGGTTTGGCCATGCGCATTGAAAACACACCTGCCTATCCCTTTGCGATTACGCTTGGAGCATTGAAAGGGAATGCTGAATCCCAAGTGGAAGAAGTAGGCTACCGCATGGGCTTGCACATGAAGCGTTCTGGCATCCACCTCAACCTCGCTCCTTGCGCCGATGTGAACACCAATCCCGATAACCCAGTGATTGGCTATCGCTCTTTTGGAAAGGATACCCAAAAAGTAGCTAAACTGGCATTTGCTGCCTATTCAGGTATGAAAAAGGCAGGGATTGGCGCTTGCCTAAAACACTTTCCCGGACATGGAGATACGGCGACGGACTCCCATCTGGGTTTGCCGATTTTACATAAAACCAAAGCAGAACTTCAAGCCGAGGAACTGCTTCCTTTTCAATACGGAATCGACCGAGGGGTGGAACTGATCATGGTAGGCCACCTAGCCGTACCTGCACTTACGGGAGGCAAAAATATCCCTGCCAGCATCAGTCGCGAACTGATCACCGACTTGCTGAAGGGAGAGATGGGGTTCAAAGGCCTGGTGATCTCTGACGCCTTGAATATGAAGGCAGTGGCTAACCTATTTCCTGAGCCAGGCGAACTCGAATGGCAGGCATTTTATGCAGGAAACGACCTACTTTGCTTCTCAGATCACGTGAGGGAGGGCATTGAGAAAATCGCTCAGAACGCATCAGAGTCAGCAATAGATGCAGTTTTTGAAAAAGTCATGGACCTAAAAAAGCGATTGGGCGTACTCGAATCCAAACCGATTGAAGTTCCTGCCTTCGACTGGGAAAGCCATTCCCAGCTTCAACAAAACTTGGCAGAAAACTACGTTTCGGTGACCTCAGGTGGAATTAATTCGGCAGAGCTCGACACGTTAGCAAAAGCAGGAAAACTGGGTTATCAAGAATTCTTTACGGCTAGTTCAAGTCACTTTTCAGTAGAGTTAAATTTAGCTTTCTCCCCCATTGAAGAGGCAGAAAAGGTGATTTTGGCGGTCTTTATTCCGAGCCACAAGCCTTTAAATCAATTTGGGATGGATTCAGAAATCCTTGCCCAAATCCATCAGTTCGCCAAAACCAAATCCTGTATTTTGGTGCATTTTGGAAATCCCCTGGCATTGAAGCACCTGGGTGAGTTGACCGATTTTGAAGCGGTCATCTGCGCTTATCAGGGATTTGAAGAAACCCAAGTTCAAGCTGCTGCTCTAGTAGACGGAGTCTAAAGTCAAACTACTTTTGCGGCTTCCCTTTTCGACAAAAGATGCAACTAAAATGAAATGATTAAGTATTTAATTATTAAATAATTATTTGACAATACTATTAGAAACTAACACCCAATAACGCGCTAAATCAGCAGTACCATCTATACCTTTAACTGTTTAAAAGTTTTGATTGCATCGGATTTTTGACCAGCTGCCAGATATGCGAGACCCAAATGTAATTTTGCATCGTCTTCAAATTTTATACCCTCTATTTTCAGAACATCTAAAATCTTTTTAATACCCTCTTCATATTTTCCAGCAGTCACAAAACCATAACCTAAGTTTGATAAAGCTGCACCGTCTTTCGCTTTTTCTGCTGTTAAAGAACGATCTGCTGGTTTTATATTTATTTCAGCGAGTTTTTTTTGCGCTATTGACCGCAAACTTTTATGTTTTTCCGCTTCAGCTCCGGTACCTAAGGCACCTGCTTTAAACCCTCGTTCTATGACTTTCAAACTTTCAGCAGGACAACCAGCCAGAAGCAACAATTGCGCAAATTCTGAGAATTCATTGGCTTTGGTAAATTGATCCGTTACATATTCCAAACGCAATAAATCCAAATTTAAACGACTATTATGACCAAACTTTAGTCGAAAATTTTTAAATAATTCAACCCAAAATTTCTGCAGTTTGTAGTAATAGATTATTTTTCTACTGCTTCATTATAACTTATTTCATCATTTCGCTTCTTAGCTGCGGCGGCGAAAAGCTCAAGATTTGATAAACTTGGTACACGACCGGCTTTCTCATCAGCACTTATTGCTGACCCAAGATCTTGCAGAGACTTTTCTTGCCCCATACCCATAAAACAGACAAATAACAAAGGTATAATTAATAGCTTTTTAATATTATTTTGATTCAATAATTAGAAAGTTTTTCTCAACACTTTTATTAGTTTGGAAATATTTTTTAGCAGATTTTTTTTTATAGATAACTATTTTTCTAATCCTTGTTTTGTTACGATTGGTACAAAACCTACTTCCAATCCTTTCGGAGGAGTAACGATTAATGCTTCATCTAAATAGGCTAATTTCCCAGTCATTGGAGGTGGAAGATATTCGCGATTTTTTGTCCAATTTCGATGAAGAAGTTCAACTCGTCTTTGCATTTCTTCTCTTTCATTAGTGCTAAGATTGGCATTTAGCAATGCAGGTTGGTCAGCAAATCGATACCAATAATAGGTCAAGGTACTTCCATCTCCTATTTTTACTTTGAATGGTCCTGCAGCAGGTCCCGGAGTTTTCCAACTACTTTTATCCTCCTCAGGAGTAAGATAAGTGAGTGACTCTCTTTCATATTCATCATTGGCCCTATTAAAGATTTTTGCATGAAGACCTGTTTCAGCTGGTACATCCCCAGATGCCACTGCAGTCCATGTTCCAATATCATTTGTCCCAGATTTGACTAATTTATAATATTGAGGAAGTGTTATAACTTCGCCATTGATAGTTTTTCTTCTTTTAACAAAATCCCCTTCCCAACGAATCTTTAAAGTTGCTGAATCGGTTACATCAGTATTCATAAAAGAAGAAATATTCATTAAAGCTCTTTTTTCCTCGGGGATGTGATCGCCTTGAACTTCCCAGGTTGGTTCAACACCTATCTCAAATTTTTGCATATAGGCGTTACTTTTTTCAATACCAATTCGACCATCAGTAGGATTTCCACCTTTAAACCAGGCCGAAACTTTATCCCAGAGCGCACTTTTGTTATACACCATTAGCCGTTGAAGCAACTCGGAATTACCATCAGCTCCCACAGGGTATTGTGTTTCAGCCATACGAGAATATCTTTGACCCTTTAAATCAGTTGCTTCAAATGAATGGATATACTGCGTTTCCATCTGAAATTCTTTATTAGCATTTGATGGGCGGGTATCTAAAAATAAGCCTTTCAAACGTGGATTTTTAATTGATGCTTCACTCCAGAAATATGGCGTAAAAAATGCAACTGGACCTTTGAAATTTCCTGTATTAAGGAACAGCGTCCAGCACTGATTTCCAGTGGGAATGTTTTTACCTACTGTAGTCGATACAGGTTCAATAAGCGGCAAAGGCAGATAACCACTACCAAACCATTCGCCATTAGTACCCTGCTTAAGGTTAAGTCCATCGGGAGGAAACAATAGCCAGGGACTAAGCTGAGCAACTCCATATTTTCCTTTATTTTCATTCCAGTCCCTTCCTTTACCTGCCCCAGGCCCGTTGGCCCATCCATCAAAATTCAACTGAACTCCACCCATAATAAATTTAGGCGTTGTGGTTGGATATTCTGTATCATTCCACCAACCAAGACCTCCTTCAATATCAGTGTATAAATCTTCTTCTTTTACAGGAAGAGGCTCTCTATTAGAAGGAAACATCCAAGTGCCGAACAAACCTGATTGAAAACTCCTTCCAGGATACTCTTTCATTAAAGGCCAAGCAGCTGCATACATCGAATAGCCTGCATTGTATGATTTATTAACTTCTTCAACAGTTGCAATTAGGTAACCATGGACATTTCCATTTTTTATTAAATTACTAGTGTTGTTTTGCCCTATATCCTTATTGTACGGTTCAATTAATTTACTGTAATCATACTTATCTTTAGCGTTGACAATTTTAAAGTTTTCTCCGTCAGTAATTAATTCCATTTGATACAAATCTATCTGAACGTCAAAATTACCTTTTACAGCTTTCAAATAAATAGACCATTCATCCCTTTCTGTTTCAATATATTCAGTTGCTCCCTCCGAATTATTTAATTCTAACCATTTTTTATTTTTTCCAGAGTTATCCGGTCCTACAAAAATCCATTCAACTGGTTTTGCTGAGCCAACTATTTGAAAATATGTACAATTTTCTGGCTTTAATTTAGTTTGTGCAGCGCAATAATTTTGAGTAACCATGTTTGTCATAATAAACACAATCGCAAATAATAGGACTTTTTTCATTTTTTCAATCTGATTTAATAGCAATTTATTAAAAACTTAATTACTTCAAAAATTTGAGTATTATACTCCAGTAAGGTTTAGAAGAAGATAAGGTTAATAAAATATCGTTGCGGAATAAAATATAGAAAACTGTCTTGAACAAAAAGTGATCAAATAAAGGTTAGGCAAGGTATAACCCCTAAAAGCACTCTATTTTTAACCAAAACGAAACATGCCGTAATAGATTGAGCCATTCCGGTTTAAATTGTCTACAGGCGGAATGGCTGGGATGGGGTAATTCCATTTGATCAGATACAAGCTTTCCCAAAATTTCTCTAGTTAGATAATTGTCAATTCTTCCTTAATGGTCAATTCAAGATACATATGCATGAGATTTGTGTCGGAAATGTATTGGAATAGGAAAGTAAAAAGGGTCTCAAATCAATGAAACCCCTTACTGTGGCTGCTCCCCCTCTTGACGATAGATGCAGCTGAAAGTAATTGGTTTTTACTTCCAAATGCAATGTTTACTGCAAGGTTAAAATTTTCAATCAAACTAAGTTAGCTCCCTGCCTTCTTAAAAAATTAGAGGAAGTGGGAATCATTTTTCATCTAGTTTGATATTGTTCTTTTTATTCTATCATAATAAACAACTTGTTTAAGAAATGGCTTTGATTTGTTTTGTATGAATGAATTATAGATTCCTAATTTTAAGTTTAAGCTTGTATTTCCAGTCGAACACATAGTTGGTCTATTATCTTCATTAAATAATTTATTATTGACAAAAAGTTTAATATAACCATCATTTCCTGTGCTGACATTTATCTCGATTTTAAAATTTATCCATTTGTCAAAAGGATTTTTATCTATAATTGCTCTATCATTTTGCACCCATGTAAATGGTTTGTGAGTTAAGTATTTTAAAGTATTTTCCTCCATAACAAAATATAAAAGTGCCTTAGCATCACAACTTTGAGAATTAATCCCATCATTTACTGTATTATCCCCTTGACTTTGACTAAAAACTTGACCCAAAACAGTCAAAGGTTTACCAGAAGGGTTAGGAGAGAAATATTCTGTACTTGGGATGTATATACTAAATTCATATGTGACCTTTTTTCCTATGATATTATTATATTCTGGAATCCAATTTTCATAAATCTCATGTCTACTCCTATTCGTTTCACAATCACTGAAGCCATTTGGAGTATAGCCACAATCTCCTAACTCTGGTCTTAATTCGAACCTAGCTGATTCCTCACCATCCAAAACAGGATGTCCATTCCTAGAATTAACAATTAGGCAGTTGTAATTTTTATTACCCACTGTATTAACAGTCGAAAACTCTATCTGGTTAAACACATCAGTATTATTCGTAGAAGGCAAACAGTTTGGTGCTTGAAAAAACTTTGCAGTTATTGTCTTATCACTATCAACAATTAAACTAATACTATCCTGATAGCTTGTTATATCTCCCTCCCATTTTTGAAAAAAATATCCGTTTTTTGGAGAAGCTTTTACACCAACAGTTTGTCCTTGTTCATACTTACCCCCAATTGTTGAAACAGTACCTCCATCTCCTGCAGAGAAAGTAATTGTAAATTTAGAGGTAGGAATAGGCTCCTCTACCTCACAGGCAAAAACTGTAACTAAAGCCAAAAAAACTGTGAAAACACTTTTTTGGAAAAAAATTCTCTCCCCTGTCTTTTGAGTCAGTAATTTCATAATATAACTAGTTTTTCCTGAAATTGAGAACGTAATGTACTTAATTAAAGCGAATAACACTTTCAAGTACGCACTCTCTTTTGCTTAAACCAAATATCGGCATCACTAAATCAAAAAAACATAAAAATCTAACCTCAGCCCTTAGTTACTTTGTTTTTTCTCGAATTGCTACACGAATAAACTGTGATTTTGATTTATCATCTTCAAGAATACTCTCTATCAATTTTTTATACTAGGTCTCAGTAACCAAGAAACAGATATTGAGCTGCTTCTTTTCAGAAAAAACCCATTTTAAAATGGAGAAGCTGCAGCACCGAGGAATACCCCATCAATTGAGGTATTAATCAATAGCAGATGGGTTTTGGAGAGTTCTAAAAATAAAAAAGAGGTCATTTCTGACCTCTTGTGCTGCTTAGCTCCCCCTCCTTGACTTCCCGATTTCACTTCGTTGCATCGGGATAAACTTCTAGCCCAGTACTGCGCACAAAAAAAACCCATCCGCTACAGCGAATCGGGTTTTGTTTTGCTCCCCTTATTGACGAAAGATGCAGTTATAATGGGATGAGCGATTATGTGACAATAAGGAAATTAAAGGGTTGAACTTCGTGCAAAGTTGCAGGAACTTTATGCTTACATTTTATCTTTTGAACTTTTTAAAGAATGCCCAAATAACTTCACAGCCATTCATATCCTGACTTGTTTTACCAATTATTGATTCGCTCAAATACTGATACCCTTGGGGCCAAGTATGCCCACCATTTAAGACTACATAACTTACCACTTCACTACCATTTGTTCCACCTGAATAAACTCTTTGTTTTATAGTTGTTCCATCATTTGAAATGTCAGGTAAATCTGTAATAGTTGGAGTGGCACTACAACCATTTATGGTTATCCATTTGTCTATTGTTTGGAAGTGAGATAAAATCGTTCCACCTGCCGTGCCCCCTGCGGTCATTAGCCCACCAGTGAATGGCACAAGAGGGTCAGCTGTACCGTGTATATATAAAGCTGGGACTGGACGACCAGGATTGCAATTGGGAGCAATTGTTAATGCTTCTATTGTGGCCGCATCTACTGCAATGGCAGCAATTCTGTTACTCAATTCACAACCTAAACGTGAGGACATAAACCCACCATTAGATATTCCAGTAGCATAAATTTTAGTTCCATCAACTGAATAATTCGTAATCATATAATCGCAGAGTTGATTAAAGAAACTAACATCATTTATTCCTATTTGATTGGGGGTTGTGGGTCGTCCATCATTCCAATTTTTTTGAATTCCAGCAGGATAAACCAATACAACTTTGTCTCTATCGGCAATTGGTTTGAAATTAGCAAGATTTATCATTCCTTCTGGTGTACCGCTTCCGCCGTGAATGACAAAAATTAAAGGCATTTTACCTGCATTATTATACCCTGTTGGTAAATAAACTATAAAACTTCTATCATTTCCATCAATTGTTAAGTTAATGGTTTTCTGCTCACTTTGTTTATCAACTGATAATGTTGGAGTATCCTCTTTTTTACAAGAAAAAAGTAAGATGGATAGCAAAAGGAAATTGATTACTAATTGCATAATGGACTTAATCAATTTGAAATTTAAACTAATTAATCATTAGACACTAATGAGACTAAATGGTTTAACAATAAATAACTGAAAAAATATTTGATTGATTATACCCAAAAGATGCAACATACCTAACTCACTGATATGCAAAGAAAAAGCCATCATTTCTGATGGCTTGTCCAGTTTGGCTCCCCTTACAGACGAAAGATGCAGCTACAATCCGATGATTGAGTATGTTACTATTAGAAAATTGAAAGGTTGAATATCTTTATTTTTTCTCTCCCTTCAGTTTCTGAGCGACATCATCATAATACGCTTGAGTTAGTTTATCTGTCCAAATAGTTGGTTTTGAACCATCATATAAAGCTAGATAAGTAACTAAACTTTC
>Ga0114975_10001107_pt1 | contig 19554 bp, 35 predicted proteins | sample S_130626_EF_Meta_FD_87031 | JGI IMG/M metagenome (GOLD analysis project Ga0114975, IMG submission 87031) | Freshwater microbial communities from Lake Simoncouche, Canada to study carbon cycling - S_130626_EF_MetaG | ecosystem: Environmental > Aquatic > Freshwater > Lake | place: Lake...
GCCAACCCCTCCCCATCCCTTGATGCGTAGTGCTGGTGGGCATATCCATGTAGAGACTACACGCAATGCTCTTGAAGTTGTTCGTAACATGGACTTGTTCCTTGGTGTACCCTCTGTATTGATGGACAACGGTGAAATGCGTAAACAATTGTATGGCAAGGCGGGTGCTTTCCGTGCAAAAGATTATGGTGTAGAGTATCGCACTCTCTCAAATTTCTGGATTTTTAAGGATAGCTTGATTCAATGGGTATGGAACAATACCCAACGTGCTGTTGACTATACAGAAGATGTGTCTGTACTGGAGGCTCGTATTCTCGATGCCATTAACAACAACAATAAAGTTGAAGCTAAGAAATTAGTAGATGAATTCCATCTGGAGGTAGCATGATCTTTCTGTCTAGTAACTATGATGACATTAGTCGTTATTACAAGGGAACCTATGTAAAGTTTAAAGAAACTGGAGACAAGCTTTTCTATATCCGCAATGTCCTGCGTACATCCATTACTGGCTGTGATGAAAATGGTACAGAATTTGAGTTGTACTTGAGTGACACACACCCATATGAAGTAGACTACATCTTACCAAGTAAGAGTTTCTTTCAATACGCTAAACGTGCTGTGCTATTGCAACGTATTCCAGCTAAGCAATATCAACGTGGCATTAGTGGTAACAACGTTAAACTGTTGAGTTTAACCAAAACAGGAGGTCTATCAACTATGGACATGGGCTTTGAAATCTTAAAAGCCTTTGTAAGTAAACAAAACTTCTGGTCGTTAGAGGAAGCTGTCCGAAATAAAGGTCGTATGATCTCCATTGCTTTGTCTCCCCGCATTGCATACATCCCTGAAGCAGGGTTTATTTTCGTGGACACTACAGCAGTTGCCAGAGTAGACAAGAAAGAGAAGACTATTTTCATGCTTGCTTCAATCTTTTCCAATGAAATCAATGAAATTGCTTGCAATTCATCGTTTAAGGTGGTATAATGTCTAAAATTTACGAAGTTATGGGGTTTCGACCCGATGGTTTAAACCTTGCTAAGGAATTCTTTGCTGGTTTAGAGTGTGAAATTGAGTCTATTATGGAACATCGTGACATAGGCTTGTTCAAAGCAACAGAAGATGGTAGTTTGCGTAACAATGGCTGTGAGTTTATCTCTATTCCTGCTACTAAGCCTGATTTAGTAAATGGATTTAAAAATCTTCATGCCGAAATTGTGTATCATGATAAGTCTGAAGCATTCTCAGCACGTACATCAACCCATGTACACATCAATTGTCGTTCATTAGATGAACTTCAAGTGAAGAATCTTACATTGCTCTATGCTTTGTTTGAAGAATTCTTCTTTGCTATGGTAGATAAGTCTCGTCGTAGTAATATTCATTGTGTCCCCTTGTCTGAGACATTCTTGTCTGGTAATTATCGTTATGACTTGCAGTATCAACTGCAACGGTGGCATAAGTATACAGCCTTGAACATCTTGCCATTGGGTAATCTAGGTACAGTAGAGTTCAGGCATTTGCAAGGTACAGATGATACTAATCTGTTAGAAGAATGGCTCACTACATTGGAGAATCTATGGAAACTTGCACAAACTGTGCGAATTGATGCTACATCATTGGGCAATGAGCAAATCTTAAAAGATTGGTTCTATGAATTGTTTGGTCATAGTAAACGTATTCTTGCCCTATCCCCTTGCTTTTCTAGTATGATAAAGAATAGCTTGATTGATGTTAAACTTTCTTTAGTCTAAGGAACTAATATGTGTGGAATTGTTGGTGCTATTTCTAAGCAGTCTGGTGGCTTACTTAAACAGCATGAGGATACATTCATGCAGCTTTTGTATGCTGATGTAGTTAGGGGTGATGATTCGACAGGCATCATTGGTGTTGAGAAAGACTCATCATTCCATATTGCCAAAGAATCTACTCAAGCCGCATGGTTTCAAGCTGTGTTTGATAACTCAGAGATTTACAAATCCATGTGGAAAAATGGTAAGGCATACATTGGACACAATCGTAAGTCAACTGTTGGTTTAACTAACGATACCAATGCTCATCCGTTTGTCATCAATGATGAGTTTGCAATGGTACATAACGGTACATTGTACAATCACAAGACACTGGCAAATACTGAGGTAGACAGTGAGGCATTAGCTACGGTACTTGCTAAGGCTTTTGAAGAAACGGATTACATGGCTAGTCTTGAAGAGACATTAGGCCGTGTACATGGAGCATATGCGTTGGCTATGTATGACCAACGACACCATGCGGTGAGGCTATTGCGTAATAAGGAACGTCCCTTAGCTTATGCTGAGACGCCTAATGGCTGGTTCTTTGCTAGTGAGGGAGCCATGCTATTCTGGATTATGAGTCGCAATGGCTATGATATGTCTAAGGTAAAGATTGTCACTGTGCCTGAGCATACCTTGCTGTCTTTTGACCTTGACACTAATCAGATGACCTCTGAAGAGGTAGTGCCAAAAAAGCCGATTCCTCCAGTTACCACAACCCGTATGCATACTGGGGGCAAGACGACTACTAAACCTACACCAACAAGTCTGGAGGGTATGAGTAAGAACGCATACAAACGATTTCGCCGTAAGCTTCTCAATAAGCGTATTGAGTGGTGGGTTGAAGACTACATTGAGACGAACTTCCCTCTCAGTGAGAAAGATGGTGAAACTCTTTTCAATTTGATGGGTGTATGTGATGACTTGATGGATGACCACATCATCATGTGTAAGGTTGATATTAAGAAACTCAATCTCTTGTCCAATGAATTGATTGATCGCTTGTGGTATGGTGAAGTTACCGACATATCATATGATACTAAAACTAAGGTGGTGTCCATCGTTGTAGAGAACAGTTTGCCATTGCCCGTGTCCATCCGTAAAGAGAAACTTGAACTTATTGATGCTGAATACATTAGAAGGAAATTAGATGAAGCAGAAAAAACCATCCCTGTTGTGCACTAACTCTACACGCAAGAGTGCTAGCCTGAAAGCAATTGCTCAAGGTCTATCAACTCGCCTCAAACGTGGTAAAATCTGGCGTACAACAACACCAAACACATTCCGTAAGCAGTTTAAATATGGATTTAGTGTAGACAAACTTACTCAGTATGAGTGGTTTAAAGCCAACGACATTCCTGCATTAGAATTTACAACAGATTCTGATGTGGTAGATGGGTGGTTGGCAAATGGACTAGTTGTCTTCGGCCGTAAATATCTTAATGCCTCATGTGGCAAGGGTATTGTTGTTATTGAGCAACAAGGCAACATTCCAGAGCTTCCTGTATATACAATGTACAAGAAAAAGAAACGTGAGTTTCGTGTTCATATCTTTAAAGATGAGGTCGTGAATGTCACAGAAAAGAAACGCCGCAAAGGATTTGAAGGACAACGAGACACCAAAATACGTAATCTTGCAAATGGCTACGTGTTTGTACAATCAGTCGAAAACGAACCCGTTGAATTGCGGCAACTTGCTATTAGAGCCGCACGAGTTTCATCGTCGGACTTTCGAGGCGTTGATATTGGATACAATCAACAAAAAGGAGAACTCTTTGTAATAGAAGTTAATAGTGCCCCTGGCATTCAAGGCAACAATATTGAAAAATATCTTGACAAGATTGTGAATTATGTTTAAACTAAAAAATATACATAAGATTACCTATGCAGAAGTACATCAGGACAACCCCTTACGCTGGCGTATCATGCTGCGTAAGAAAAACACCTTGACTAGTCAGAGTGGTTTGATTAAATGTAAAGATTTCTTTAATGATGTGGTAGCTTGGAAACAAGGCAAGCATCAGTTTAAAATTTATGCGTTTGACAATAACATTACATTTAATCGTGCAGGTTTATACTTTGTATTGACTGGTATCTCCAATAGAGAAATGTTCTTAGCCAATTTAGATGTACTAAATGATAAGATTAAGGAAAATCTTAACACTAAGATTTCATACTACACCACAGCACGTAAATCTAAGGTTGTTATTCACATCCCCAATCCTTTGTGGGAGAATACATATTATATTTCTGCAGTATCTATGATGATTCGTCTGTGTAATTACAATTGTATATACAAAACATGGGAAGACTTCTTTCATAAAGATGCTCCCATGAACACAGCAGAGCATTCATTCAATGCTGAAGCTCAAGCTTTGGTATTAACTAATGGGTTCACTATACCCGAGGTGGCTAAAGGTTGCTGGTATTACGCAAGGTTTGGCTGGACTAGTAAGAGTGATAAACCTGTTCAGGGTACTACTGTGCACAATAATGGTGCATCTGATTGGGCAAAGGCGTTACAGGAGTTGAACAATGAGTGATTCTTTAGAATGGTTTTCTGTCCGGGGTCATTGGGTTATTCGCAAGGTTCCCAATACTAAAGACACCTATTATGTAGCATGTGGGCTTCCCCCTGCTCATGTTTTAAAAGTATATGGAGTAATTGTATGAGATGTGTAGCTTGTAATGTAATCTTGACTCCACAAGAGTCTGTTCGCCGTTTTAAAGAGAGCCGTGCTTTTGTAGATATGTGTAACAAATGTTTGTCTACCATTTCAACTGAAGTTCCTGTTGTGGAGGGTAAAGCTAATCAAGAGAAAGAAGATTACTATGAGGACTAAGTATGGCAAAGTTTGTCAAACATGATAAGTGTCCCAGATGTGGATCACGAGACAACTTAGGCAGGTATTCGGATGACTCTGCCTTTTGTTTTGGTTGTCATTATACAGAACGTCCTGGTATTTCACCATGGGTAGGAGAACGTAATGGGTCAAGTGAAGAAGATGATTATGGACAAAGAGTTGCTTTCCCAGACGATGCAACAAACTCTCTGGACAGTCGAGCAATTGAATGGCTTGGCAAATACAATATCGGAGTTTCAGAAACACTACGGGCAGGATTTAAATGGAGTCCTTACTGGGAACAACTCCTTATGCCCCTCAACAACAGCGATGGAAACATCTGTTGTATCCAAGCCAAAAACTTTAATCTTAAACGAGCAAGCAAAGCTAAGTACTACAACGTAGGAGATAAGAGTAATCATACTACCGTGTATGGTACTGGCACAACCTTGGTGTTAACCGAGGATATTGTTTCTAGCCTACGTGTGGGGCATACAACGGCCTCAATGCCCTTGCTTGGTACCCATGTAGCCAGAAATCGTTTAGCGGCTTTAAAGCAGGTCTATCAACACCTTGTCGTTTGGCTTGATGAAGATAAATGGAAAGAAGCTAGGGCTATTGCAGATGCTGCTAAATTGCTAGGCTTTACAGCTAAAACACTTTTAACACACATTGACCCAAAGGAATTTTCAGACATGGACATTAAACAACTCATAGGTGATGTATGACAGGATGGCGTAAACGAACAATCATGGAGATGGCGCGTAAGGCTGGTATTAATCACCCAGAGATGATACCCAACACTCTTGAAGCCTTTGCTGCGCTGGTGCGTGAAGAAGCGACAGCAGAAGCAAACGCAAGAGCAAATGCAAGCTGGACGCTGATGTGTGAAAAGATGGTTGCAATAGAGCGTGAAGCGTGTGCTGAAATTTGCAAGAAACACGCTGATGTGTATGCGGGGCTTGAACAAAATTCCACAACGAAGTCGGCATGGGCGGCTTGTATGGACAACCGTGATGCCATCCGAGCAAGGGGACAAGCATGACTAAGGAATTTAACAACTGGTGGAACGAAGACCTGTTGTCTCAAGACAATCCCTATGTTGATGGCACACCTGCTTTTTGGGCGTGGGAAGGTTGGCAAGCAGCCTTGGCACAGCCAGCCGACCCCACTGCTCAAGCGCCATGCGTCCGGCACTGCGAAGCCAATGCTTTTAAGATTGTGATTCGTGGACTTAAAGGCGACATTGAAAGATTAAAAGCACAGCTACCCAAGGAGAAGAACACATGAACCCAATCACACCAATAGAAGCCTACGCAACAACTGACGGCCAGCTGCACCATGACCCGCTGGAAGCGCAAGCACATCAGTATGGGTTGGACATTAAGTCAGAAGTAGAAGAGTTTGTCGGATACCGCAGCGACTACCGCATCGGCGCATTTGAAAAGAAACTTGGCATCCTTGCATGGGAAGTTGCAAAGAAATTGAAAGAACTTAAAAAGAAAGAAAATGTGGTATAAATACAACAAAAATAATGCTTGACATTTAAACAAACGTATGATATACTTATATGTATATACTATATAAATAAGGAGTATACTATTAATCATGAATTAAGTATTATTAAACTCTTACTAGAATATCCTGTATGGGATAAATATAAAGACAAACTTTCTTTACAAGATTTAACTAAAGAAGTACAGCCTGTATATTCTGTATTGGATAACTATCACAGACAGAATGAACAGGGTATTTCATTGTCTGTAAATGATTTAGCAAACCTCCTATTTGCAACGTCAGTTAAAGATAAAGATTATTATCTTGGTGTATTAGATCAACTCAAAACTCTTGAGGTTAGTTCAGGTACAACAGCAACTCTTATCAATTCAATCCTGTCACACAAGCAGCTTAAAGAAATTTCATTAGCTGCTTATGATGTGACTGAGGGTAAGATGGAGTTGTCCAAGATGCAGGACATTCTTGTTAAATTCTTGTCTCAGCAAGAAGAATCAAAAAAAGAAGAACAGTTTGAGTTTATTTCAGACGACCTAGAGGAGTTAGTAGATGGAGCAATTAAACAGCACGGACTTAGATGGAGGCTTTCAACACTTAACCAAATGCTTGGAAGTTTACGTAAAGGAGACTTTGGATTTATCTTTGCCAGACCAGAAACTGGAAAGACTACTTTCCTTGCATCAGAAACTACATACATGGCTGAGCAATTGCAATCAGATGCTGGACCAATTATCTGGTTCAACAACGAAGAGCAAGGAAACAAAGTAAAGCTCCGCTGCTATCAAGCTAGTCTAGGGTTGAACATGACCCAACTGTTTGCTGACCTTAAAGGCAATCGTGATGTCTTCATGAAGAAAACTGGAGGTAAGCACAAAATCTTTGATAGCGGAGTTATTCATAAGAACACTGTTGAGCAGGTGTGTAAGCAGTATAAGCCTTCCCTCATCATCTTCGATCAGATCGACAAGGTGCATGGGTTTCATAATGATCGTGAGGATTTGCGCTTAGGTGCTATGTATCAATGGGCACGTGAGTTGGCTAAAGAGTATTGTCCTGTCATCGCTGTATGTCAAGCAGACGGCTCAGGAGAGGGCCAGAAATGGCTTACCATGGGTAACGTAGCCAATGCCAAAACTTCTAAGCAAGCAGAGGCTGATTGGATTATTGGTATCGGTAAGGTTGCAGATGCAGGATATGAGAATGTTCGATACTTACATGCCAGTAAGAATAAACTTATTGGAGACAGTGATACATTACCAGACATGAGACACGGTAAGAAAGAGTGCCTTATCAATCCAGGTATAGCACGATACGAGGACATCTAATGAAATTTCCAAAACACAGAGCTAATTGTTTCTACGTGATGAGATATACCACAACCAGTCCTGCCGTAGTAGTGGGTGTTTTTCCTACCATCGTAGGTGCGGATGAGTTTGCTGGAGCGTGTGCTCAAGGATTCTATGACAGGGGGTTTACAGATGATGACTTTTCTTTTGAAGTTCAAATGACAACCTACTATGATGCATGAACAACCTCTTGTGGAACGGTTACGCATTAGAGCACAAATACGGAGACAAATAAGTACACGCAAGAGTGTACAGGAAAATAAGCCAGATCGCATTGCTGATCTTTTAGAAGAAGCAGCAACAGAATTAGAACGTATGTATGAAACTTTTATGTATAGACACGGAAACAACAACCAGTAATAAAGGTAACCCTTATGACAGCCATAATAGCCTTGTGTGTATTAGCTTTGCTGATGAGTCCTCTTCTGGTACTCTCGCTGTGTCTGATATTAACAACCTATTAAGGCCCATTCAAGAGAGCAATTTAGTTATTGGGTTCAACTTTAAGTTTGATTTGCATTGGCTAATGAAATCGGGTCTATCAACTCTTCGCACAAAGCAAATCTGGGATGTGCAAATTGCTGAGTTTATCTTGTCCAATCAAACTAATAGATTCCCCTCACTAAACGAAACGTGTGAAAAGTATGGCTTTGAAAGTAAACTTGATGTAGTAAAAACTGAGTATTGGGATAAGGGTATTAATACAGATGCAATACCTTGGGATGTATTGAGTGAGTATGCGACTAGAGATGCTGAACTAACACTTGCTTGTTACCATGCACAACGAAAGCTTATGTCTTCTGCCCAAGTTAAGCTATGTTATTTAATGTGTCAGGACTTACAAATATTACAAGAGATGGAAGCCAACGGCATTCCATTTGATGAAGAGCTGTGTCAAACTAGAGCAAAGGAGGTAGATGACAAAATATCAACGATTAAAACAAAACTCTCCGCTATCTATCCTAGCGTTCCTATTAATTTCGCCTCTAATGATAATCTGTCTGCCTTTCTTTATGGCGGAGTTGTTAAAGAAGCTAGTAAGGAACACATTGGGTTTTTTAAATCTGGACAAAAAGCAGGACAGCCAAAGTACAAAAACATAGTCATTGAGCATCAGCTCCCCCGCCTATACACCCCATTGAAGGGGTCTGCAATGGCTAAGGAGGGCAACTTTGCAACAGATGAGGGTACACTACGTAAACTCAAAGGAAAGAAGGAATTGGTTGGTATAGTTTTAGAATTGTCTAAGCTGGAAAAACTTAATGGAACATATTACAATGGCCTAGTTTCCTTGCGTAATGAGATGAATTGGGAGCCTGGAATTTTACATGGCAACTTCAACCAGACTACTGCACAGACAGGACGGCTTAGCAGCAGTAGACCAAACCTCCAGAACTTTGCTTCTGAACTACAGGATATTTTTATAAGTAAGTATAATGATTGAAGAAGAACAACTACAATATAATGACCTTCTTGTTGAGCTTGCCTCACTAATGCAACAGTACGGCACCCGCCGGGTGATGATGGATTTTCAAACACACTATCCTGCGTTCTTTCAAGAGATGAAAGTTCAGATCAATCGGTTTCCTGAGAAACCCGTGGCAGCTTTACTGAGAAAATAAATGTTACTAGCTTGTGATGCAAGTCAGTTGGAGTGGCGTACTCTTTTAGAGTTAGCCAAAGACACCGTAGGTATTGAAGAAATACTAGGAGAAGAAGACACTCATGAAAAAAACCAACAGGCTTTTGGACTGCCTTCAAGACTCATTGCTAAGATTTTCCTGTTCAGAACCATTTATCGTGGCTCTGGATGGTCTTTCTCCAATGACCCCGACTTTATGCACGTTAGCTCTAGCAGTCAATTTTGGGATGAAATGAATGAAAAATTCTACAGCAAGTATGACGGAATTAACCGTTGTCACTACAAATGGAAAGATATTGTTATGTCTGGAAGGTCCATTGTCGGCCCCATGGGACGAAGTTGGTCTTGTCCACCTAAACATGACTACAAAGGAGAGCTTAGAGTACCTTGGACAACTCTTACCAATTATCCAGTACAAGGAACTGGAGCAGACGTAATGATGCTTGCTCGTATTATGGCAAAGAAAAGGATTAGTGATGCAGGCATTGACTGTGATTTTATTTCTACTGTTCACGACAGCATCGTCGTTGATACTCGGGAATGTCATCTTGAGCGTCTTAAACTTATTTTTGATGGGGTGTTTGCTGACCTACCTTCACGAATAAAACAGGTGTTTGATTACGATTGGATTGTACCAATGGCCTGTGAATCTAAGTATGGAAAAAACATGAAAGAAATGCATAAATTTAGTTAAAAACTATTGACATATCCAATTTGATATGATATACTAGAAGTATAGAGACAGTAAATCTCTTGTTAAACAGAAAATATTTAAGGAAATAAATGAACATTACCATCTTGTCCGTTGACGTTAAAACTGTACCAACTGCTAAAGGCAGTTACCAAACTGCTGAAGTAGCTTACAAAAACAATACCTTTCAAGGTAAAGTTGAAGGTAAGAAAGTTATGTCATTCGGAGCAACTAAAGATGCTTTCGGTACTCTTGCTACAGCAGCATCTGGTGATACGTTTGAAGTGACCATTGTTAAGAATGATAAGGGCTACAATGACTGGATTGCACTTACCAAAGCGGGTCTCGCTACTCCGGGTACTGCTGCTACTACGGCAACAGGTAAGCCTGCTACTGCTAGCCCTAAGAGCACCTACGAAACCCCAGAGGAACGTGCCCAACGGCAAGTACTCATTGTACGTCAGTCGTCTTTGTCTAGTGCTGCTGCTGTGCTTACTGCTGGTGCTAAAACGCCACCTAGTGGCGATGCCGTGATTGCCTTGGCTAAGACCTTTGAAGCTTATGTGTTTGGTATTGTAGCTAAAGATGCTGGACCAACAGGCTTCGATGATATGCCTGACTTTGATATTCCTAATGTAGACTAATTATTTTTGAGGGTTGTCAAGCCAGCATTCGAGGATGTTTCTGTAGGGATTTTCTGGCTTTCTCCCCTACCTTTGACGAGACCAAATCGAGACCCTCTCCTTTTTTGAAAGAACTAAATGCCAAGCACTTCAGATAAACAAAAGAAATTTATGGCAGCGGCAGCACACAATCCTGCCTTTGCAAAGAAAGCAGGTATTCCTGTGAAAGTTGCTAAAGAATTTAATGCCGCTGATTCGGCTAAGAAAAAACCTAAGAAAGTAAAGTAATGACAGCAGCATGGCAAAAGAAAGAAGGTAAAAATCCTAAAGGCGGTCTTAACGCTAAAGGACGAGCCTCTTATAAAGCAGAGACAGGTGGTACACTTAAGGCTCCTGTTAAAGCAGGAGACAATCCACGACGTGCTTCTTTTTTAGCACGAATGGGTAGTATGCCCGGACCTGAAGAAAAAGATGGTAAACCAACTCGCCTAAAGCTCTCTTTGCAAGCTTGGGGTGCTTCATCTAAAGCAGATGCAAAAGCTAAAGCCAGTGCAATTTCTGCACGTAACAAAAAGACTAAATGACAACTGCGTTAATTGATGCTGACATTGTGGCATATCGTTGTGCAGCCTCCTGCGAAAAGCAGGGGGTTGTAGTAGAGCCCGTAGAAGTGGCTATTAAGCGTGTTGATGATCTAATGACCCGTATCCTACAAGAAACGGCGTCAGACACCTACAAGGCTTATTTAACAGGCTCTGACAACTATAGATACAAATATAATCCTGAGTACAAGGCCAATCGTAAAGACACTGTGCGACCTGAATGGTTGCAACAATGTCGAGAGCATCTTGTAATAAATTGGAACTCCTCAGTTGAGGATGGTCAAGAAGCAGACGATGCCCTGGGCATTGAACAAATGGCTTCTAAGGACACAATTATTTGTTCTATTGACAAAGACTTGTTAATGATTCCTGGTGAGCATTATGACTTTGTAAAGAATATTCGGAGAGAACAATATGCTATCCCTGCTATTAGGCATTTTTATTGGCAGCTCATCATGGGTGACCGGGCAGATAATATATTCGGCTTTGATGGTAAAGCAAGACAATCCGTCCCTAAGTTTTTGGAACATATTATCAATGAGCTTACTAGTTATGACGATGAGTTGGATATGTTTGAGTTTGTACACAATCTATACGCTGATAACGATAGGCTTTTGAGTAATGGTATATGTCTTTGGATTCGTAGAAACCCAGATGAAATCTGGAAGTTTCCTACATGAGTGAATGGACAGATGGGCGTAGACGTTCGTTCATTACTTCCACATTAAGAGCAGGGTCAAGACGTTGGCCTCCTAAGTATGAAACTCTTAATGAATCTAAGACAGACAAGAAAGTTAATACAGCAACAGGGCGCATAGCACAACACTACCAATGTAATGACTGTAAGAATGAATTTACTTCTAAAAATGTAGAAGTAGATCATATTAAACCAGTCATTGACCCTAAGAAAGGTTTTGTTTCTTGGGACAAATACATTGAGAGTTTGTTCTGTGAAAAGAAGAACCTGCAAGTACTATGCAAATCCTGCCACAAAATTAAAACGAATAAAGAAAAGGAAGTAGCAAAAAAGTATGCTAATAAGTAAATCTATTGAAACGCCTGAAGGCACCGTTAAATTTGAAGGTGAGCTTGAACAGAAGGAACTAGATTTTATTCTTAAGATTGGTTTGAATGTCTTGCTTACACAAGGAGCTTTGCCGTTTATGATGGCTTCCAATAAAGAGGAAACAGTTCAATGAAACATTTAGTAATTCCAGACGTGCAAGCTAAACCCGGCATTGACTTCAATTATTTAAAGAAAATTGGCCGTTACATTGTAGAGAAGAAACCTGAAACCATTGTCTGCTTGGGAGACTTTGCAGACATGCCTAGTTTGTCTAGTTATGATGTGGGTAAGAAAAGCTTTGAAGGGAAACGTTATCTTAAAGACATTGAAGCTAGTCATGATGCGATGGAGTCTTTGCTTACTCCTCTCTGGGAGTTTAATTCTAGGGCGCGTAAATACAAAGAAAAACAATACAAACCAAGGATGATTTTAACCCTTGGCAATCATGAGAATCGAATTAATAGGGCCGTAAACGATGATCCAAAGTTGGAAGGAGTATTGTCTACCGATGCTCTTGGGTATATGGGATATGGTTGGGAGGTTGTGCCATTTCTTGATGTCATGGTTGTGGATGGGGTTGCTTATAGTCATTACTTCACCTCTGGTCTTATGGGGCGTCCTGTTAGTACTGCTGGAGCATGTCTTACTAAAAAACACATGTCTACAATTCAAGGACACCAGCAAGGCTTACAAATTGCGACAGGATATAAAGCAGATGGAGGACTCCTCACGTCGATAATTGCAGGTTCCTGTTATGAACACAATGAAGACTACATGAGTAGTCAAGGCAATAGGCACTGGCGTGGTTTCCTTGTTCTTCATGATGTTAAAGATGGGGAGTTTGATTTGATGCCTGTTAGCTTAAACTATATTAATAAGAAATATAATGATTAATGAACATGATTTAAAAGACTATGAACAACCTCCTTTCAATCCTGTAACCAAACCCAAACACTATATGCTGTTTGAAAAGGAAGGGATTGAAGTACGAGATGTTCTTAAGAAACTTGTAGACAAGCTACCCACAACCACAGCACCTATGTTTGCTGCTGACTATGTTCAAGCAATGCAGTATGGTATGCGGTTTATGGAAAAGAATGGGTTGGAAGACCTAAAGAAAATGCGATGGTATTTAGATAAACTTATAGAAGATTATGAGCAAAACAAAACTGATATGGTCAACACCCGATGCCGAGAATTTGGTTGCATATATGGCACGTGTCTCCAATCCAGAGAATCAGGACAACCCTGCTACTGCGCCCAAATTACTGGCGTACCTAGTAAAGAATAAACACTGGTCTCCCTTTGAAATGGTGAACGTGTGTATTGAGATTGAGACGACACGAGACATTGCTCGTCAAATCTTGCGACACCGTTCATTCAGTTTCCAAGAGTTTAGTCAACGCTATGCTGTCTCCACCATGTTTGATGTTCGTGAAACGCGACTACAAGATGTTAAGAATAGACAGGGTAGTTTGTTGAATGAAGATAGGGAACTAGATGATTGGTGGAAATCAGCACAAGCAGATTTAATTACACATGCTAATGAAGTTTATAACTCTGCACTAGACGCGGGTATTGCTAAGGAAGTTGCTAGGGCTGTGTTACCCGAAGGAAATACAACTAGTCGTATGTACATGAATGGTACGTTGCGTAGTTGGTTGCATTACATTACAATTCGTTGTGATGAGGCTACACAGAAAGAACATCGTGACGTAGCACAACAATGCCGTACAATTATTAATAACTTGTTTCCCTCTATTAAAGAAGTATTAGATGAAATTAAATGATTATCAAACAGAAATTGAAAAGTTTGCTATTTATCCAGGTGCTGGAACAGGCAATCGAGAAGCTATCACCTATACAGCACTAGGTCTTGCAGAAGAAGCAGGCGAGTATGCGGGTAAGGTAGCTAAACTCATTCGTGACGGAGTTTTTGTAACTGCTCTAGCTGCTAAAGAACTTGGGGATGTTCTCTGGCAACTGGCTCGCGCTGCTAAGGAACTTAATATGACATTGGAAGAAGTGGCTGTGATGAATATCCAGAAACTTACAGATCGGAAGGAACGTGATGTTCTCAAAGGCAGTGGTGATGCTCGTTGAAGTTAAAGAGTTGATTGTTCATAATTTAGATGTTATGCAGTTCATGGACATTCTTGGTTTAGAACTTGTTGACATTATTGATTTGTTTGATGAAGAAATTGCAGCAAACATGGATGAGTTTCTTGATGCAACTACATGAAAAAAACAACACACAATTTCACTGAGTCTGTAGAACAACAACATTTTAAAAAGAAATATCTTGCTAGAAAGTTAGAAGAACAAGAAGCACAGAAACTTATCAATGACTTCACCTACACACCGTCCGATGAAGTGTCCTATCCATCGCCAATGGATGAAAAAAGGACAATGTGAAATGTGTCTTGTCGCTAAGGACAAAGAACGTAAACAATATGAGTTGCTACATGGTAGTAACCATCCACCAGTAATTATTAGGAAAATATGACAACTACCCCATGGAGTAGCGTAGGCTATGAGAATATGTAGAGTTTGTAGTGAGGAAAAACCTTCTTCATCCTTTCATAAAGGAAGAACCCAATGCTATTCCTGTGCTTATAAAAAAGCAGGGGGTTCCAAATATGATGCTGAATATCATAGACAATATTACAAAGTTTATCAGTTAATTGCTAAACATAAAGCATATGTTCATAGAGATAAACGACACGGGTGGATAGATTCTTTATCTACAGACGATGCTTTATTTTTAATGCAGCAACCTTGTTATTATTGTAATACAGAACATGCTCTAGGTTTAGATAGAATAGATAACACATTAGGACATTCATTACAGAATGTTCGTTCCTGTTGTGAGAAATGTAATAACATTTTGGGAGATATTCCTGATGATGCTAAACAGCTTCTTAAAATGGGATTAAAAGAAATACAACAACAAGGATTACTTACTAAATGGATTATTCCAACAAAACGCCACAAATAAAAACACCATGGTCATCTATTGGCTATATTACTTATAAGCGTACCTATGCACGACGTTTAGATGAAAACAATATCAATAGTGCTACAGAAGAGTTTCCTGACACAGTAGAACGGGTCTTAAAGGCTACAGAATCACAACTTAACTGTGGCTTCTCTCTGAATGAAACAGAGCGTCTGCGTGGCTATCTGCTAGGTTTAAAGGGTTCTGTTGCTGGCCGTTTCTGGTGGCAACTTGGCACAGAAACTGTTAACCAGCTTGGGTTGTCCAGTTTACAAAACTGTGCCTTCCGTGTGGTTGATAAGCCTGTAGAGCCTTTTACTTGGGCAATGGATATGCTAATGCTTGGCAGCGGCGTTGGCTATAACATTCAACAAGACAATGTAAAGAAACTTCCTCCTGTCAATCTAAACTTCAAAGCTCCTTCCCGTGTCAATGATGCTGGTGCAGACTTTGTTGTACCAGACAGCCGAGAAGGTTGGGTTGCTTTGCTTGGTAAAACTCTTAAAGCAGCTTTCCTAGCCCATAGTTCTGGTAAGCAAACCTTTACCTATTCAACACAGTTGATTCGGTCTAAGGGTGCACCAATTAAAGGTTTTGGTGGTACAGCATCTGGCCCAGAGGATTTGGTGTGGGGTATCCAGCAGATTAGTACAATTTTGGAGAAGCGTGTAGGTAAACAAATTCGTCCAATTGATGCTCTTGACATTATGAACATCATTGGTGCTGTTGTAGTTGCTGGTAACGTGCGACGTAGTGCACAGATTGCTATTGGAGATGCTGACGATGTTGAATATTTGCTTGCTAAACGATGGGACTTGGGAAATATCCCATCCTGGCGTGCCATGTCCAACAACAGCGTGGTGTGTCATGACATTGGAGACCTCCACGACTTCTTTTGGGATGGTTACGAAGGGAAAGGTGAACCCTACGGCCTCATCAATCTTAAACTATCTAGAAAAGTCGGGCGTTTGGCCGAAACCCAGTATCCTGACCCGAAGGTTCAAGGATATAATCCATGTGCAGAGCAATCCCTTGCAGATGGAGAAACCTGTTGTCTTGCAGAAATCTTTCTACCAAACATTGAAAGCAAAGCTGAACTCTTGGATGTTGCGAAGCTCCTCTACCGAGTAAACAAACATTCTCTTGCATTGCCATGTCACCAGAAAATTACAGAAACCATTGTGCATGAAAACATGCGTATGGGTATTGGTGTTACAGGTGTATTGCAAGCAACAGAAGCTCAGAAGTCTTGGTTGTCAGAAGTTTATACGGAATTGCGTACGTTTGATAATGAGTATAGTGATGCACATGGGTTCAATCGTTCGATTAAACTCACCACCGTTAAGCCTAGTGGTACATTGAGCTTGTTGCCCGGTGTTACTCCCGGTTGTCATCCTGCCTATGCTCGCCATATGATTCGTCGTATTCGTATTAGCAGTGACCATAGCTTGGTGCAAGTGTGCAAAGATCATGGCTATCATGTAGAGTATCAGCAAAACTTTGATGGTACAGAAGATCGTTCTACCGTTGTTGTAAGCTTCCCCTTCCGTCACCCTGACAATGCTATCTTGGCTAAAGATGTTACAGCAATCCAACAATTGGAAACAGTTAAATGGTTGCAAGAAGTGTGGAGTGACAACAGTGTGAGCTGTACTGTATATTACCGTAAAGAAGAACTTCCTGAGATTAAGAAATATCTTAAGAAAAACTACAAACAGAATCATAAGTCATTATCGTTCCTGTTGCATAATGAGCATGGATTTAAGCAAGCTCCTCTGGAAGAAATTACAGAAGAGCAATATAATGCTTTGGTTGCCAATACAACTATTATCTCTGCTATTGCAGAAGCTAACATTGGGTTGGAAGATGATTGTGAATCTGGCGTTTGCCCAGTTCGATAAGGAAATATATGATTGGTATTGCGTTTGATTTGCTAGTTGGCATTGTCGTAGGTATTGAACAAGATTCTGGAGATGAGGATGATGATTATAATTGGCTTATTGCCATTAATCTAGGCATCTTACGAATTATGATTATCAATTTTAAGCCTGATAAGTAACAGGCAAAAGAAAGCCCCCATATCCGAAAGGACTGGGGGCTTTTCTGTTTTAACTTCGATGTTGCCATGCTACTGCAACAGCAGTAATAAGACTTGTAATATACAAAATAGGTTTTGCTACTTTAGCAATCCATTCTAGTACCGTGAAAGCTCCTTGTGCTGCATGAAATGCAGCAAGCAACTGAGCAGTTTCTGTTGATAGCGTATTAATCTTAGTTTCTACTAAACACAATCTTTCATAAATTTCGTTATGGCTAACCTCATGTGTCATTTTATAGCTACCTTATTAATCTTTTCAACAGTTCGTAGCGTACCTAATCCAAGCATACCACCTAACAATGTAAGGAGTGTTCCCATGTCTAGTTGAACAATTGATGGAACAAAAGCAACTAAAATGGGATATACCAAAAATTGATACCCAAGTCCAGTACCACAAATCCAACCAATGTAAGGACGCCAACCGGCGACAAACCAATTGGGATTTGCAGCTTCAATCTTGTTCACATCAAGTTGTCCTTGCACAAGTGCAACAGCAGTGAGCAACTCTTGTTTTTCTTGCTCTGACTTATTAGGCCAAATCTTATTAATTACGGAGGATGCTAAATCAGCAACAGCTCCAATTCCTGTAAAATCGGTCATGGATATTCCTTCCAAGGTAATTGAAAATGTGGGCCATCTTTAAACGTTTTCCAATCACCACCCCATTCCAATGGAATCTTAAGCTGTTGTGCAGCTTCTTTTACTACCTTTGCAAGTTGTGCATACAAAGGCCAATCCCATCGAATTTCAGTACCAACCAGAGCCGCCAAGTCTACAGCATGACCTGTAAGATGGCGGCTTTTTAACGTCTGTGTAGCACCCGCTTTAAGAAGCTGAGCTTGTCTCTCAGCAGTACGTAAGCCTTCTGTCACTACAAAGGATGTAGTTTCACAGGCTTTACGTACCACCTTAACTAAATCAGGATGAACACCTGCTAGATTTTTTTCGGAACGTACATTAAGAATCATATTATTATCTAGAAAATAAGTTACGAATTTGATTTACATGATGTTCAACAAACCCGGGAGATGCTGGAGCTTTTTTAGCACGTAATGACATATCTCTTAATATGGCATTCTCTGTAGCCAATGATGCATTATAATGAGAAGGGGGTTCTGGTAAGCCCCGCTTTTCTAAATAAGTTTTAGACATCGGTACAGTCACATCACCTACAGCATGTGCACGAAGTTCTGGAGAAGTTCCTCTATACAACCGACCTGTTGTTGGACTGATGTCATTGTACATAGTTTCTAACTTATTAGCACGAACATTATGTTTAATTCCAGGCAACTGCCGTTCATACGCAATTTGAGATTCTAAAAGAGTTCTAGGATCAAGCTTATCATATGCTTCTGCAAATTGTTTAGATTCAGGGTTTCTATTCTTTTGCCAAATAGTTTGATGATTCATCTGATCGTCAAGAGCATGTGTAAGTTCATGTGTTAAGACATTAGAAGCAGCACGAGAACCATACCCCACTTGATTGGGGTCCAGTTCTACGACACCTTGTCCATACTGTCCCCATGTACCTGACTTAAGGTTGTTATAACGCATACCCAAATCATTGCCAGTATCCATTAAATACTTATGTATTTGACCAAGTTCAGGAATTTCCTGTCGTTTAGTTGTATATAAATCTAAAAGACTGTCTGCCATTACTGCATCCTTCGCTGTAAGCTACGCAATTGTGGAATGCGCTGTGAAGCGCTTTGACGCAAAATTGCATACTGTTGTGGTGACATGTTCTGTTGTAAAGCCATCTTATTCAAGTCAGCTTCAAAGGTAGAGGGGTCACCCTGACCAGTAATAAAGTATTTATCAATGGTTGTTTTGGCAATGGGGCGGTCACGGAACAAGTCCTGGGCAATGGTGTTCATTGCGCTAGTACGGTAGTCCTGATATGCCTTGTCCAATTGACTTTGTTGATAGACCTTCTGCTTTTGAGTCGATTCATTAATGCCTGTAAGACCCAGCTTCTTAAGCAAAATGTCTGCTTCATTGCGTTCAGCAACAGGGCGTAGTTTAGTAGGGTCTTTGCTAAAGGCCACGTTACCCTTCTGATACCAAGCAACATCCATAGGACCCTGTAAAACAGGAGGAGCAAAGTTAATTGCAGCAGCCTTAGCTGTTTCTTCACTAGGATTGGTAGCTACATCATAGGCAGATTTACCCATCTGTGCAAGCTTACCACCACCAGCAAAGGCAGCGTCAGAGGCTGAACTAGGCAACACATCACCCAAACCAGTACGCTTAGACAAGTCCACACCAGCAAGGCTAGGCAAACCATTGGATAATGCAAAGGCTCCTTTAGGACCCAAAGACTTTCCAACCTCCTGTGAA
>Ga0114975_10001111_pt1 | contig 19524 bp, 23 predicted proteins | sample S_130626_EF_Meta_FD_87031 | JGI IMG/M metagenome (GOLD analysis project Ga0114975, IMG submission 87031) | Freshwater microbial communities from Lake Simoncouche, Canada to study carbon cycling - S_130626_EF_MetaG | ecosystem: Environmental > Aquatic > Freshwater > Lake | place: Lake...
ATTTTGCATCATCATCGAGTAAATTCACTTTTTTCAGAAACTCCATCGCACTTTTCTAAAAATGGACATTTTATAAATGTCCAATTTACAAAAACCACGGTCAACTTTTTTCATAGGTTTTTTGTGTTGTTTCTACATAAAATTATTTATTAATAACTAGTACTACGTAAAATTGTTCAAATGGCCCTTCAGTATTTATGTTGCTTTTGCGTAAAAATATCACAATGATAAAACGCTACAATAAATATAAGTCAATGGTAACAAAATGTGCAAAAACATAATATGAATAAATACATTAACCTGTATAAAATAGTTCATATTAAGATTGTTCTCAATATAATTCAAATAAAAATATTCGTTTAATGAAAACAAAATTGTCGCTATTGATAATACTATAAACCAAACGTTTCGATATTGTAGTTTGAAAAAATAAATAGCATAATAAAAAGTAATAATCAATAAAGTAAAAATTGCAATCAATACATCTAAATACATAATTGTATCATATTGGATTTTCGACCAATGTAACATCGTTGTTATGTATAACCCCAATCCAAATAAACATAAATAATAATGTTTACATAAAAAACCAATCAATAAAGCAAACAATATAAATTGTCCAGACAACAACCCATAAAAACTTATGTGCTGCGGAATAATCAATTTAGTTTCCATTCTAATATATAACTATAAATTTCTAATCAATCTATATAATACATGAACCAATCCATCAAAAAAATCATAATATCAACCATTGTCATATTGATATTAGACGGAACCTATATTTATGCAAATAAATCGATGTTTCAAGATACAGTTGTTAATATTCAACGTGTAGTCATGCAAGTAAAACCTATTCCAGTGATATTGGTCTATTTATTATTAGTAATCGTTATCAATTATTTTATAATACAAAAAAACAGAAGTCATTTAGAAGCATTTTTATTAGGGTTCTGTATTTACGGTATCTATGAGGGAACCAATCATGCCATGTTCAAAAAATGGCCTCTTCAAATCGCTTTGATGGATACCATATGGGGTGGTATTTTATTTAGTGCAACTACTTATATTACTTATATACTATTGAGTTTGTAAGGTCGGTTCGTATCATTGGTTTTATTTTTAGTTTTAGTGGTTGTATTTGTATTTTTTCATTAGATTTTGTTAATGTATCTTGATACTTTTTATATTTGTTATAAAAATCATCCAAAGATAACTGAACGACATCCGGTTTACCAATACAATAATCATAAATATATTCTGGTTGGTCATCCGGTTCAATATTCCATTTATCGTAAAATGCTTCACATTTAGCATCGCTCGGAAATGCAATGCGTTTATTGAAATCGTCTATCATTCCATCATGCTCGATGATGTTATCAATCCAGAAAGGAGTATCTTTACAATAATACAACCAATATAGTTCAAATTCTCTTCTTGATAATTCTACAAAATTAAATATTTTATTGACTTCTTTTCGAATCGGATATTTACAGCCTTTTTTTAGATATTCGTTGGGATTAACAATACTAATAGTTTTGTATTTTTCAATATCTATTTCTTTGAGATGAATCATCAAGTTGTTTTTTTTAGAACAAACGAATTCGTGACAGTCATAATCAAAATACGCTTTCATAAAATATTTTAAATTATAATTTCTACATGATAATGTCATTATAATTGAACCTAAGTGCCAATCCAATGAATTATCGTATTTCCATTCGGTCAATAGTTTTCTGAATTTTTCTCTAAGGAATTCGTTATCAAAACTATAGATGAATTCAAAGATATTACTGAGATAGACAAAAACATCATTTTCAAAACCGGAAAAATATAATTCATAACCCCAAAACAGTGCTTCTTGGTGGTTATGCTCTAATAATGCCAATAAAAGAGATTGTTTAACATCTATCCTGCTATATAAATATCTTGTAAGTATAATATTTGTTTTTTCCATATATAGGTATTTTGTATTAATTTTTTATATCAATACAAAAAATAAAATCTCTTCAATTTTTTTTTATTTTTTTTTATTTTTTACAAAGAAAAAATCATTTTCATACATCTAGTCAATTTTTGATAACCAATCTCAGATAGATGTTTTTTATCTTCCATAAAATTGTTTTTTGAAACGAGTTGTCGATTGAAGTTATAAATAAATATATTTATTGAAATCATAGTATAATCTTTTATTTTTTTATTGATATAATCTATTTTTTTCAATTGGGCGGCAGTTCTATCTTCACTTTTGAAAAGAGCTATAAAAATTATTTTCGATTTTTTGAAATTAGTTCGTAACAACGCAATAAAATCAATAATATTTTTTATTATATCGGCTTCATTTTTATCTTGTGTAACATCATTAGAACCGATATACAAAATGATATTTTGAAATTTCATATTGTTATATGTATCAGTAAATAAAACAGAGTATTTGTTGACGAGGTCGCTACTTTTCATTCCCGAAATACCTAAATTTATGTTTTGTTGATTTGGAAAAAAATGAGATGTATCCCATTCTGATATTATACTACTTCCTAAAAAAAGATTGGTTTTTATTTCCATATGTTTATATAACATGGTATATTTTTAGATTCAAACTTTACAATAACAACCAATTGAACCTTTTTTTTGACAATGTGGACATTTAGTGTATTCTTTTTCATTTCTATATATTTCTTCACAATAGTCATGCATTTTTATTTTACAACGAACACATTGTGTCCATTTTTTATTGTCGATTGTTTCCCAACAAATCAAACAATCTTGATTTGGTAGTGATGTTGCGTTTGATAAACGATTTCCCATTTTGAGCGAGGTTCGTTTTTGTTTGTTTTTGATTATATAAAATATATATGTTTTTATAATCAATTTTTTATCAATCAAAATCATGGATAAACCGCTTATAAAATGTCTTGTATGTATTCTGTAATTTATCAAACCTCATATTGAATTTACCATCCATGAAACGCTTATCGATATTTTCAACTATACCACGGTCTTGTAGCATAGTATTAAACATCCAATTTTCTGTTACCATATCGCCTAGTTGGTTATTCCAAAAATTACGATATGTCTTTACAAACAGCTTACTTTTATTTTCACTAATAGGAAGAGCAAAAGTAACAACTGTGCTGACATAATCGCCGAATATAACGCGAGCAACAGTAGTATGTGGTAAAATAAATTCGTTTTCAACGCGTAGTTCTTTTACACCAAAGAGTTTCCTAGCAAATGACATCCGTCCAGCTTCATATAAATAAGATGTTTTATAATGATTAATCCCAACTAATTTCGGAGGATGTGTTTCAATAGGAGCAGGATTTTCTTTATTTCCAAATGTATGAACAAACCCAATATGCATAACATCCAGTGAATTTTCACTTAAAATACGAGAATAACAATTGAAATTCATTTCTAGAAAAACAACTGTATCATTACGTTCAAATTCTGGTTCGGTAAAAATATTATCAATAAAAGGCAACCCAGTTGAATTATCAATTTTGGTAATATCAGAAAAAGTATTCAAATAAACCCATCCATTTTTTTCAATAACTGTGTATTTGGAAACATCATATATATTGGAAGGTTGAAATGAAATACCAGGAACTTTATCCAAGACGCCATTTTCATCAAATTCGTATCCGTGATATGGACATACAATGTGTTTATTACAAATTTTCCCTTTTGAAAGCGATGCGCCTTTATGTGGGCAAGCATCATCGAGACCAATATATTGATTTTCTTTATTTTTCCAGACAACATAATTTTTGTTCCAAATAGTTGCTTTTATAGGTTTATTGGTTAAAAAATCGGATTTTGTACCAATAACGTACCATTGTAAATCATATTTGTCTTGTTCTGTCAAATCACGATAATTGAGTTTAGGAAAGTCAGTTATTTTAACGTCATTTGTATTTATTTTGTTGATACTATTGATATTATTTATGATTTTGCTATAAAAAGGATTTCCAAATATTATACCATAACATGATACCAGGTCCAAAACCCCCATAAAAAAAATACCGAGTAAAAATGTTCTCATTCTAATAATACAGATATTATTATATCTTTATATTTTATATAAAAAATATAAATCTGCTAATGAAATCAAACAAATCAATGAAATACAAACGAACAGACAAAAAAACAAACAAATCAAGAATGCCAAAATCAAGAACATTAAAAAAATTGTCAAAACGCTCACTTCCAAATGAAACAAAAGCCCGAATAGTACAAACATTCTTAGAAATGCTGAACACAGTAAAATTATATCATTGGAAAACCCATTCATATGCACAGCACAAAGCGACTGATGAGTTGTATTCAAAACTCAACGAAAATATCGATACGTTTGTAGAAATCTTATTAGGAAAAGACGAATCCAGAGTAAGAATGGTAGAAAAGAGGTCGAGACTCATAGATTCGAAAAATACAAAAGATTTCAAGGATAGAATATACGAATATCGTGAGTTTTTGATTGATATATCAAAATATTTCGATGAAAAAAGAGATACTGATTTATTGAATGTGCGTGATGAAATATTAGGACACATTAATCAATTCTTATATTTGATGACTTTTTATAAGTAGCGTACTGAGACATCAATCCATCGAGTCTGGGTAGAACACAAATATCACTTGGGAAACGTCCATAAATTTCCCTATATAAAATCGAACTTACACGCATTTGTTTTTTCATCATTTCTTTTCGCAAATTGAAAGCTTTTCTCCAATGTCTTTGGATAAGACGTAGCCAGTGTGTTTTTAAAACGACACTATATGTGCCATCCTCCAACACAGATAATTTCATGATTTCAATACTAGGTTGATACAAACGAACAATACTATAATAATACAGATATTTTAAGACATGAATATAGGAATATTTATAAAATGATTTTATGGAAATAGAATTCAATAATAACAACAAGTTGTCGTATCGTATATGTTTATGTAACCCAATATAATAACATCCTGATTGTTTTTCAGAATCCAAATGCAGCTGTTCCTTTCTGTATATTTCATTGATTATGTTATCGTCATTTGTTGAGTCACTATATTGGTCGAATTCTATTATTATAGAACTGTTAGATGTCAATGACAAAATTTCGACTTCGCCATTTTCACTATCACTATCTGATAATGGAGCAGTGCCAATAGTACCAGTATCGCTATCACTACTATACGCTAGACTATCAGATTCTTCGTCACTTTGGTAATACATTGTACCGAATTGTTTATTTTTATCAATATAAATAAATAATTCAAAGATTCAATTTTTTGATTTATAAAATCTTTTACTATTATATAAATCTAATTACAAATACAGTATGTCATCTTTTTTAACAGAATCTACACATACTGAAAAATTAAAACTACCAGAAGACAACAAAATTAACAATAACAATACGAAAACATCCAACAAACAAGAAGAAACGAAAATTTATTTTATAAAAGGGTCATTCATGATTACGTATGTTTTATTATTAACAACTGGTTTGATAACATTCATAGAAGCTATTCGAACACAAAATCCATTAGTAAGACATATATTTAATTTAGAAACATGCATTTCTTTAGTAGCTGGTTATTTTTATTCTATTTTTGTTTATCAATTAGACCAATTTGAAAAAGACCATAAACCAATAGATTGGAATGCAATTGCAAAAACACGTTACGTAGATTGGGCTATTACTACTCCGATCATGTTATTAGTATTAGTTCTAGTATTAGCAAATGAGTCAAAAACTGTTGTACGTTTGACAACTGTGATATTGATTGTCATATTCAATTATTTAATGTTATATATTGGATATTTGGGCGAAATAAAAGTATTAGATAGGTTCACCGCATTTGTCGGCGGATTTATTCCATTTTTTGTATTGTTTTATTTGATATTCACTAATTATGTTGTAATTAGTAAAGGCTTAAGTAAATATTGGTTGTTTATATTTTATTTAGTTTTCTGGGCATTGTATGGATTTGTTTATTTGTTAGAAGAATCATACAAGAATGTTGCTATGAATATATTGGATTGTATATCAAAATGTTTAGTTGGCATAGCATTATGGATTTATTATATCAAAATTATACCAGCGTATTAAAAAATGCCCTCTCTGAGAATTGAACTCAGGACCTCCAGTTTACAAGACTGGTGCTCTACCACTAAGCTAAAAGGGCGTTAGATATATTTTTCTATTTATAAAAAAATATATAATATATTGTATCGTTTTTCTAAGTAGTTTTTTTGTCTAAACATATAAACTTTGTGAAGTAGTAACATATTTCAAAACCATACCTTCGATTTTTGTTAGTTTGTGAACAATACCAACTTCGCCAAGCTCCTCGAAAACACTAATCCATTCTTTCGAAATAGTAACGATTTTCAACATCGATTTAGTAAAATCCCCAATCGATATCCCCTTCTCGGATATGGCGTTTTGTATAAATCGTTTACAATCCAGTTCGTTTTCTAATTCTGACCATTTCATAGAATATTCTATCATATCATACTGTAAAGCATCTTCATAACGAATGCCTGTACAAACTTCCATATCCTCTTCACGACCACAATATTTTTTATAGATTTCTACTACTTCCGTGATTTTTGATTTTAAAAATTCATCTGATATGGTTGGACGATACATACGTAGGTCTTGTTGAACTTTGACATCAGTAAAACATGAAAACAATCCAATGAGTTGTTCTACTGAAAATTGGTCTAATTCCCAACCACTTATTAATGTTGTCAAGCAAAGAGGATGCATTTCAGCAATACCGGATGCCATTTTACCGAGACTGGACAATTCATAACAATCGCCGGTATCGTTATCACATAAAAATCCATCATCCATCATGATTTGACAGATTTTGTCGGTTTGGTCCCGAACATAATTTTGAATATATCTCAATGATTCCGTTTCTGACTGGCATTGTGTTTTCATACGTTCCAATTCACTATATGAAAGCAAATCATTTCCAAAGTTTTTGTAGTCGTCCTTGATTTGTTGTATACGATTTTCGATTTCTCTACGTTTTTTGTTGACAGCATGTTTATGTTTTTCAATCAAATCATTGTATTCGCTACAAACTGAAGACGGTGTTCGTGCAATATCGACAAATTCCTGTTTTTTTATAATTTTTGCATTTAAATCATCGATGCGCAAATTGTGTTTTGCGATATCGAGTTGAAGTTCTTGATAAACCATACTTTTCTCTGAAAAAGACGATAGTTTGTCTTTTTGAAGAGGACCGCATTTCAATAGGTTCAAAACAAGTTCATATGAAATATGATATTTTGAAACTAGTTTTTGAGGAACACCACCCAATATCATTTTGTATTCACTCATTGACGGAACTCGAAATAAATTATTACAATGAACCACATGACCAATCGTATCAATGCCACGGCGGCCAGCACGACCCGCCATCTGTGTATATTCATGTGCCATCAAGTAGCGTTCGGAATTTCCATCGAATTTAGTAAGACTTGTAAACACCGCGGTTCTAATAGGACAATCCAGACCAATAGCAAAGGACTCTGTAGCAAATAACATTTTGATATATTTTTTAGAAATCATGAGTTCAACAATTTCACGCAAAATCGGAATCATTCCAGAATGATGAATGCCAATGCCTTTTTCCAAGAGGTCGACCAATTGATTGTATTCCGGTAATTCCATATATTCTTTGAAATTCGGTAATTTACGAATTATTTGTTCACATTCGCGACGCACAATATACCCAACTTTACTATCGTCCTCTAAAAGCGGAATAGTAATTTCTTTGGCGTACAATTCGACATTTTTACGTGAAAATACAAACACGATTGCAGGAAGCATATCGCGGTCCCGCAAAAAGAGTGCCAATTGATTCAATACATGTTTGCGTTTTAGTTCTACACCGTGTTTATGGAACATCTCGGTATAAATAGACAAATCACGGAATCCGGATTCTAGAAACATCCCCTTGTCGGTTTGTAATGGAATCAGTGTATTGGTTTTATCACGGATTTGTTTTTCTAGGTCTTTGTTTTTGACGATTTTGAAAATGGCTTCGGTTGTTGTCAAAAACCCATAATGAGATAACGGAACAACACGGTGATTCGTGGATGCCAACCATACTTGTTTGTCGCCATCGTCTTCGACTCCACCACGCTCACACCATTTTGCAAACCCTGCCGGATTATCGATAGTAGCAGAAAGCATCACCATTTGGACATGTGGCGGCAGCATCAAAATAGTTTTTTCCCATACTTGACCCCTATCGGCATCATTGATATAGTGGACTTCGTCAAAGACGACACATGCTAGTTCGTTTTGGATATCAATTTGGAAATCGAGACTTGATGATTTTTGTTCCGAATTTTGTATAAACAGATAATTCATAAGGATTTCCGTTGTCATAATTAGGACATCTGCGTTCGGATTGGTTTTTATATCACCTGTCATAAGACCAAATGAAATATGTGGATATTTGTTTGTGAATTCATAGAATTTTTGATTGGATAATGCTTTGATTGGTGAAGTATAAACCACTTTTTTACCCTTACTGACAAAATATTGAATGGCAAATTCAGCAGGAAGTGTTTTACCAGACCCAGTATGTGCAGTTACAAGGACATGGTCACATGTAACAATGGCTTCAATTGCGTATTTTTGGAAATCACTGAGAGGGAATGGAAATTCGTCGAAATGTTGTTGGATATTATCATTATGATACGCAGCATTACAGATTTTGACCATTTTATAATATAGATTTCAAATATTTATATTATATTGATTGATGTTTTATGAATCAATTTTTTACAATAAAAGTTTATTTTTTGAAAAAATAATATTTTATTTCTTTATAAAATGAAAAAACATGAAATTTTAGAAAAAATAATGGATTTGGAAGATAAAATTCATCTTGTAGAAGTAAAAAAGGATGAATTTAGCAATGAATTAAAAATGCTACGTGAAAAAATAAAAAATAATGACTTTGATTTAGAATATAATAGAAACCTAGAGGAAGATATCAAAGAAAGAAAAATAGATATAGTTGTATCCAGGTATAAAAAACCCGTAGATTTTATACATAGAATAAAGGGTATAAATAAGATATTTATTTATGATAAAGAAGAACCTAGAAATCCATATAATATTCCAGTGAATAAAGGCAACGAAGCCTCTGTTTATCTGAAATATATAGTCGATAATTATGATAATCTTAGTGATTTTACATTTTTTATTCATGATGAAGAATATGCATGGCATCATACAGGTAGCATAGTAGATAAATTCGAAGAAGCGGTTATCAGCAATAAACAATACTATAACATAAATGATAAATGTATATTACTTAGTTTCAAAGAAACATACATTCATGATTTATACTTGGAATGGTATGATTGTTTTGTTGAAAAATATATTCCAATAACTTCTTTACCAAAGGAATTTTTATTAGGTTATAGAGGTTCAGCACAATTTTTAGTACATGAATCTATAATAAGAAAATTGCCAAAAAAATTTTATGAAGATCTATATACTTGGATAATAACTACTAATCTTCAAAACGAATTTTCTGGTAGGTTTTTAGAATGGTCGTGGCATATTTTTTGGTTAATTTATCCAAATTTATCGTTGAATCAATAATTTGTTCTTTGAATTCAATCTGCATATTTTTCTAATAATTCTGGTATCTTTGATGCATGTCCGGTAGAATTAAAAGCTGATGTTTTATGAATTCTATGTTTTACTAAAACGTCGTTGAAATTATAAAAACTCTTTCCTTGACTCCTTAACCTAAGCCACAATTCATAATCTTCAATACCATTTTCAATCCAATAGCACAATTCCTTCCTAACAACAACACTACTATTAATAATAGGATTTACCTTAGTAAAATTGAAATCACTAATATCACCAAGAGGAATGGTTGGTTTTATTCCTTGTAAATCACCAAAATAAACACATTGACTACCAATTACATCATATTTTCCTAATAATTTTGTTTGTAATTCTAATTTATTATCGTACCAAACATCATCAACATCTAAAATAGCGATATAATCGTATTTACAATAAGGTATCATACAATTCAATGTTTCGGCTTTTCCCCATATATTATAAAAATCGTAGACTCTAATTTTATCACTTATTGATTCATATTCTTTTGCAATCTGGTATTCATTCGAATTTTCAGGATGTCCATTGATAGCAATAATAATTTCCCATTCTTCAAATGTTTGTTCGAGAATCGATGTTACCGATTCATTGATAAATTCAATACCATTGTATACAGGGATTAAAATACTAATCATATCTTTGTATTGATATATATATGTTTGTTTATATATTTTTTACATAAAATAAAAATAAATTATTTTTTACTGGTTTGTAATGTTGTATTCACAAATCAACATTACAAAGCATTATTCGAGATAAATTATTTAGCGAAAATATTTTGACAAGCATAATATATAAGTATGAATCAATACCATTCATATTGTGATAATTCAAATGATATCGATTGGATATCAACATTTTCTGATATGTCTACTACTATAGATGCACTCAATGCAAACATAATTTTATTGAATAAATTTATTGATTCGGCATTGAATGTAATTGATAATACATATTTCAAAGAAAATGTAGAAATAAGAACATTCGATGCTAGTGGAAACATAATGACTTGTGTAAAAACAGATTGTTCAGGTAATTTTATTCCATCTGTATTTATGGATTTATCAACTAATATAGCAAACCAACATAGTTTCTCGGCATTTACTCCGTCATATCACCCACATTACTCAAGAATGTTAGACGATAATAGAGAGATGCTTCATAAATCCCATATGAATACTATTTCGCCACATCCTATCCATCCACCAATGCCACATCCTATCCATCCACCAATGCCAAACCCAAACGTTTCACCAATAATGCATCCAAATGTTTCAACTTGTTCTCATTCAGATACATCAGAGCTAATTGCGAATCCTGAAATTTACGGAGATTATTATTCTCCATATCACCGTGGGCATTATAATCCATATTACCATCGGTATAATAATCCATATTATAATCCATATTATAGTCGATATTATAGTCCATATTACCAACCAATTTATCCATATTCCAATTCTCATCATTCACCAAAACATCCATAAAAACAAATTATAACAAAAACCGTTGAAACATAAACCAATTATCGTATTGTGGTGATTCTTCTTCAATTAATTCAAATTTATCGACATCACTGAAAACACAATCCGCTATGATTATTTGGTCATCTTTTACCAAATATTCATTTTCAAAATACAAATCTAATTTCTTATAAAAGGTTGCTCTCCACCAATCTAAATTTGATTTATGTGAAACGAAGAATCCACCAGCAATCGAAACTTGATGTGATGGAATTTCCATTTTAGGTAATCCATTTTCATTTTTATCATTGATAATCGAGAACAACTGATATAAATATTGATTGTCGTTGTTAACACAAGCATAATATATTTTGTCATGGTTCAACCCCATTATTTTGTCTTTAGATGGCCATTTAGATAACACATCATAACCAAGGTCATTCGAATTACCACGAAAATATCCAATGTCACACCAGCCGAAAAAATCGGTTTTGAAAAAATTCTTTTTCATAGTTTCATTGACAAAATTGATTTTTTCACACCATAACATATTCAGCTTCCAATCAATGCGACCATTCAATAAATGATTTTTTTCATGATTTTTAATCCAGACATCCTTGTGTTTGAAGGTATAAAATTCCTCGTATGTTTTAAACATTACCTTTATTTTAGGGTTTTTTAAGTATGGCTTTATATATTGATAACCATCCATATCAGTATATATTACCAAATAATATTCATTTATATTCGATAGCATATTATGCATCCATTTTTTATATGTAGATGAGTCAAATTTGGATTTGAATATATACCAAGCAGTAGTAAATGTGATGGACATTTATATAATAAATTTCAACTAATATAAACAAACTATACTATTATATTTATTTTGTTTTCATACTATATATAATATAGACATGAATATCAATACTAATGAAAAAATACATGGTCTTCCTGAATACTTATATTATGGTCAAAATGAACGCGTAGATGAATTGAATGACCGAATAAAAGACAGACAGTTCCCAGATTCTCCTTTAGAACCTATGTTCGCACCTAGGTCAGTTCCTACAAAATATTCCCAGTTTCCTATAATAAATAGAAGAAAACCAATGAATGAACCAGTCATACCTTATTTAGACTACAATTTAAAAGTAAATTTCAATCCAGGTACACAAAATGCCCCACCAAGTGGTTATTTAAACAATATTGATACAGAAACTATATTAAGAAATCAAACGTTTGCATTACAAAAAGCGGAACAATCTGTTTATATTCCATCAAGTAATAGTGATTTGTACAAAACAACAGTTGTTTCAAAACCCAGTGAACAAACACACCCATTATTATTTGAAAACCCCATTTTTGAAAACCGATTACATCCTAATGTAGCCAATTCGAATATTGGTAGAGATAAATTATTCAATCATACGAGAACACAATTACGTAATATGTAAGGCCATTCATAAAATATATAAAAAAATATATATATATTTTAGTACAAATGAAAACAATTCTTAATATTTTGACATCACATAATCCAAATTTATTTTTTACAAAACTGGCATTGATATTAGGTATTATTTTGTTATTGATAATATTATACAAAATAAGTGAGCCGCCTTATAAAAAATTCGAGAACTTTATACAAAAACAACCCTTTGTGTCAAAATCGAATCAAGATGTATATGACGAATTTTATGTTGATATATACGACGAATTATTCGATACAAAAAAGCGCGCACAAAAAGAATTAACTCAAGTTCTCAAAATGACAGAACCATCCACCAAACATAGTTGTTTTTTAGATATAGGTAGTGGAACTGGCTATATGGTAGACCAATTGACACAAGCAGGATATATGGCTTATGGTATAGATAAATCACAAGAAATGATAAAATATAGTGAAGAAAAATATCCCGATTCAGAATACAAACATGGTGATGTTATGTTGGACCCAATGATATATGATACTGGTAGTTTTACACATATATTATGTACAAATTTAACAATCTATTTATTTGAAAACAAGATGACATTTTTCAGTAATTGTTATTTTTGGTTAAAACCGAATGGGTATTTGATATTACATTTAGCAAATAGACATAAATTTAGTATTTATAAACCCATGGCAAAGAAACCTCTTTGGTACTTACCATCGAAAACACAACCTCCACAAATAACAGATACGATGGTTGATTTTGAAGATTATAAATATACGTCTTTTTATCAGTTTCCTAAAAATAAATATGACAAATCAACCGAACAAGTAGTTTTCAAAGAAAAATTCATTGATAAGGAGACAAAACATGTTCGTGAAAACGAACAGACCTTTTATATGGATAGTATAAGTTCTATATTAAAAATGGCAAGTCAAGCAGGTTTTATAGTAAAAGGAAAAGTAGATATGTCAAAAGTAAATAAGAAGGGTCCTTATGCTGATAGATTCCAATTTTTATATATATTAGAGCGAGTTATGTAAACAAACATTTTCGCGTTTCTTTGAAGCCACATAAATAATAAAATATATTAGTTCCTATGATACAATATATTTTATTATCCACCACTATAGTGTTTTTATCGATTTTTGCATATATAAAAATCCGATATCCATTTTGGAATAATCAGCCTGTATATCATTCATATGATTTTTGGCGATATAATTATAGTTCTCCATTTATTGTTTGTCAATATAGACCCATGAAAACCAAATTTTGTGATTTTTCAAACATAAAAACGACGGATTATTTAGAAATTTCTGAATACGAAAATTCAAACCATACAAATCTATTACAATGCTACTATATACCAACAGAAGAAATAATACATAATATACAAACCGCCGACATAAATGCATATTTGACAGGACAATCTATGCCATCGTATGTTTCTTTATATATAGACATCGAATACAAAGTCCATTGTGATAAAACCAGTATAGAAACGGTGGAACCAACACTTAGACCTATAGGATGTATAAGTTCTCGATGTATGAATTTTTTATATAAAGAAAAATCGAATTCGAGAACCTATGTAGAAACCCCGATATATTATATTGATTTTTTGGCAGTAAATCCTGAAAAAGATGTGAAATCTATTAGTCGTAAATTATTACAAACACATGAATACAATCAGCGAATAAAAAATCAGAAAGTTCTCGTTTCTTTAATAAAAAAAGAGATAGAATTATTTGATGGCGTAGTTCCATTGGTTCAATACAAAACATATTTATTTAATTTACGTAATATCCATTTTCCAAAATTACCACCACATCACGAAGTTCTCCAAATAACAACCGAGAACATAGATATTATATTGGATTTCTTTTATTTATTGAAAAACAATAGTAATGACAATAACCCATTTAGTTTTGATATAATGATTTTACTAGAAGTCGGTAACATAACCGCATTGATAAGACAAAGATTATTATATGTGTTTTGTATAAGAAATGGTGAGAACATTCTTGGTATTTATTTTATTAAGGATGCAAAAATGCAATATGAAAAGTTGAATCAGGAAGATATTGATAATAATACTCTACATTGTATTGGTAGTATTACGAATACTCAGTCAAATCAAGTTTTTTATTTGGGTTATTTACATGGATTACGTCAAATAATCGAAAAAAATCGCGTTTATAAGATGATATTAATGGAAGAAATCGGCCATAATTGGTACTTGATGAATATATGGAGACAGAAACACACACCTGTTTTTATTAATGATACAGCATATTATTTGTTTAATATGATATATCCAATGAGTCCAATAAGTCCAGAAAAATGTCTTATTTTAACAATGTAATTATTATACCAGTATCATTAGACAACGGTACGAAGTTTTCTTGTTTTATTTTTCATACAACCTGGACCTTTACAATCACTAAATAATCCTGGAATGAATTGACCTCGTTGTATAGTTACAATCTCAATAACAGTAAGTGGTTTTTTGACTGTAAACATTTTTTTGCCTTTTTTGTATTCTGAAACCATTTTATGTCCCTTGCCATTTTTAATGGAAACTTTACGAACGGTTTTACGACCGCCTCTTTGATTACAATTTTCTGAATTAGAATAACTAAATCCACCGACTTTTGTTGCCATTGTTTATATATATAAACAAAATATTTTTATATACATATTATCAAAAATTTCAACGAGTATATTTCCCAGTTCTCGAAAAAGAATCCACAACAAATATAATAAACACACCTAAAAAGGTATACAAAATAAATTCTTCAGTGATATTATCGGTCTTTTCATTTTGTTGTTGTTCCAACAAATGAATCATATAATTGATTTTCTCCATTAATTTATCATCCTTAGGTAGGTTATTACCCATACCCATTTTCACATAATAAGGCGTTCCTTCATAACTTTTGTTATAGTGACTATAATTATCAGGAGCATTATTAGGTGCTATTTTGGCAGCAATAGATGCAGCTTCACCCGACGGTTTATTAAAATAAGGAAACGTAGGAACTGGTGGAATATATTGAACAGACATCGAGCTATCATCCAAATCTTTTTTAACATTCAAAGAAGGAGGTTCAATTGGTTTGAAATCACCCATTTTCGAATTATCATTAGAAGTATCAGAAGAAGTTATTTTATTCAATAAATCATTTACACGCTGAGTGCGGTCAACAGCAATAGTTTGTGCTTCATCAATTGTGCTGGGTTGTAGATTTTGAAAATTTTCACTAAATGTCATATATTCTTCAGGTTCTCCAATATTTTGTATAGTAGGTCTTAGTTTATTTGTTTTTCTCATAGTACCTTGGCGTTTTTTCGAAGAGTTATCATTATTCCATGGTGATGCATACGTTAACAAATTTGAAAAATTTGACATAATATTTTATTAAAAATATAGTTTACTTAAAAAAACAGTAGATATTATTTCTAGTAAAACAAACAACTATAAAATATCAATAATATATAAATAATATATAAATATAAATATAAATGAAAAATACAGAAATAATTATTCAGTTTATTCCAATTATAATCATATTTATGTTATTAAAATTTTCAAAACAATTTGTATCGTTTAGTTTTACAATTTTAGGAAAATTACTAGCAATCACAATGATTATATTTTATTCTTCGATTGATATAATTATAGGATTATTTGTTTGTTGTTTATTTATATTATATTATCAATCAGATTATGTAGAGAATATGCTAAATCTAAATGATTCATTGGATTTGGAATTCGAAGATATTATGGCTTCTGACCAATTGGAATTTGATTATGACGTTCATGGTGTTCCAGATGATGGTATTTATTTAGTTCCAATGGCTTACGATACTAAAGAAAAAAAACAAAAAAACAAAAATCCTAACAAAATACAAAAAAAACAAATCAAAATAGAGCAAGATTATAAGCAAAAACAAACAAAATGTGAAAATATGGAAAATTATTCTATTTATGATAATAATTTGAAGTCAAACAAGGATTTAATAGCTCAATTCCAGAAGGAAAACTGTGTTAATAATAAATTAAAATACAAAGACATGATAGTAAAAAATGATATGGCAGAGCATGTTTTTTCAGAATTGATTTTTGAAAATGGACAACCATGTAATCCATGTAACATGGCATGTAAATACTCTATTATCGAAGAAAAATTGAAAACAGAAGAAAAAATGAAGCCAGTAATAACAACCAAATAAATTTATATCTACAAACTATATATAAGTAGTATTCAAAAAATACAAATGTCTAAAAATGAAAATTCAAAAAAATCTATGAAAGATACAAATTCATTTATGAAATTCTTTAATTTTTTACATGATAATGTTCAAGCAATCAACAACAGTAAAATTTTCGCAGGCTTGATGATTATTACATTGAATATAGTATCAAAATTTGCCAATATAAAATTAAGCAAAACATTAGAAGCATATTTCAAGTATACATTTAGCAGACAAATATTAGTATTTGTAATAGCCTGGATGGGAACGCGAGATATATATATAGCATTATTCATAACATTGATATTCATTATTTGTACAGAGTATTTATTTCATGAAGATAGTATGTTTTTTGTATTAACTGAAGAATTTAAGGATTATCATATATCATTATTAGAAAATGAAAACAATCCAGATGGTATTTCTGAAGATGATATATCGCAAGAAGATATAAAAAAATGTCAGGCAATATTGAAAAAGGCAAAAGACAAAGGATTATTGAAAAAAGAGGTAATCGGCGTTTCGATTTAGCGACATTTGAAACCATGTCAAAGTGAGTTCTCTGTTACAAAGTATAAATGATAATTTACTTGAAAAAAATATTGAATATCTATATATTTCTTCAAGAGCGCATAGATTATATAGAATAAATTTATCTATATAATATAACATAACAACAATGTTTTTTGAATATAGTGAAATCCAAATAAAGTTTGATACTAATTTTCAAGAAAAAGAAATTGATTTTAATTTGGATATTTTATATAATGAAACGATTAACGATAAAAAAAAAGGTTTGAACAAATTACCATACTTTACTTTGGATTATAAAATTTCATTAGCTACATTATCTGATAAATCATACCAAGAATGTATTGAATTCTTTTTTGATGATAAAATATTCAAAGAAACACTTTTGGGGAATGGAGAAAAAATAAAATATGAAGAACTTGAGAATCCAAGAGAACGTAATAATCTATTAATGGAGGTAGCTGAGAATAATGTCATGGTAATGATTGAATTGTTATTTCCTACGAAATTCAATGTTATAAACAATTTTCATACTTCGTATGACCATGTTTTGGAAAATAGTTCATTAAAAAGGATGTTAATAGATCCATTCAAAGAGAAAAAATATTCATATTTGAAGCTATCTGATAATAAAATATATACATTTACAAAATTAACATGGATTAATGATTTATTGAATCATCCATTATACAAAAAGATATTCAAATATGTTAATACAAATAAAATTACTAATGGAATTCCGAGTGATATATACAATTTGAAATTCCCACGTAGAGAGACGATAAATGAAGACTTACAAAATATAATAAACAAAATAAAAACACAAAATATTAACAATGAAATTATTAAACAAATATATAATGTTTTTTTACTTGGTAAAAAAAAAATACATTATGCAAATTCAAATCTATCAGAAAAAGAACAAGAAGAACAAGAAGATAAAGAAAAAGAGGAAGATAAAGAATTAAAAAAATTGTTGAATACTAGCATATGTAAAATTAATATTAATAATAAAATGAAATACGAAATATATATTATGGTCGATTTTATTCAAGGTAAAGTAGATGATACTAATTTAAAAAATATATATTGTCCCTATGTTGGTGAATATTTGGGTAATTTATTTGAGATATTATTTAGTAGCCAATTGTATGGTAAGACGAATGATAATGATATTTATAGATGGTATTTGAATAAAAATAGGTTTAAATTTTCAATTGAAAATAATAACGAGTCTGATAATAAATACAGCGAAAAAGAGGTCAAAAAAATGGATAATTACAAAAGTTCTGATAATTACAAAAGTTCTGACAATTATTCTGATAACTACAAAAAATTAGATGAAATAAATTCTTTGTTTATAAACGATATCGATATTATATCGAACAACAATAGGGAATTAAAAAAAATATTAAAAGAATTGAATATTGAAACAAGCGAATTATTATTAAAATTAAATGATAATAAAAGTAATGTTTTCAATAAAAAACTTTTTGATATAATAATAAAAATATATAATAATAATTCAAAAAATAAAGAATTATTGAATTCTATAAATAAAATTAAAAATGAATATTTATCAAATATAGAAAATAATGAAAGAGAAATAGAAGAAATCAAATCAGAAGAATCAAATAATATAGCAAATAGAGATTATAAATTAAACAAATTAAATAAAATGATTTATTTTGATAATTTATTCAAAATAATTTTGCAAAAATTATTTGATAAAGAAAATGAAAAACCTTTGTCAAATTCAAGAGGAGGAACAACAAGAAAAAGTATGGTTCGAAATATCAATCGAAACAATAATACAAAAAAATATAATATATGAATAATGTTTATAGATTGTTGTTAGTGTTTTATTTTTATTTATTTATAAAAAGTTGCTTTCCCATTTTTAAATTCACCAATTTCATCCCCAACTTCTTCGTTTTTATCTATTGCGTAAATTTTTCCATCTTTTTCATCTGTTGTATAATAGGACTTACCTGATATAGTAACTTCATAAACTTCTCCTTCTTCTTCGGCTTCTTCTTCGGCTTCTTCTTCGACTTCTTCTTCGGCTTCGGCTTCGGCTTCTTCTTCGGCTTCGGCTTCGGCTTCGGCTTCGGCTTCGGCTTCGGCTTCGGCTTCGGCTTCGTCTTCGGCTTCGGCTTC
>Ga0114975_10001112_pt1 | contig 19500 bp, 21 predicted proteins | sample S_130626_EF_Meta_FD_87031 | JGI IMG/M metagenome (GOLD analysis project Ga0114975, IMG submission 87031) | Freshwater microbial communities from Lake Simoncouche, Canada to study carbon cycling - S_130626_EF_MetaG | ecosystem: Environmental > Aquatic > Freshwater > Lake | place: Lake...
GCAAGGTTTGCAGCAGCCGCAAGTGCGCCATCGGTAATTGAAACTCGGTGATGTGTTTCGTAACGATCGCGAAGACCCTTCAAGATCTCGATTGTGTGTGCAACAGTAGGCTCTTTTACCTGAATTGGTTGGAATCGGCGCTCTAACGCTGCATCCTTTTCAACATGCTTGCGGTACTCATCAAGAGTTGTTGCACCAATTGTCTGTAGCTCGCCACGTGCAAGCATTGGCTTCAAGATGCTTGCAGCATCAATCGCACCTTCTGCAGCACCGGCGCCAACAAGTGTGTGGATTTCATCGATGAAAAGAATGATGTCTCCGCGAGATTTAATTTCTTTCAGAACTTTCTTCAAGCGCTCTTCGAAATCTCCACGGTAGCGGCTACCTGCAACAAGTGCACCTAAATCAAGTGAGTACAGCTGCTTATCTTTCAAAGTTTCTGGGACATCATTTTTAAAGATTGCTTGTGCAAGACCTTCAACAACTGCTGTCTTGCCAACGCCAGGTTCGCCAATAAGAACTGGATTGTTTTTTGTGCGACGTGAAAGAACTTGCATAACGCGTTCAATTTCATTCTCGCGACCAATAACGGGATCAAGCTTTCCTTCACGCGCAGCTTGTGTCAGGTTTCGACCAAATTGATCAAGCACCAAAGATGTTGATGGTGTTCCTTCTGCGGGTCCACCAGTTTGTACAGCTTCTTTTCCTTGGTAGCCAGAAAGGAGTTGAATAACTTGTTGGCGAACTCGATTGAGATCTGCGCCAAGCTTTACAAGAACTTGTGCGGCCACACCCTCGCCTTCGCGAATTAATCCAAGAAGAATATGTTCGGTGCCGATGTAGTTGTGACCTAACTGCAACGCTTCACGAAGTGAAAGTTCTAGAACTTTTTTCGCACGCGGAGTAAAAGGAATATGACCACTTGGTGCTTGCTGACCTTGCCCAATGATTTCTTCAACTTGTGCGCGAACGCCTTCAAGTGAGATGCCTAATGACTCAAGCCCTTTAGCTGCAACGCCTTCACCTTCATGGATTAATCCCAAAAGGATGTGCTCTGTGCCGATGTAATTGTGATTGAGCATGCGTGCTTCTTCTTGGGCCAACACAACAACTCGGCGGGCTCGGTCGGTAAAGCGCTCAAACATGGGCGGTGCTCCTTTGGGTCGATCTTCGCTTAAGCCTAATACCTGTGGGGCTACGCTCGCGAGGTGGATTGAATCTGAGTTTTACAACCCCAAATATGGCGGGGTTATGCCGAAATCGGACTAAATCTAGGCGGTTACAGCTTTTTGAGCATTCGGATATTTCCCAGGGTATTGGGCTTTACCGATTCAAGATCAAGGAATTCGGCCACGCCAGCATCATAAGAACGCAAAAGCTCCTTGTAGATCTCAGGCTCAACCGGAGTTCCTTCGATGACTTCAAAACCATGGCGCCCGAAAAACTCTGTTTCAAAGGTTAAACAAAAGATTCTTTCTACACCTATATCTCGTGCACGACCAATGATTGATTCAAGAATCTGGTGACCAACACCTTTACCACGAAGCTTTTCTGAAACTGCAACTGTGCGAACTTCTGCAAGGTCTTCCCATAAAATATGCAATGCGCCGCAACCAACAACTTCGTTGTCTTCTACCGCAACAGTAAATTCTTGGACGCTTTCATACAAAGTTACAGTTTCTTTTGTGAGAAGGCGACCTTGAGGTGCATACGAATCAATTAATTGACGAATACCTTTTATATCACTTGTTCGTGCTGGGCGAATCTGCATCAATTAATCCACTTCTGGTTTAACAAGCGGGAATAAAATTGTTTCGCGAATTCCAAGTCCGGTTAGGGCCATGAGCAAACGATCTACACCCATTCCCATTCCGCCAGTTGGTGGCATTGCAAACTCCATTGCGCGCAAGAAATCTTCATCGACCTGCATCGCTTCTAGATCACCCTTTGCGCCAAGAGTTGCCTGCTCAACTAAACGATCACGTTGAACAACAGGATCGATTAATTCGGAATAACCTGTTGCTAATTCAAAACCATCGATGTACAAATCCCACTTTTCAGCAACGCCTGGTATTTCACGATGCGCACGAACAAGTGGAGAAGTATCAACTGGGAAACCCATAACAAAAGTTGGCTCAACTAATTCGTGACGTGCAACTTGTTCGAAAATTTCTTCAGCAAGCTTTCCTGTGATCCATTTAGGGTCAATTTTCATACCTAGTTTTTCAGCGATCTTCTTCAAATCTGCTATCGGGGTAAGAGCCGTGACAGTTTCTCCAACACCGTTAGAAATAGCGTCATATAAGGAGATCTGCTTCCACTGGCCACCTAAGTCAGCCTGACGTCCATCATGATGTGTAACAACATGGGAACCGGCAACTGCTATTGCTGCATTTTGAACAAGTGAACGGGTTAGATCCGCGATAGACATCCAGTCGCCATAGGCCATGTAACTTTCAATCATTGCAAACTCAGGTGAGTGCGATGAATCTGCGCCTTCATTACGGAAGTTACGGTTAATTTCAAAGACACGCTCAATGCCACCAACAACGCAACGCTTTAAGAATAATTCTGGCGCAATGCGAAGGTACAGATCCATGTCATAAGCATTTGAGAATGATTTAAATGGGCGTGCCGCTGCGCCACCATGCATTACCTGAAGCATTGGTGTTTCAACTTCGACAAAGTTTTCTTTATCAAATGTGTCTCGAAGTGACTTCATGACAGCGGGGCGCATACGAGCGTTGCTGCGCGCTTCGGGGCGAACAATTAAATCTACGTAACGCATACGTACGCGAGTTTCTTCAGACATTGGCTTGTGGTCATTTGGTAATGGACGCAATGACTTTGAAGCCAACATAAATGAATTAGCAAGAATTGAAAGTTCACCACGCTTTGAAGTAATGATCTCTCCAGTTACAGAAACAATGTCACCTAAGTCAATATCTGACTTCCACGAATCCAAAACTTCTTGACCAACTTTGTCTAGTGACAACATTGCCTGCAGTTCGGTTCCATCACCTTCGCGCAACGTTGCAAAACACAACTTTCCTGTATCGCGCTTAAAAATGATTCGTCCAGTTAAGGATTCAATGTCTCCTGTGGCAACATCAATTTCCAGACCGACATACTTTTCACGAATTTCAACAAGAGATTTTGTGCGAGGTACTGAAACTGGGTATGGCTCGATGTTGCGCTCTAATAATGAGGCGCGCTTTTCACGTCGAATCCGGAGCTGCTCAGGCAGATCCTCTTCAATTGGTTTACTAGTGGTGCTCATAGGCTGCGAAGTCTACCGAGTTAGGCATTTCGTTCGTGAATTAGGCGAAGGCCGATCAGGGTTAAATCTGGCTCGTGATGGTCAATTGTTTCTGAAACACCGATTATCAGTGGGGCTAGTCCACCCGTTGCAATAACTGTTGGCTTTTCAGAATATGAATCCATTAGTTCTGCAGTTATTCGATCAACTAATCCATCAACCTGGCCAGCAAATCCATAAATTGTTCCGGATTGCAACGCTTCAACTGTGTTTTTGCCAATCACATTTTTCGGTCTAATTAATTCGACTTTGCGAAGCTGGGCTGCGCGAGCTGCCAAAGCATCCACTGAGATTTCAATGCCCGGAGCTAATGCTCCGCCCAGAAATTCTCCCTTTGGTGATACAACATCCAAATTAGTTGACGTTCCAAAATCAACCACAATTGCTGGGCCGCCATACAAGGTGTGAGCTGCCAATGTATTAACAATCCGATCTGCGCCTATTTCTTTTGGGTTATCAACCAGTAGTGGTACACCAGTTTTGATTCCAGGCTCGACAATTGTTACCCGAACATCTGCAAAATAATCAGCAATCATTGTTCGTAGTTCGCGCAATGTGGCAGGAACGGTTGAGCACACAGCTAAGCCTGTCAGCTTGTAATCTTCGATTAACGCTCGATATTGCAACCATAGTTCGTCAGCTGTGCTGCGTGGATCTGTCTTAACTCTCCACGAGTGAACTAGTTTCTGGTCATCAAAGATTCCAAGTACGGTATTTGTGTTTCCTACATCAACTGTTAATAACATAACTATCTCCCCACCATTGGCATGTTATCTATCAAACGAACTCCCTCGACCCACCCAGCAATTATTGCTCGACGGTTCTCTGTGCCTTCATCGGCTAACGTGAAATCCTTTTCATCAACAATCGTTGCGTAATCTTTATCAAATCCTGGCTCGGTAGAAAGTGTTGTATTTAAAATTTCCTGTGCTATTTCTACTGTTGGGGCAAGCTTTGCCGCTGCTAGCGCCCTATGAATAACTAGTGCGATGTTTCGACCTGACTCGCTAAGTCGAAGATTGCGTGATGACATTGCTAAGCCATCAAATTCACGAACCGTTGGAACACTAATTATTTCAACTTTGGATTTCATTGCTTTAATAATTGCTAATTGTTGGAAATCTTTCTCTCCAAAAATTGCCTTATCTGGTTTTGCAATTGCAAAAAGTCGATCAACAACTGTTACGACGCCATCAAAGTGTCCAGGACGCGAAGAGCCTTCATATATATTTCCTAGCGCTCCAGCGCTTAGTGTTTTGAATCCTTCTGGATAAAGATCTTCGTATTCAGGAAACCAGACCTCGTTTGCACCAGCAATTGTTGCAATTTCAATATCACGTTCTGGCGATCGTGGATATTCTTCTAAATCTTCCTTACTGCCAAACTGCAATGGATTTACAAAGATACTAACGATGACATCTTTATCTATCGTGCGCGCACGTTTAATTAACGCTTGGTGGCCTTTATGTAAGGCGCCCATAGTTGGCACTAATACAGTCATTTCAGTGGCTCCAGTCCTTTCGTGGGGTACCGGGCGAGATGGTGCACAGTTTACCTCTATGCAGGCAATTGCTCCAAAAGTTCTTTTATCGATCCATGCGTGAGCAAGATTGCATCAGGCTCAATTTCTAACCAGGGCTGCAAAACAAAGCGTCGTTCATGTGCGCGAGGATGTGGCAACTGTAATTCGTCAGCCTTGCTTAATAACCCACCATATTGAATTAGATCCAAATCAATAGTTCGAGGTCCCCAGTGTTCAACTCTTTCGCGACCTAAGCTTTTTTCGATTCCATGTAGCAAAGACAGTAAATCCATTGCAGGTAATTCGCTATCAATTATGCATACGGCATTTAAGTAATCAGGCTGCTCGGGCCCACCTACTGGGGCAGTTGTGTAATAACTAGACACCAATTGAACATCTGTTGCTTCACGTAACAAGGCAATTGCAAGATCCAGGTTTTCTTGAGGTTGGCCGATGTTGGCGCCAAGTGCAATTACAGCTTTCATCGGACTCTGGTGACGACTACTGCAATATCTTTTAATTGAGCTGCAACTGGTGCTTGGGGTTTGTGAACCGTTACAGTCACAGAAAGTACCTTGATGTGTTGATTCAAAACACGCTCAGCAATTCGGGCAGCAAGCTTTTCAATCAAGTTAACCGGATTGGCGGTAATTTCTTCAACAACTAATTCTGTGATTTCTGCATAGTTAACCGTGTCTTCAATTGCATCTGACTGTGATGCTGCCTTCAAATCGACCGAAAGTGTTAAGTCAACAAAGAAGTCTTGACCATCTTTACGTTCTTGTTCAAATAATCCGTGATAACCAAAGCCATGGATGCCTGATAAAACAATCTGATCGTTCATTTGGTCAGCACCTCTTTATGTGGTTTCACACTATGAACTCTAACCGCCCACACACCCGTGGTGGCAAGTCGCTTAGTTAATTCAATGCTTGCTTGTTCACGTTCATCTGGAGAATCCCCACCTAGAAATCGTTTTCGCGAGCCACCAACCAATACGGGGTAACCCATTGCAACAAATTTATCGATCGAATCAATGATCTCCCAGTTGTGCTGGGCATCTTTAGCAAAGCCCAGGCCCGGATCAATTATCAAATTACTGGGATTGATGCCGGCATCTAGAGCAGCATCTACGCGCTCTTGTAGCTCTGAAATCACATCAACAACCACATCGTTGTAAATAGCCTTTGAATTCATATCTTTTGATTGCCCGCGCCAGTGCATTGCAATATATGGAAGCTGTAAACGAGCAGCTGTCTGTAGCATCTGTGAGTCTGCCAATCCCCCGCTAACATCATTAATTATTGCTGCTCCAGCTTTAATTGCTGCTTCGGCTGTACTGGCACGCATTGTGTCAATACTTATGCGTGCACCATGCTTTGCAAGTTCCGTAATTACCGGGATTGTGCGTTGTATTTCTTCCGCTTCGCTTACGCGATCTGCACCAGGTTGAGTTGATTCACCACCGATATCGATTATGTCGACGCCTTCTGCAATCATTTCTAAACCGCGTGCGACTGCAGCATCAAAATCATTATGTCGCCCACCATCGGCAAATGAATCAGGGGTTACATTCAATATTCCCATGATCAACATGAGAATTACGCCTTGGTGATGAGTGAAATTGCTTCTGCACGTGTAGCAGGATTTGTTAACGCACCCCGAACTGCTGATGTTGTAGTTCGAGCCTGGGATTTTTTCACTCCGCGCATCGACATACATAGATGTTCGCAATCAATAATCACAATTACGCCCAATGGATCAAGGATACTTACCATTGCATCTGCAATTTGAGTAGTTAAACGCTCTTGCACTTGTGGGCGCTTTGCATACATATCAACCAAACGCGCAAGCTTTGAAAGACCAGTGATCTTTCCACGCGGGATATATCCGATATGTGCGACACCGTGGAAAGGAGTTAAATGATGTTCGCAGTGTGAAAACACTTCGATGTCCCGAACGATTACCAACTCTTCATGACCAATATCAAAAGTTGTTGTTAAAACATCTTCAGGTGATTGCCACAATCCTTCAAAGTTTTCCTTCATTGCGCGTGCAACCCGTGCAGGAGTTTCCTTTAAACCATCGCGATCAGGATCTTCGCCAAGGGCAATAAGTAGCTCGCGAACAGCCTTTTCAGCGCGTTCCTGGTCATAAGGACCAGATGCGCGACCATCAGAGACAGATACTTTATTTACCGTCACTTGCAGCCTTCTTGCGACGAGTTGCTTTCTTAGGCTCTTTAGGTGTTTCGACAACAATCCGCTCAGGAACATCCACTGGTGGTTGATCAGACGGAATGCGAGTAGCAGATCCTGTCCATGCAGGACGCTTTGTAACCAGTTTTACCTTTTTAAAGATTGCAGCGATTTCATCCTTGTTCAAAGTTTCTTTTTCAAGAAGTTCAACCACCATCTCATCAAGAATCTTGCGATTAGCAACCAAGATATCAAATGCTTCTTGATGTGCATTCTCAATTAAACGACGAATTTCGCGATCAACGACTCCTGCAATGTTCTCGCTGTAATCGCGTTGATGCCCGTAGTCGCGACCTAAGAATGGTTCGGATGCTCCGCCACCAAGTTTGATTGCACCGATTGCTTCAGTCATTCCATATTGAGTAACCATTGCTCGTGCGAGCTCGGTTGCTTTTTCAATGTCATTGGAAGCACCAGTTGATGGATCATGGAAAATAAGTTCTTCAGCTGCGCGGCCACCTAATGAATATGCCAACTGATCAAGTAGCTGATTGCGAGTTGTTGAGTACTTATCTTCATCCGGCAAAACCATGGTGTAACCAAGTGCGCGGCCTCGAGGCATGATTGTCACTTTGTGAACAGGGTCTGTATGTGGCAATGCATGGGCAACTAGTGCGTGACCTGCTTCGTGATAAGCAGTAACTCGTCGTTCATCATCACTCATTAATCGAGATTTACGTTGTGGTCCCGCCATCACACGATCAATTGCTTCATCTAGTTCTGTGTTTCCAATGACCGCTTTATTTTCACGAGCAGATAGAAGTGCTGCTTCATTAAGCACATTTGCTAAATCTGCACCTGTAAAACCAGGTGTACGACGGGCGTAATCAACTAGCTTTACTTCATCACTTAGCGGCTTGCCCTTTGCATGGACCTGCAAGATTGCTTCTCGACCCTTTAAGTCAGGACGATCAACAGCGATCTGACGATCAAAACGACCTGGGCGTAACAACGCAGGATCTAAAACATCTGGACGATTTGTTGCAGCGATCAAAATTACCTTTGAGTTTTCTTCGAAGCCATCCATCTCGACCAATAATTGATTAAGAGTCTGTTCACGTTCATCGTGACCACCACCCATACCTGCACCACGTTGGCGACCCACCGCATCAATTTCGTCGATAAAAACAATTGCAGGTGCATTTGCTTTTGCTTGATTAAACAAATCGCGGACGCGCGCTGCACCAACACCAACAAACATTTCTACAAAGTCAGAACCTGAAATTGAATAGAAAGGTACCCCGGCTTCACCAGCTACAGCGCGAGCCAAAAGTGTCTTACCTGTTCCTGGAGGGCCAAATAATAAAACGCCCTTAGGAATCTTTGCGCCAAGTGGTGCATATTTTTCTGGCTTTGCAAGGAAATCTTTAATCTCATCTAATTCCGCTAGTGCTTCATCCGCTCCTGCTACATCCTTAAATGTTGTCTTAGGAACATCATTGTCCTGCAATTTTGCACGAGATTTTCCAAATTGGAAAACCTTGTTTCCGCCTTGTGCCTGACTCATAAACCAAAAGAACAGGAATCCAATAAGCAAAAATGGAATTATCGAGAAAAGGAATGACACTAATAATGATTGAGAAGGAACCTTTACATTCCAACCCTGTGAAGGTGGATTAGCAGTTAATGCATCAACCAAAGTTGGCTCTTGACGTGCAACATAGAAAGATTCAACCTTCGAATCACCCTTAATTGTGTTGCCAGGAGTAAGGATTAGGCGAATCTTCTGGTCCTTATCTACAAGTTCTGCAGAAAGGACTTTCGACTGAGTAATTGCATCAATTGCTTGTGAAGTTTCTATTTGGGTGTACTTATTGCCCGCAGATGTGATTTGACCAAATACCGTAACGGCAAAGATCGCAGCAACAATCCAAAAAAGAGGACCGCGGAAAATTTTACCGCCGATGCTTGCAGGCTTTTTTGTTGCGTTCTTGCCTGAAAAACTCTTCTTCGTTGGCTTCTTAGGCTTTTGTGCTTGTGGCATGTCTGGGGATTCTCGTTTCTATTTCTTATTCGTACATGTGCTTAGCAAGCACGCCAATAAAAGGAAGGTTTCGGTACTTCTCATCGAAATCAAGTCCATACCCAATTACGAAATCTTTTGGAATATCAAAGCCAACATACTTAACGTTGACTTCAACCTTTGCTGCTTCTGGCTTACGCAAAATTGAGAGAATCTCTACTGAACCAACACCACGTGATTCAAGGTTTGCCTTGAGCCAAGAAAGTGTTAAACCTGAATCAACAATGTCTTCAACAATTAAAACGTTGCGACCTGTGATGTCTCGATCTAAATCTTTAAGGATACGAACAACTCCGCTGGACTTTGTTCCGGATCCATATGAAGAAACCGCCATCCAATCCATATCTATGTGGCGTTGCAGAGCGCGGGAAAGATCGGCAACTGCCATAACTGCACCTTTTAATACGCCAACAAGTAGCAGGTCTTTACCTTCGTAATCTTTATCAACCTGTGCTGCGAGCTCTTTGATTCGTGCTTGCAACTGTTCTTCGGTCACGATTACGCGTTCGATATCGCCCTTGACTGCTTCTAAATCCACGATTCTCCCTATGGTCGGTGCGGTGAGAGCGAAAGTCTGCCCGAAATTCGCTCAACCTTCACACCACCCGGCAAATTGAGCGCACCCTGGCCCTTCCACGCACAGATCAGGGCCTCAACAGCGTTGACATGGTCGGCTGAAACTGATCCCGAAGGAGCGCCAGCGGCGTAGAGGGCTGTGCGAATGATTCTGGTGCGAATTGCTCGTGGCAGGGTTTCTAAGTGCGTGCAATCCATGTCAAGTAGATCTAGATGAATCTCTTCACGCTGCGCCCAGTGATCCAGCGCATCTGTGTCATCTCGTAATAGATGAGCACTTCTTGCTAACGCATCTGAAATTCCTGGACCGATAGTTTTTTCTAAAATTGGGAGTGCTTCGGTGCGAACACGCACACGCGCGAACTGTGAATCTTGATTGTGCGGATCGTTCCAGTAATCCAAGCCAGTTTCTTTACAGAACGCTTCATTTTGGATTCTAGTAATTTCAAGAAGTGGTCGTACATAAATTCCGCTGTGATGTGCCATTCCGGATAATGAACGAGTTCCGGATCCACGTGCGAGTCCTAACAAAACAGTTTCTGCTTGATCATCTTTTGTATGGCCTAGAAAAACTGCGACTGCGTTTGTCTGTTCGGCAACTTCACCGATTGCTTCATAGCGTGCTTTGCGTGCAGAGGCTTCAAGACCTTCTTTAATGTCAACGGTAACTTTTTTTACTTCACACTTAAGACCAAACTTCAAAAGTTGCTGTACAACTTTTTCTGCTTGTGCTGATGAAGCCGCTTGTAGTTGATGATCAACCGTTACACCAATAACAGTAATTGCAAATTCTTGTGCTTCAACTGAAAGTGCGTAAGCAAGCGCCAATGAATCTGCGCCACCAGAAACAGCAACTAGAACTGTGTCTCCGGCTTCAAATTTTTCCAGCCATGTTCGAACCGCGTTACGAACTGCAGGAACAGCTGTTGTCATGGCACAAGAGTAGTGCTGGCTTAGACGCGACCACCAAATGGCATCAAGCCCTTAATGCTGTAGATATTTGAGTAAAGCAGGCCACGACCCTTTGAGTTCGCTTCCCACATCATGCCGTCGCCCGCATAGATAGTGATGTGGTGGATAGTCGAGATGGTTCCCTTGTATGAATAGAACAAAAGGTCTCCAGGAACTAACTCTTTGAGAGAAACGTGTTTTGTATATCCAGAGTACAAAGCCGAGTTAAGGCGATCCCAGTTAGGCCACCCTAAGCCTGCTGATTTATAGGCAGCATAAACAAGACCGGAACAATCAAAAGAGTTTGGACCTTGAGTTCCCCAAATGTATGGCTTGCGCGCGAGAACTTGTTTCTTTGCAAAAGCCACTGCAACATCGCGCTGCGCTTGAGAAGTTCTTATTGTTGAACGCCCCTTGAAGCCGATATCTGGCCACACACTCTTTTGTCCACCAGTTTGTGTCGCAGTGTTTGCTTGGCTTTCTTCAAGTAATGCGAGCTGTCGCTGTTGTTCTAACGTTGTGCGAACTTTACGTGCATTGAGCAAATCTTTCATTAACTTATCTTGAACTGCTTGCAATTTCGCAACTTCTTTAGCTTGTTCAGCCTTTGCATCATCTGCAACTTTTTTTGCAGCCGCTACCTTGTCTGTTGCAAGTTGTTGTGCTGCCTTTGCAGCGTCAGCTTCTGCCTTAGCTTTACGAGCTGCTGCTTCTGCTTCTTTGAATCGTGCAAGTGCAACTGAATTTTGTGCACCTAATGTTCTGAGGGTCGAAAGTTGATCTATTAAATCTTGCGGGCCGTTAGAACTAAGCAGCGGCTGAATATCACTCATACTTCCGCCCATGATGTAGGCATTAGATGCGAGGCGACCAATAGTTTTGTGGGCTTCTGCAACTGCTGCGGCAGTTTCAAGTGCATGCTTTTGTGCTGCAACCGCTAATGCTGTGGCGACTGCTAATTCAGATTGTGCTTTTCTGTACAAAGCTGTTGCTGCATTTGCTTTTGCGGTTAAGGCCCGAAGACTTTGATTTGCAGCGGCTAATTTTGCGGCTTGTGCTTCGGCAAGTTTTTTCTTAGCTGCCTCAACTTTTTTTGCGGCTTCGATTTGGGCCAGAGTTGGTTTAGGGACCGCAAGAGCAGGCACCGACGAAATCGTCAGCCCCAAAATTACAGCAAGCGAGATCGCCCTAAACTTTTTCACTTAAAACCTTTCGAAAGGGAAGACCTAAAGAATAAATGGGCAACCTTGGAAAAGTGGGGTTTTACGTGTGAGTGTCCCTAATTAGCTACATCACGGCGAACAAATAGCACTGAAGCAACAATTGCTCCGACTGCTACATATAAACCACCAACAGTGAGAGCATGTTTATAGGTCAGATCCAAGGTTCCACCAGAAGCGATTGCCGATAGCTGGGCACCTGGTAGCCAACTTTGCAATGAGTTTTTCACAGCCATCAATAAGACTTCAATGATCAATATCCAAAGAACACCTAAGGAAATGGCACTTATGGGTGAGCGTAAGAGCAGCCCCAAAACCATTCCAACAATTCCAAATGCAACAACGGAAATAGTCACATTTACAAAAGTCGTGAAAATGGCTTCGAATCCATCAGAAGTAAACCAAAGATCTGTGCTGACCTTGGCGCCAGGAGCAAGAAAGTAAGAAATAGCAATACTAATTACAGCAGCAATCGAAATCATTACTACTGCGAAAAGTGCCATAGATATAAATTTGCCAATCAATATCTTCATGCGACTTGGTTGGCGTACAAGTAAATTGCGCAATGTGCCATAGGTGTACTCCTGAGCTGTCTGCGCAGCAAAGACACACAGTGCAATGATCCCTAGAAATCCACCAACTGAAGCAAAGCCATTAACTGAACCACTAGCTAATTCAAGAATTTCTCTACTGATAGATCGACCTCGGTCACCATTTCCTTGAGGTGAATCAATCATCAAATAGATAAAGGAAGTAATCAAGCCTGTGAAGAAAATTGCTGCTCCTATTGTGCCAAAAAACAATGTGGGGCGACGCAGTTTACGTAACTCTGCTTTAACAACATTAAACATTACTTGTCCCCCGTCATTTCAAAGAAAGTTTCTTCTAGGTTAGGTAGCTGTGGTGCAAGTTGTGCCAATGTGATTCCTGCATCAAATGCTGCTTTATTTAGTACTGGCGCCCAATCCATCTCAGCAAGTACATGAACTGAATCGTTTCTAATCACTGCATGATGTCCCGCTTTTTCAGCGATCTCAACTATGCGAGCCAAATCAGAATGCAAAAGTGATTTCGCAATGATCGTTGGTTGCTGCTGAGCCATTAACTCACCAATTGGGCCAGCAAAGACAATTTCACCCTTTCGTAGCATGACAATGTAATCACTGATAATTTCTAATTCAGATAACAAGTGTGAAGACACAAAAACAGTAGTTCCTTCATTTGCTAGATCGCGCAGAAGGGCACGAACCTCTTGAATTCCTTCTGGATCTAAACCATTTGTTGGTTCATCCAACATCAATAATTTTGGTTCAGGTAATAGGGCCGCTGCAATTCCTAATCGCTGCTTCATTCCAAGTGAATACGTTTTAAACTTAGATTTACCGCGATCGCCGAGTCCGACTTTGTCTAATAACTGCTGCACTCGTTCAATTGGAAATCCACCAAGTTTTGCTAGAACCATCAAATTTTCATACCCTGAAAGTGCTGGATAAAAAGCTGGTCCTTCGATCATTGCGCCAACACGACTTAAGTATTTTTCTGGATGCTCAATTGGCTCACCAAGAATGTGGCCCTGACCTGTTGTCGGAGTAATTAGGCCGAGCAACATTCGCATTGTTGTTGTCTTGCCTGAACCATTGGGGCCAACAAAGCCGCACACGGTGCCCAGCGGGACTTCAAAGTTGATATGTGAGACCGCTAAGCGATCATCATATTTTTTGGACAAATCTGAGACTGAAATTGCAGTGTTTGGCATGCCGCTTACTCTGCCACAATTAACCCATGAGCAAACTACCTTGGGGTTATCAACCTCGTGTGGATTCACTGGGACCTGACTGGGAATTACATCCACAGACACATTCAGTGCGAGCCGGTTTAGCTCGATCTGGTTTTGGCGAAACATCTGAAGCTCTGTATCTCAATAGTGGTTTTACATATTCATCTGCTGAAGAAGCATTTAATTCATTTGCCGAAGAAACGGATCACTTCTTATATAGCCGTTTCCATAACCCAACTATTGCAATGTTTGAAAAGCGACTTGCTGCAATTGAAGGCGCTGACATGTGCGTTGCGACAGGTTCTGGAATGTCTGCCATGTTTGCATCTCTTGCGTGTTTAGTTGAACAAGGTGACCACGTAGTTGCTTCTGCTGCAATGTTTTCTTCTTGCCATGTTGTTATTACAGAATTCTTACCAAAGTGGGGCGTTACATACGAGTTAGTCCAGGGAAATAACCCTGCTGATTGGGCGAAAGCATTAAGCAAACCAACTAAGGCTGTTTTTATTGAAACACCAAGTAACCCGCTGTTAGAGATTGTTGATATCCAGATGGTCAGCGATCTTGCACACAAGGTCGGTGCAACTGTGATTGTTGACAACGTCATGGCATCACCTGTTCTACAAAAGCCACTACAACATGGTGCCGATGTCGTTATGTATTCAGCAACCAAGCACATTGATGGACAGGGTCGCGTTTTGGCTGGCGCACTTCTTGGTTCTGCAGATTACATTGTTGACAAGTTACTACCTTTTGTTCGTCACACAGGGCCTGCGCTTAGTTCTTTCAATGCTTGGGTTCTTGTTAAATCGCTTGAAACAATGCATATGCGAGTTGAAGCAATGGTTGCCAATGCTCAAGCTGTTGCTGAATTTTTAGAAAAGCAGCCTGCAATTAAATCTGTTCGCTACCCTGGATTGAAATCTCATCCAAATCATGAGCTTGCAATGAAACAGATGAATAACGGTGGCGGAAGCACAATTGGCATTGAATTCAAAGGATCACAGGAAGAAGTCTTTGCCTTCATGAACAAGCTTCGCGTCATCGATATTTCAAATAACTTGGGCGACAGCAAATCACTTATTACTCATCCATCATCAACTACGCACAGACGATTGGCCCCTGAAGTTCAGGCTGCAATGGGCATAACAGCATCTGTCCTGCGTTTGTCTATTGGCTTAGAGCACTCAACAGATTTAATTAAAGATCTACAACAAGCTTTAGCTAAGTAGTTGCGCTGCAACAAGTACAACTGACAGCAAGCTTAAATAAGTAATAGACCACTGAAAGATTTTCCCAGCAACCCTTCCATAATCAGGGGAGCCTTCTTTCAAAGCGATTAATTGCCGCGCAAAAACTAAACCAAGTGCAATTGTTACAACCATTGACCACATGGGAAGATTTGCTGCACTGATTAACCAAATCGATGACGCGATCATCAAGATTGTGTGAAACCACATTTCCACTAGCACCCGATTTTTGGTTGCAACGACCGGAAGCATTGGTGTTCCTGCTGCTGCGTAATCATCTTTGTATTTAATTGCTAGCGCCCAAAAATGAGGTGGGGTCCAAAAGAAGATCACAAAGAAAAATGCCCATGGTGTGACTGACAATGAATTTGTTACTGCTGCCCAGCCAATCAAGACTGGCATGCAACCCGCGGCACCACCCCACACAATATTTTGTGGAGTCCTTTGCTTAAGCGCCATTGTGTAAACAAGCACGTAAAAAGCTATAGCAATAAGTGCTAACCACATTGCTAATGGTGTTGTGTAGAACCAAAATAGAAGAATTGACAAAACACCAATTGCAGTTGCAAAAATTGCTGCATTAGTTTTCGAAATCAAGCCTGTAACTATTGGGCGCTTAGCGGTTCGTGCCATTAATTTATCTAAATCACTTTCGATAACCATATTGAAAGCATTTGCACTTCCGGCCGCCAAAGTTCCGGCCAGAATCGTGACAATTGTTAATCCAAAATTGGGTAACCCTTTGGCCGCTAGGACCATTGCTGGCAATGTAGATACCAATAACAATTCAACGACCCGCAACTTCATTAGGTCTAGATATCCGCGTATGGCACCACTCACGTACCTAGGCTACCCAGCCTTTTACTTGTGGCTTCACCCATTTCTCTCAGGATCTCCAGTTATCTTTCTCTCAACGAGGGGTCCTATAGAAAGAGTGTGACAATGACAAACAACAAGCCCGAATGGTTTGAGATGGCAGAAAATGATGGACCGGTGAAGCCGGCTAGAGCCTCTAAAACTTTGCCACTTGCTGCAGTCTTTGCCTCCGTCCTGATCCTTGGTATTGGCGCAGTTATTGGACAGGTTAAACAAGAATCTCCAGCAATCGCGACTGAAACGTCAGCAACCGCTACAGAGCAAAAACCAGCTACTAGCTCAGCACCAAATGAGACCACAGCGACCGATACTACAATTGCCACTAATTCTTCAACAGCTTCAAAAATACCAACTAAACAAAGTTCAAAACCATCTGCATCTGCAACTCAATCAACCAGCCTCCAAAATCCTTCAATTGCAAAACTTCCTACAAACGGTGGCGATGATGACGACGATGATGATGACGATGAAGAGGATGATGATGAAGAGGATGACGACTAACTAGTACAGTTGAGGAATGCGTAACCGTTTCCTAACTTTAATTCTAATAACATCGCTCTGCGCCATTGCATTACCGGCACAGGGCGAAGTTGTTTCATCCAATTCGAAGATGAAATTGATCAAAACAATAAATGGTTCAATTTCGCCGAAATCTGTGAGATCTTCTGGCGATGGAGTCGTGAGTGCGCACAACATGATGTACCGACACTCGATTACTGTTTATGACGCAAAGAGTTTTGAATTGATAAAAACCGTTCCAGATTCGGTTTCTTTAAAAAGCTATGGTTTTGCTAAGAGCACTTCGATCTACAAAGGCTCTCCCGTCGAAGGAACGTATTCACCCGACGGTAAATTCCTGTATGTAAGCAACTACGCAATGTACGGTCCTGGGTACAACAAAGAAGGACATGACACATGTTCACCTGCTTCTGGATATGACAAGAGCTTTGTATACCGAATCAATCGTACTAACTATGAAATCGATGGAATTTATCCTGTTGGATCCGTTCCCAAGGTTGTAGAAGCGACCCCAGACAACAAGTATGTTTTAGCCGCCAATTGGTGTTCATACACCGTGTCAGTTATCTCTGTTGCTGCACAAAAGGTAGTTAAAACCATCAAAATCGGACGCTATCCACGAGGTATCGCAATCTCTAATGACTCAAAGCGGGCCTATGTTGCTGAAATGGGTGGAAGCAGAATTCATGTAATCAACTTAGAAGATTTCTCTGTTACTTATATTCCAATCGGAAGTAATCCCCGCGCGATTGTTTTATCTCCAGATAACACAAAAATGTATGTGACCATGAATCTATCTGGAAAGGTTGCGTCATGGAATTTGGCTGCAAACAAGGCTGGTAAATCTGTGAAAACTGGTCAGGCTGCTCGTAGTTTGGCAATTTCTTCAGATGGATCAACAATTTTTGTGGTTAATTACAAGAGCGACACTATTTCTAAGGTACGCACAACTGACATGAAAGTATTAGAAACGATCAAGGCATGTAATGAACCTATTGGAGTTACATATGATGCCCCAACTGGAAATATCTGGGTTGCCTGTTATAAAGGACAAATTAAGATTTACTCTAACAATTAAGCTGCTGGAATAATTTCTGCAGGAATGTTGGGGGCAGCGATTCTTCCAAGAACGCGATCTATTGCTGCTCGTGCTTTATTGAGCGCTGCATTTCCTTTTGCAATGTCATCTGCAAGTGTTACAAAAACGTATTCTCGATCCGTCGACTGAACATATCCTGCAAGTGTCGCAGTTCCGTTGAGGGTTCCTGTCTTTGCGCGTACTAAACCAACTGCAGATGGAGCAGTGGTGATAAATCTGTTCTGCAATGTTCCTGATACGCCCCCGACAGGTAGTGAGTTATACAGAAGTGCATACTTTTCTTCTTTGCGAAGCTTGTACAAAAGTTCACCCATTAGTTTTGCTGTGATTCTATTTTTCTTGGACAACCCGCTTGCATCTGCAACAACTAACTTGCTGTCATCTATTTCAAATTGAGCTAAGAGTGCGCGAAATATCGTTTCCACGCCTTTAATGTTTAGCGAGTATCCAGCGGCTCGCGAGGCTAATGCAGCAAGTCGATCAGCTAGGACGTTATCGCTCCACAACATCATCCAATCCAGAATTTCCGCGACCGTAGGTGAATTCTCTGAAGCCACTAAATCCCCCTGGGCCGCATAAGCAACTTCAGATGAAACCGCCTTAAAGGTTGGCTTGAAGCCACGTTTTGCCCAAAATGCTTTCAAGTTCGCGACATCTTGAGAATACAAGTTGCTATAAACGACCTTGTAATTCTTCAGCAAACCGCCATTAGCTTTTTTGACTGCCGATAAAGTATTGAAACCCATGTAAGGCAAAGATGCTCTATGCATCTTGCGAGCAACATCGTGATCCAAACTAATCCATGGATCAAGAGATCCTTGGATAACTAACGTTTTTGCCTCAGCTGAAATACTGATATTTGTATTGAATAAAGATTGCGGATCTAAATACTCAAGTGTCACAGCACCAGCTAAAACTTTCATGACAGATGCTGGCTTGCGTTGTGAAAAAATATTCTTTTCGTAAATTATCTGCCCTGTTGATCCATCAATAACGATCATCGCTGGATTAGACAAAGTTGGAATCTTAAGAAGTTCATCAAAAACTGCTGGGATTGATTCGGGTGCTAAAGCTGCATCTGCCGGTGCGATTGAAAGTGTTAGGGCAAGGCAGAGAGCAAATACCTTCCTAAAGAAACTCATTAGCTAAATGTCTACCGAGCAGATGCAATGACTATGTTTAAAACCGTCAGCCCGATCATCGCTAACCAGACATTCTTCGGCAGCTCTGGCTTTTTCACATTCTTATAACCAAGAGCCAGAATCACGACTAAAACTAAAAATTTGATGCCGATCTTTGTGTGATTAAGTGGCTCATCAGGCTTAACAGAATCATGTAGTCCAACCATCACGATTCCTGCAAGAAGAGCGGTGAGCCCAGCGTGTAAGACTCCTGGGTTCAATTTACGTGGATTCTTGTTCCATTGAAGAAGCAGGAGAGTAAGAATTCCAATTACAGAAAGAATGTGGATTAGGTACACAACCGTGTTGATAGCGGACATGAGTTCAGTTTAGAGTGCCTACATGTCTTCACCTACTACCCCCGCCAGCATTGGCCCAGGTGAATTTTTCCCTGTTCTAGGCGTTGGCCCGCATGAAAAACCATGGCCTGAAGGAAATCAATACGATCCTGAATTATTGCTGAATGGTGACCGCAGAAATGTTTTGGATCATTACCGTTATTGGACCGTTGAAGCGATCGTTGCAGATTTAAACACTAAGCGTCACAAACTTCAGATTGCGATCGAAAATTGGCAGCATGATTTGAACATCGGATCAATTGTCCGCACTGCTAACGCATTTAATGTCTCCGGTGTTCACATTGTTGGAAAGCGTTATTGGAATAAGCGTGGCGCAATGGTGACTGATCGCTATCTGACAGTTATGCATCATCCGACTATTGAAGATTTTGCAAAATACTGCAAGGAACAAAACTTGCCGATTATTGGAATCGATAACGTGCCAGGATCAAAACAGCTAGAGCCTGCATCCTTGCCTGAAAGTTGTGTGCTTTTGTTTGGTCAAGAAGGTGCTGGGATGTCAGATGAAGGTATTGCGGTTTGTGAAGTCTTGTATGAGATCAATCAATACGGATCAACGCGTTCAATGAA
>Ga0114975_10001113_pt1 | contig 19499 bp, 17 predicted proteins | sample S_130626_EF_Meta_FD_87031 | JGI IMG/M metagenome (GOLD analysis project Ga0114975, IMG submission 87031) | Freshwater microbial communities from Lake Simoncouche, Canada to study carbon cycling - S_130626_EF_MetaG | ecosystem: Environmental > Aquatic > Freshwater > Lake | place: Lake...
ATGGTGGTGGAGGTCGTAAAAATTAATGAACTTTTTGGTTAACTATTGATAAATTACTTCAAGAATAAAAAAAATGCTATCAAAGGCAGTAGTTTTTATTTATTAAAAAATAAACAATAAAAATTTGGCATCTTGAACATCACCCCTATATTTGCAACCCGATTAAAAATGGAGCGTTGGTCAAGGGGTTAAGACACCTCCCTTTCACGGAGGAATCACGGGTTCGATTCCCGTACGCTCTACAAAGTGAGAATTAAGGCTACTTTTAACTAAGTAGCCTTTTTTATTTTCCTCTAGAACCCTTGCTGAGCTTGAGATTAGAGCGAACAGGCTATTTATTCTTGGAGTTCGAACAACCCTTTTTTCTTTATTATACAGTAAGCCTTCTGGGAACATCAAATATTGCAGCTTCTGTTTATCATCATAATCAGCAGAAAGCCATATTTGCAAGGGTTTGGAAGCAATTGATACCGCTTTTTGAATAGCTTTTTCAAGGTTCGATAATTCGGGTTTTAGTTTATTGATTTCAGACTTAATTAATGATAACTTTTTCTTCGAAATTCTCTTTTGTAAGTTGATAAACATCACTTTCAATTTCACTACTAAAATATTTTATTTTAGTGAGTTCAAATTAATTTCAACAGTCTTTTATTCACTTTGTAAATTCTACTCCATTATAAAATCATTGTACACCCTTCTTTAATTGTTCAATAACCAATTTTAATTTTTTGTATTCAACTTAAATTTTTCTAAAAGTCTTTTGGATTAATCGTGTCCTTCAATTCTTAACGATTTTGGTCTTGTGTCGGTATTAAGCAAACGACCAATACACTTTTGACATTTGTAATAGGTCAACTTCTTTTCTTCACCTGATATTCAACCATGTGTCTACTACATGAATTATATTTCAAAAAATTATTTAACAGTTTCTATTCTTCTTTCTTTTTATGAATATTTCTAAAATCATTACTCGTTAAGATTAATTGTAGTATTTGAAACTGTTTTATTAATAATTAGTGTTCAATTTACACGTATGGCTTTACCATCGGGAAGTCATTAATTAACAGAAATACCACAATAATGTAGTTGTCTCCAAATTTATCAATTAACAATATTTATGTTAGTTGTAAATAATAAAAATTTGAAATAGGAACATGTTATATAATGAATAATGTTAATAGTGTTTTCGAAGGTGAGGGTATTAGGTTAGTTTTATCAAAATAATCCTTAAACAGAAATACTTTTTCATTGGATTAGCTATAAATAATTTCCACATCGCTTATCCTTCGAAAGTATCTAAATTTAATATTTAACATTAATGTAACAATTGCGTAACCAATAATTAACGTTTACATAATTATACAGTAACTATGAGGTAATAGTACAATTTAACATTTGCAGCTTATTTAACAGCTCGCTATCAGATTATGTGAGTGAGGTGGCGAAGCTGTAAAAAAACTTCATAATTGCTATATGATTTTGATAAAAAAAATAAAAAAAAGTGTTGGGTTGATTTTGGTATTTGCAGGTTTATTCTCTTGCATTTCATCCAAAAAAATTTATTATTTAAATGATGTCAGCGAACAAACTCAAAAAATCGATTCATTAAAAAATACTGCAATTCAAAAAATTCAGAAAGGAGATAAAGTTTCTATTATTGTTAGTTGTCCCGATCCTAGTCAAACATCTTTCTTAAATCCTTTTAATAATCAAAATCCAGGTGGCAACGCATCACAAAATACTTTAGGGTTTCTTGTTGATTCAAGTGGAAGCATAGATTTTCCATTACTTGGTCAGATAGATGTATTGCAATTAACATCTACAGAAGTTGCCGATAAAATAAAACAAGGTTTAAAAAAATACTTCAAAGAACCTTATGTATATGTAACATTCAGTGGTAAGGTATTTATTTTAAATGGACGAGGAGGATATACTGTTCCAATAACAAACGAAAGGCTTACTATTCTTGAGGCATTAGCACAACAAAGCAGTTATGAGCCCGATGATAAATGGGATGAAATTTTAGTGATTAGGGAAGTAGATGGCAAAAGAACAACAGCTTTCGTTGATTTAAACGCAAAAGAAATTCTTAACTCTCCATACTACTATTTACATAATAATGATGTTATCTATATTAAGCCTGGAAAAATAAATGCAACGCTAAAAAGCACAACTGCAATAAGAAGTACAATAGGCTTGATAACAGGCTCTTTAGCATTATTTATTCTATTATTCAAGAAATAAGATGAGTGAAGTGAAACAAAATCCTTGGGAAGATAGCAGTAATTTAACGCAAGATTTTACAATGAAGCGAACTGAGAACAGTAAATCTTTGAATGATATTGACTTTAGAAGGCTGATTTCTATTTGGCCATATATTCTATTGTGTTCAATTTTAGGATTTGGTTTGGGGAAGCTTTATACAAGATATATAGTTACTACTTACTCAGTATCCACTAAAATTAACATTCAACAAAAAGAGGAAATTACCATTCAACAAGCAGTAGCAGGAACTACAAGAGATCCATTCAATGATAGAATTGCATATTTAAAATCTCCCGCTCTAGCTATCAATGTTGTTGATAGTTTAAGGTTAATGTATAACACAACCTTAGTCGGAAAATTCAAGGATAAAAGTTTGTATGGAATTATTGATTGGAAGATTTTAAACCCAGATGAAGAAAAGCTAGCGAATGAGAACTTCAATTTCTCTATCATAAGAGAAAATAATAAGTTTTATCTCACAAAAAATGGAAATAATAGAAGAGACTTTGAATTTAATAAGCCACAAGTAATTGATGGATATACGGTAATAGTTAATACTGTAAAGGATTTTAACTATAATTCTCCAATAATCTGCAAGTACGTTGATAGGTGGACGTTGGCTTCAAGTATTAGCAGTAATTTTTTAATTAAGGCTGATAAGGAAAGTAATATAATTGATATCACTTATTCAGATATTTCAACTGACAGGGCTAAAGATGTTTTAAATATTATTGTTCAATCGTATAATGATATTTTAGGAAGAGATAAGTCGCAAGGATTTTCACAAGCAATCAATTTTATTAATGGTAGAATTCAACCGTTAGCGAAAGAGCTAGATTCTATTGAAAATGATTTGTCATCATATCAATCTAGTCGTGGCTTTGTAAGCGAAAGTTCTAATGGTGCATTATACTTAGATAAAGTTCAGGAAATTGATAAAAAGCTAGTAGATATTGATATTCAAAAATCAAATATAGATTCTATTAATCATTATTTAAACAGTAACAACAAGAAGGATATAAGTTTTGCTATCATTGGAATATCTGATTTGAATTTGCAAAATAACATTAGTTTGTTAACACAATTAAAAGCAGAAAAAGAGAGACTCTCCACAATTATTACTTCTGGTCACCCGAATATAAAAATATTAGAAAATAGTATCGAAGAAACTAAGAAATTAATTAAACTACAATTGCTCAACTATAAAAAAAATATAGATATATCCAGACAATTTTGCTTAGATCGAATTAGTCAAGCAAATGACTTAATAAAAAATACACCAAAAGATGAAAAGGGATTAATTGATATTAAACGAATGAGGAATATCAAAGAAGCTCTTTTTCTTGCACTATTACAGAAACGCGAAGAAGCTGCAATAGCAAAGGCATCAACAACAATAGATACAAAAATACTAAGCCCAGCAAGCGTAGTGCCTGCACAACAAAAGCCGTCTAAAGTAATCATACTATTGTTTGCTACATTAATTGGAATGGTTTTACCCATTTTATTTTTTCTTTGTGTTGAGTTATTGAATAATAAAATTATTTCCAAAAAACAATTAGAAAATTATTTAAGTATTCCAGTAATTGCTGAATTAGAATATGTTGATAAAACAGTAAACCAATCAAATCTAATTCTAGGTAAAAAAGATAGAAGTATGTTCGGAGAGCAATTGCGTGCACTAAGAACGCAGCTTAACTTCTATCAAAAGAAAAGTAAAGCACTTACAGTAATGGTTACTTCTAACATTAGTGGAGAAGGTAAATCATTCATATCATTAAACCTCGCAAAAAGTTTTTCACTGCAAAATAAAAAAGTTGCACTATTAGAATTTGATCTGCGAAGACCCAAAATCACTAGCTTATTAAACCTACAAAAATCAAATGGTTTAACTAATTATTTACTTGGAGACCTAAAATTGGAATCAGTTTTTCAACAACCATTCACTGATGACAACAATTTCTTTTTCTTTCCAGCAGGTCCAATTCCACCAAATCCTCAAGAGTTATTAAGTGACACCAAAATAAACGAGCTAAGAGAATATTTGAACAATAATTACGATGTTATCATTATTGATACACCACCATTTGGGATTGTTGCAGATGCACAAATACTAAGCAAAATAGCAGATACAACTCTTATCGTAACAAGGTTTGCATATACTTTAAAAGAACAAATTGTTGAAATTGAAAATTGGAGTAAAAACAAAATTTTTCCTTCAATGGCTATTATATTCAATGGAATAAAAAACTCTGGGTATTATGGCAATAAATATGGCTATTACTACTACAAACGAAAATACGGATACGACTACTACTCATCAAAAACATCAAGTTAATATGATAAAAAAAATTATTAAATGAAAAAAGTATTAGTTACTGGAGCAGCTGGTTTTATTGGTTTCCACACAACAATTAAACTATTGTTGTCTGATTATTTAGTTGTAGGTCTAGACTCAATTAATGACTATTATGATGTCAATTTAAAAAAATCTAGATTGGCATTAAATGGAATTGATATAGAGAAAATTGAATACGGGAAAATGCTATGCAGCAGCAAATTTGAGAGTTACAAATTTGTTCAAATGAACCTAGAAGATAAAGAAAACTTAAACAAATTATTTTCAGAAGAAAAATTTGAATATGTAATAAATCTTGGAGCTCAAGCAGGTGTAGGCTACTCTATAAAAAATCCTGAAGCTTATATAAATAGTAACATTTTTGGTTACATCAATATACTTGAATGTTGCAGACATCATACCATTGAACATCTTATTTACGCCAGCACATCTAGCGTTTATGGCTTAAATCAAAAAATGCCGTTAGCAGAAACTGCATCAGTTAATCATCCATTGACATTGTATTCGGCAACCAAGAAAAGCAATGAGTTAATGGCACATAGTTATAGTTATTTATTTCAATTACCAACTACTGGGTTAAGGTTTTTTACTGTTTATGGAACTTGGGGTAGACCTGATATGGCTTTGTTTCTTTTTACAGACGCAATGTTAAAAAATCAGCCGATTAAAATTTATAATAACGGTGATATGATAAGAGATTTTACTTACGTGGATGATATCACTGAATCTATATTAAGATTAATACCCAAACCTCCGCAACAAAATGATGCCTGGGACGCAGTAAACCCTGATCCATCCTCATCTTCAGCTCCATATAGAATTTTAAATATTGGTAATAGCAAACCCATTACGATAATGAAATATGTAGAAATTTTAGAGAAGAAAATTGGTGTGGATGCAATAAAAGATTTTGAACCAATGCGGCAAGGTGATATAAAAGAAACACATGCTAGTTATGAGGCTTTGAATAAGCTTATAGATTTTAAACCACAAGTTGAGATTGAGGAGGGAATAGGAAAATTTGTTGATTGGTATCGTCAATATTACAATGTATAAAATGATAGTAGCACAGCTAACAGGCAGTGTTGGAGAACAATTATTCCAATATGCAGCCGCAAGAAATTTTTCTTTAATATACAACTGCGATTTACTTGTTGATAGTAGTTGGTTTGTTAAGAATAAGAAAAATAAAATCAATCCAACGAAAATTGGCATTGGTGGATTTAATACAATATTTGGACTTGCTGGCTCCGTAATTATTAATAATTTTTTGAGAAAAAAAGAACAATTCTATTTTGTTAGATACCCTGAAACAGCTAACTACAAAGTAATTCGTGAAAATAAAAAAGAGTTAACTAAAGAATTATACACTACCAACCCACCATTTTTAATGAGTGGTGATTTTAAATCAGAAACATATTTCGAGGATAATATTAGTCAAATTAAAGAAGACCTAACGGTGAATGTTTCTTTTTTAAGAAAGATAGAAATATTAGCTAACGAAATCATTAAGCCCAATTCTGTAGCCATTTACATTAAAAAAAATACAGTTACAAAAAATCAGAATATTGTTCAAAATGAAATTGATTTAGATTATTACCAAAAAGCAATAGACATACTAACAAATGAGAACATTATAAATGATTTCATTTTTTTTACAGATGTTGATGATGATGTTATTCAACAATTAAAAATCAAAGGCACAAGTAGCGTGCAGAAATTGTTTGAAGATGAACTAGAATGGAAAAATCTTTTTTTAATGAGTAGGTGTAAATTTTTTATAGCTGATAATAGTGCTACTTCTTGGTGGGCTGCGTGGCTAAACTTTACTGATAAAAGAACAGTGATTATTCCACAATCATTTCAATTTGATTATCCTAACATAACTCATAATAAAGTAGGAATTCAGCAAAATTGGATAAAGGTTTAAAATGAATCAAAACTCAAATAATTGGACTGAAATAATTAGATCAAAAAATAGTTCTTTTAGACTTAACCTAAAAGAACTAATTGAGTACAAGGACTTGTTATTAATGTTTGTCAAACGAGATTTTGCTGCAACCTATAAGCAGACAATTCTTGGCCCTATTTGGTTCTTCATTCAGCCTATTCTTACAACGCTAATGTTCACAATCGTTTTTGGTAAGTTTGCAAATTTGAAAACTGATGTTGAACCCAAATTTTTATTCTATTTCTCTGGCATTGTAATTTGGAATTATTTTTCAGATTGTTTCATAAAAACATCAACTGTATTTAAAGATAATGCTCAACTTTTTGGCAAAGTATTTTTCCCAAGATTGGTAATGCCATTATCAATAATATTATCAAACTTATTAAAATTTTCTATTCAATTTTTGTTGTTTGTAATACTTGTTGTCTACTATCATTTTCAAAATAAATCACAAGTTAACCCAACTATTGCAATTGTATTAACTCCATTATATTTACTATTGATGGCGGGTCTAGCTTTTGGAACAGGGTTAATAATTGCTGCTCTTACCACAAAATATAGAGACTTAAGTTTTCTAATAAGTTTTGGAGTGCAACTATTAATGTACGCTTCACCAATAATTTATTCCTCAACAACTATTAATCAAAAGTTCAAATCTTATATACAATTTAATCCATTAACGGGTATAATTGAGTCATTTCGAAATTCATATTTAGGAACAGGAGAAGTTGAAATTTTTAGTCTTTTGTATAGTTTTTTTTGTATGCTTATTCTTATAATCTTAGGATTGTTTTTTTTCAATAAGGTTGAACAAAAATTTATTGACACCGTATAAATTAGTTCATAGCAAATGTCAACAACATCAATTAAAGTAGAGGGTATTAGCAAACTATACAAACTTGGAGAAGTTAGTACTGGAACAATTAGTCACGACTTAAATAGATGGGTAAAAAAAACATTTAAAAATGAAGATCCCTATGCTAAAGTTGGACAAATAAATGATCGAACAATCAAAGGAAATGATGATTATGTTTGGGCATTAAAGGACATCAGCTTTCAAGTAAACAGGGGTGAGGTTTTAGGAGTAATAGGTAGCAATGGTGCAGGAAAATCAACTCTTTTGAAATTACTTAGTAAAATCACAAAGCCCACACAAGGAGATATATATTTAAATGGAAAGATTTCAAGTTTATTAGAAGTAGGTACAGGATTTCATCCAGAAATGACCGGTAGAGAAAATATATTTATGAATGGCTCTATTTTGGGGATGAAGAAAAAAGATATTGCTCGTGAATTAGACTCTATTATTGATTTTTCTGGCGTTGAGAAATATATTGATACTCCAATAAAAAGATACAGTACAGGAATGAAGGTGAGGTTGGGCTTTGCTGTAGCAGCTCATCTTAATCAAGAAATCTTGATTGTAGATGAAGTGCTAGCTGTTGGCGATGCAGAGTTTCAACGTAAATGCTTAGGAAGTATGCAGCGTGTAGGGCAACAAGGAAAAACGGTTTTGTTTGTAAGTCATAATATGGCAGCAATAAAACAATTGTGTAACAGAACAGTTGTTTTAGACAAGGGAACGCTTTTGGCAGACACTACTACAGAAGATGGTATTAGGCTTTATTTAGAATCTATTAAGACGGAAAGTTATGATTCAGTAAATGTGCTACTGAATAATTTAGAAAAAGATGAAATAATACACTACAAAAAGATTGCTGTAAAACAACAAGGCAATGTAGTTTCAGAACTAAGTAATGATGAAGAAATATCTATTGAAGTAGAATATACTATTTTAGAGAAGGTAATCGGTTTTCGTTTGATTTTATTAATTTATGATAACTATGATAATCTTATTTCAAAACATTTTTTTGACGAACTAAATGATATTGGCACTAATACAGATTCTGGAAATTATCTGACAACTTTTACTATTCCTAAGAATGTTTTAATTGATGGAACTTACACCTTAAAAATTAAATCTGGTATTCATAACGTTAGAATGTGCAAGCCTTTAGATGGTATAATCTTACAATTAAATATTGTTGAAACTGGTTTCATAAAACGTAAGCGTTTCCCTCCAAATGACAAAGGTCTTGTTACACTTCCTTTAAACATTACTACCCAAAATATTCTTTAACAGATGCTACTAATTTTTATAAAAATATTATTCAAAAAAACAATCTCCTATTCTCAATATTTACAAGATGTATTTATTGACTTTGTTTTTTTGCAAAACGATAGAAATGGCTATTTTATTGACATTGGTGCTTACGATGGTGTCACGATTTCAAATACTTATTATTTTGAAAAAAATAAACAGTGGAATGGTGTAGCAGTTGAGCCTAACAAAATAATTTTTGAAAAATTAAAAAAAAATAGAAATTGTAATTTAGTAAATGGCGTAGTAAGTGATGTAGATGGGCAGGTGCAATATATGAGGGTGGAGGGAGCAGGTGAAATGTTGAGTGGTATTGTAAATAATTTTGCTGATAAACACAAACAAAGAATTGATACATCAATCGCCACTTATGGTGGAAATAAACATATTGAAGAAGTAATTTCTTATTCGATTAAAAATATCATAAAACAATTTCAAATATCCAGTATCACTATTTTAAGTATTGATACAGAAGGTAGTGAATTACAAATTTTAAAAACATTTCCTTTTGAAACAATCAAGCCAAAATTGATATTGGTTGAAAACAATTTTAGAAGTCAGGAGTTTAGTAATTTTTTAACTTCAAAAGGCTATCATTATTGCTTTAGATTAGGTGATGATATTTTTTATGATCGACCCATTACTACCTATATTAAAATTAAAATTTGGCTTTTTAGATTTTTAAAAAAAACAAAAAGATTTAAACAATCTAATGGAAAATAAGCCTTTTATATCTATTGATTTTGTTGACTTTTGGCCTAATTTAGTTAAACATGATAATTATATTTATCACCTTTTAAATAGGGTTTATACTATTGAAATTTCACAAAAGCCAGACATTCTTTTTTTTTCTTGTTTTGGGAAAAAACATTTAGAATACAAGTGTTTGAAAATTTATTATTGTGGTGAAAATAGACGACCAGATTTTTCTGGCTGCGATTATGCATTAACTTATGATTTAATAAAAGATAAAAGACATTTTCGTTGGCCTCTTTATGCACATCATATTGATTTTGAAAATGCCTGGAATAAGATAACTCACATTAAAACTAGACAAGAAGCTGTTGAAATTTTGGCAAGCAAAAAAAAGTTTTGCTGTATGGTAGTATCTAATGGAACTTGCAAAAAACGAAATGAATTTTTTCACCTACTATCTACTTATAAAAAGGTAGATTCAGGTGGTAAATATTTGAACAATATTGAAACTATAGTAGCTAACAAAATGGATTTTATTAAAGACTATAAGTTTGTGATAGCATTTGAGAATTCATCTTTTCCAGGATATACTACAGAAAAAATCATTCAACCCTTTATAGCTCAATGTATCCCTATTTATTGGGGTGATTCTAAAATTTCAACTGACTTTAACAAAAATGCATTCATAGATGCAACCAATCAATCATTTCAAAACGTAATTAAGCAAATTATCGAAATTGATAACAATGATAATAAAGCCATTGAAATGCTTATGCAGTCTGTGTTTCGAAACGGCTTAATTCCAGCAAGCATTGATGAAATAAATGTAATAGCTTTCTTCCAAAAAGCAATTAATACTCGTTCAGAAATTCAGTTAGTATCTAATAACAAATTTAAAAATTTATTACATCGTTGTAGACTCAAATATTTTTATTCTAAAAGAAAATTAAAAAAGCTTTTAAATTTTTAGCAAGAAAATAAGTTTAATGAGACAAAATTTTAATAATAATGTATAATGATTCTTTGAAATATTTTCACGATGAATCTGTTCACAATTCATCATCTCCAGAAATTATTGTGCCATACTTAATGGATATTTTTAAACCAAATTCAGTTCTTGACATTGGTTGTGGCCTAGGAACGTTTTTATATGAATTTAAAAAACATAAGGTTGACAATATTGTAGGAGTTGATGGAAATTGGGTTGACAAGAAAAAGCTAGTCATTAGTAGTAATAATTTTATAGAAGCAGATTTAGAAAAGCCTATTAATCTTAATAAAAAATTTGATATTGTATTATGTTTAGAAGTTGCTGAACATTTAGTTGAAAGTGCTGCAAACACAATTGTAGATAGTTTATGCAAACACGGAAATATCATTATTTTTTCTGCAGCTATAAAAAACCAAATCGGGCAAAATCATATCAATGAACAGCCATTTTCTTATTGGCATAAAAAGTTCAAAGTTAAAGGTTATGAAATAGTGGATTTGTTTCGCCCTGTTTTTTGGAATGATACTAAAGTACAGTGGTGGTATAAGCAAAATATGTTTTTGTTGGTACACGAATCTGTCAATAAAAATGAAATTTTATCGAAAGCTATTTCATTTAATGAAAATTTTGAGGCGGTTCATCCAGAGTTGTATGAATCGAGAATAAAGAAATTTATAAAAACTAAAACAAGGCTAGACAATATTTTAGCTGGTAATGGAGGCAGTATTTGGTTTTATATAAAACTTCTGGGAAAAAAAATGCTTAATTTTTTTAATAATAGTAAGTAAAAATTGCAAAAAGAGAACTCAATAAAATTTAGTGTGATTATACCTTGTTTTAATCAAGCTCATTTTTTAGAAGAATGTTTTGATTCTATTTTACAGCAAGATTATACCAATTGGGAAGCCATTTTTATTAATGATGGATCTACCGATGAAACACAAAGTTTAATTGAAAAATTTGCAAGTTTTGATAGTAGAGTTGTTTTTGATAGTAAAAACAATGGCGGCTTATCTTCAGCAAGAAATGCAGGAATTTCAATAGCTAAAGGTGATTTTTTTTTATGGCTGGATGCCGATGATTTGTTGTTGAAAAAATGTATGTCCTCAATTATTGATGCCATTCAGCTAAAGCCAAATACAAAAATATTGCAAATGGGTTATACCCACATTTCGCAAAATGGTAAGATAATATATACAACGGTTAACATTGGTAATGATAATATGTTAGCCCCCAATATCTACTTTGAAAATATTGGTCCGCCAGTAAGTATTTGTTTGCATAGCAATATTGTAAAAGAGGTTGGCTACTTTGATATAAAACTTAAAAGTTGTGAAGATTGGGACTATTGGATGAGAACCACTGAATTTGAAAATAATATTTTAAAAATTCAGCAGCCGTTGGTTGCTTATAGAATGAATGAAAATAGTATGAGTAGAAATAGCTTTGTATTGTATGATGCTATGAAGTTTATTTCTCTGAAAGGATATAATTTGTTTCTAAAAAATACAGATAATCCTGTAGAGAATGGTGCAATAAATATTTTTAAAACACACTTAAAGAACAAGTTGGCTATGTGTCTGGGAGTTGCTATTTGTCAAACTAAAATTAATGAAGCAATAAAACTTTTTGAGCAAGAAGTAAAGCAAGAAGCTTTAGTATTTCAATTAAAAGATTTCAAACAAATGTCTTCATATCTTACATTTCGATATCAAACAGATAAAAAAAATATTGCTACAATCTTAACAAAATACAAAAAATTATTTACTCAATTTTTTATAGCAATTGGTTTTGCAAATTCAATAACAGATAAATGTGTTTGGCTTATATTGTCAAAACACTATTATTTAAACTACACTTACAAGTTTGGGTTTTTAGGTAAATTCTTATTTAAAGCAAAAGATTATTGGTACAAAAATTTATGCAATGACCTTAGCTAAAAAGGCAATTTTGTTTATAACAACGGCATCATATTTTCCGTTAACAGATGGAAAAAAACAAAGAACTTTTTTTTTGATACAAGCCTTGTCAAGTGAATATGATATTGATGTTTTATATCTTGGAAATCACGAAACAAAAACTGTTTTAGAAGCTCAAAAAGCAAACATCTCAAATTTATATTTTTTGGAATTAGCAACTTCTAAGCTACTCAATTTATCTATTCCCAATTTTTTACTTTCAAATAAATTAAAAAAAGCTAGAGTTGATTTTCTAAACGAGTATACTGCTTTATTACAAAATTTGCTTACAAAAAATAAGTATGCTTTTGTTTTTAGTAGATATGTATCTCCTTTATTTGCTTTTCCTTTTCAGCAAAATTTGAAAGTAGTTTGTGATATTGATGATGTATATTTTGAATTGCAAAAAACAAAGATGAAGCAAAACAAAAATTTGTTTCAAAAGATTAAAAAAAACATATTTTATTATTTAGGCTCTAGTAAAATAATTCAACTGTATAAAAAAATAGATGTGGCTTTAGTTGTAAAAAATGAGGATAAAAAGTATGATAGTTTAAAAAATGCTATTTGTATTCCAAATCTTCCTTTTGCCTATTACAACAATCACAATATAAAAAAGAATCATAATTATTCAAATGCAAAATTGAGAATCGGATTTATTGGCAAATTAAGTTACGAAGCTAATTATGAAGGACTTTATCTTTTTTTGCAAAATATTTGGCAGCATTTGATGAATGAAAATTTGTCATTGGAATTTGTAATAGCAGGTAGCGGCAATTTGCCAGTTAAAATTCAGAATATTATTTCCAATAATTCTAATATTATTTTTTTAGGGTATGTAGATGAGGTTGAAAAATTTTGGAATGAGATTGATGTATTGGTCGTGCCTATTGAATTTGGTGCAGGTTCAAATATTAAAATAGCCGAAGGTTTGATGTATGGAAAAAAAATTATTGCTACTAAATTTGCCGCAAAAGGGTTTGAAAATTTTGTTGAAAAAAGGCTCATTGAAATAGCTAATAATCAATTTGAGTGGATAAAAAGTATACAGAATAATATCAAAAATAAAGGTGTTGATAGTTTTGATGAAATACAAATTGAAGTTCAAAAAACATTCAACCTTCAACAATGGAATACCAATTTGGTGAATGCAATGAGGCTTATAGAAAAATTTGATACGAGTATATAACATTATGTTTAGCATTATCATTCCTACTTACCATCGATTTAGCCAATTAGAACAGACTATTATACGTTTGAAATCTCAACAATATAAAAATTTCGAAGTAATTATTGTTGAAGATGGTGGTGATAATAAAGAAGCAATTCTTTCAATTTCAAAAGAACTTAATTTGAAATATTTGATTTTAGAAAGTAAAATGAATGTTTCAATTAAACGAAATATTGGTGCATCAAAAGCACAAGCAGAATATTTGATTTTTTTAGATGATGATGATTTTGTTACTAGCAATTGGCTTTCAGATTTTGAAGATGCATTAAATAAGAAAAATGATGATATAGCTTTTTGTGGAGTTGAAGTATCTATCACCAATAAAAAAACGAAAATAATTTTCCCTGAGACAGCGTATAAAGATGAACGAGGTTGGGGTATTTTTTTAGCTGGTGCTTTTGCAATAAAAAAGAAAATTTTCAATAGTATAGGTGGTTATGATGAAATGCTGCGATATGGTGAAAACACTGAATTAGGTATAAGATTAAAATCTGTTATTAAAAGCAAAAGTTTTATCAATAATATTAATCTTGTATATACAGCTTCGGCAACTGGTGGTAGTAAAAACATTCAAAATACCTTTATTGCTAACAATCACATTTTAGTAAAACATAAAGATTGGTTTCAAAAAAATCCAATTCTTCATTTTAATTATTTAAGTGTTTTGGGAGTAATTAGTTATAAGCTAAAGAAAACCAAATTAGCAAAAAAATATCTTTACGAAGCATTAACCATTCAATATTATAATCCAAAAGCTTGGTCAAGATTGATGATTTCATTATTTCCTTTTATTGCAAACAAAATATGGCATAGCAAATAATATGAAAATAATTTTTGTTATTGATTCCTTGGCAAACTCAGGCTCAGAAAGAAGTTTGCTAGATATCATTTCTAATTTTTCTCAAAATACACAAGCTATTCTTGTTTATCTTCAATCACCACATTCATTAAAAAATGAATTTAGTAAAGCAAGTATTAGAACAATTTGGTTAAATGAAAATAAAAGAAAAGGCTTTGTAACTAATTTGTTTTTGCTCAATAGAATTATTAAACAAGAGCAGCCTGATTTCGTAGTTTCGTCTTTATATAAATCAAACATTCTTTCAAGATTTTCGTGTTTACTCACCAAAACCAAATTAATCGGAACCTTTGTTAGCGATAGTTACAGCAAACTACGTTTTCATAATTATACTTTAAAACAAAAAGTTGGCTTTACTATAATCAAACAATTCGACAAACTAACGGCTACTATTCCAATTGGATTTATATCGAATTCTCATAGTGTTAAAGTTTCAAATTGCAAGCATTTAGCTATACAAAAAAATAAAGTAAAAGTTATATATCGTGGTAGAAATACGGAGCAAATCTTAAAGTGGAATCAACCTTTAAATAATTCGAAATTTGTTTTTATAATGATATCAAGAGTATTGAAAACAAAAGGTTTTGAGGAATTAATTAAAGCTTTCTCTTTTGTAAGTAAGTCTTACCCCAATACTACCTTAGAAGTATATGGTGATGGGCCTTTCTTAGAAAGTGCAAAAAAGATGTGTGCACAGATGGGATTAAGTAATTCAGTTTTTTTTAAAGGAAACCAACTAAACGCTTGGAAGCATTTATACGATGTAAACTGTTTTATTTTTCCATCTTGGTATGAAGGTTTAAGTGGAGCATTAATCGAAGCCACAATTGCTGGAATTCCCACTATTGCATCAAATATTCCGATGAATATAGAAGTAATAAAAAATTGCAAAACAGCATTAACACATCAGGTGAAAGATGTAAAAAGTTTAGTTGATTCTATGACAACAATGGTTACTAATTACAGGGACTTTGTTGCCCACACTGGAAGCACAAGAGAAATAGCAATAGATAAATTCGATATTAAAAAAATAGCAACGAAATACGAAGAATATTTTAAGGCATTAAGCATTAAAGAGTAATGAAAATAATTCTGTTAGATACATATCCAGTGCGAAGAGGTTCTCAAGTTTTTTTTGAAGAACTTGGTCAAACCCTTTTAGAAAAAGGAATTGATGTAAAAAAAGTTTATTTATATAAATATGAAAGTGATGTTAAGATCCATCTAAATAAACAAGATGTTGTACTTAATGGTGAGCAGAATCATTTATTTGAAAAGTTTCCAACAGTGCAACCATCATTGCTAATAAAGCTGATTAAAATTGTTAATGATTTTAAACCAGAAGTTATCATTCTCAATGGATCACGAACACTGAAATATGCCGCATTTGCAAAACCATTTTTTAAACAAAAAACAAAACTGATTTATAGAATTATTGATAGTGTTGTGTTTTGGAACCCATCTTCAATAAAGCAGTTTTATTATAAAAATATTATTCTAAAAAATATTGATGCAGCTATTGGGGTCAGTAAATCTTCTTTAAACGATGTAATCAAATTATATCATTTTAAAAAATTAAATACAGTCATTCATCGCTGTTTCAATTCAAGTAAAATAAATCTTGATGATGTTGAATTATTGAGTACTCTAAAAAAAGAAAGAGAAGATAAGATAATCATCTTATTTCTTGGAAATCTTACTAGACAAAAGAGACCAGAGAGATTTGTAGAAACGATAAAACTTCTTGAATCAAAGTATAACAATTGCTATGGTTGGATAGTTGGTGATGGGGTACTAAAACAAGAAGTTCAAAGTAGAGTTAATGAATTGGAAATAGGCAATAGAATTAAGTTTTGGGGCTATCAAAAAAATGTATTTCCATTTATAGCAAATGCAGATATACTGCTACTTACAAGTGATACTGAGGGTTTGCCTGGCGTTACGCTTGAGGCAGGATATTTTACAGTTCCAACAGTTTGTCCTAATGTAGGCGGTATTAAAGAGTTTATTGAAAATGATAATTTTGGATTGGTGCTTGATAACTCTAAACCTGAATCTTTTGCTGAAGGTATTTCAATGTTAATTGATGAACCCGATTTAAGAAAGATAATTGGAGAGAATGCTAAAAGAAAAGTGATCGAAGCATTTGATATGGAAGTTATCTCAAAAAAATATATAGACTTTATGCAAAGAGTAATTTCAAATGGGTAAAGTTAAAGTTCTACATATTGTAAAATCATTAGATAGAGGAGGTGCAGAAATATTATTGTTAGAAACACTGAAACTACATGATAAAGAAAATTTTGAGTTTTCCTACATTTATTTTTTACACTGGAAAAATAAATTGGTAAAGGATATTAATGAACAAGGTGGAACAGTATTCAACTTGTCTTCAAAAAATAATATTCAAATACTTTTTCAAATTTTCAAGCTAAAAAAATTTATAAAAAAAAATCAAATTCAAATTATACATTGTCATCTTCCTTGGACAGGAATAGTTGCCAGAATAGTTGGAAAAATTTCAAACATTCCAGTAATTTATTCCGAACACAATAAACAAGAACGTTATCATTTTATAACAAGATATCTCAATAAAATTACATACAATTGGCAAGATGTTGCCATCGCTGTTTCTGAAGATGTAAAGAAATCTATTGAGAAAAATATTAGCTCGCAACCCAAAGTTGAAGTTATCTATAATGGTGTAAATACAGATTCGTTTACCAGAAGTATTGATGCTAACTTACATTTAAGGAAGAACTTGAAAATCAGTAATGGAACTATTGTATTGGGAAATGTCTGTGTTTTTAGAAAACAAAAAAGATTGGATAAGTGGGTTGATTTATTTGAGAAAGTTAATAAGCAATATCCAGATTCTATTGGGCTTTTGGTGGGTACAGGAATTTTGTTTGAAGAAATCAAATCTTACATAAAAGGTAAAAAATTAGAAAATAAAATTTTGTTAGTTGGATTACAAAGTGATGTAAAAGAATATTTGAATATTATAGACATTTTTATTTCAACTTCTGAATTTGAGGGATTGCCAATTGCATTGTTAGAAGCAATGAGTATGCAATGTGCAGTGGCTGTAACAAATGCTGGTGGCGTTAAAGAAGTAATTGATGACTCAGTAAACGGACTTATGGTTGATGTTGAAAGAATTGATTTGCTTGAAAATAAAGTTTTAAGATTAATTAATGATGTTGAGTTGAGACAGTTGATGGGAACAAATGCTAGAAATACTGTTGAAAAAAGGTTTAGCATTAAAGCAACAACACAACAGATAGAAAATTGTTATAACAAAATACTTGCTATTTAGTAATGAAGTTTATAGCAGCCTCAAAGGAACATTCTAATCAAATTGTAGAACTTTTAAAGATTGCACTAGGTGAATCTCTAATGCCAAAGTCTGTAAAATTTTGGAATTGGAAGCATAATGAGAATCCATTTGGGAAATCGAAAATAATTCTTGCTTTTGATGGTGCAATGCTTATTGGTGTTAGAGCATTTATGTGCTGGCAATTTTCTAGCAATAGTGAAATTATTAAATGTGTAAGAGCTGTTGATACAGCTGTTCACCCAAATTATCAAGGGAAAGGAGTTTTTTCTAAACTAACTTTAGCTGTTTTGGAAGATTGCAAAAAAGATAATATCAGTCTTGTATTTAATACACCAAATAAAATAAGTAAGATAGGCTACTTAAAATTAGGTTGGGTTGAGTTGGGAAAATTTCCATTGCGGTTATCAATTCCTATACACACACCAAAAATTTATAACGAAGAATTGTTAATTCAACATTTAACAAGCTACGAAATGGGCAAAATTTATGAAGTGAACATAGGCACTTCTAGTTATAAATTCTCAACTAAATTAACAGCTGATTATTTAAATTGGAGGTACATAAATTGCCCAATTGTGAAATATTACAGCATTGCAAAGGCAAATGAATTTATTATCATTTTTAGATTTAAAAAAGTAAAATCATTCACTGAGCTGAGACTTTGTGAAGTAGTTATTTCTGATAATAAGACTAGTATTAATGAAGCAATTTCAAGCATCAAAGAAGTTATAAAAATAATTCGACCTGCTTTTGTAAGTTGTGCAAATAATGACAATATTCCATCTGGTTTTTTTAAGAAACTATATTTTCTTCCTAAACTAAAAATTGGGCCAATAGTTACATTAAAGAATATTAATGACGATCATTTTGAAGATTTTAAAAATTATAAAATTTGGCAACCAACATTAGGTTGTCTGGAACTTTTTTAAGATGGATATATTTTTAATTTTTATTTTTATTTCGCTTCTTAATCTGGTTGTTTTTGGAGTAATTAGTAATACCAATCAAAACATAAACAAAGCATATTTATGGACTCTTTTTATTATTCATATGTGTTTGAGTTTAGTTTATTTTATTTATGCAGGTATCACAACCAGTGATTCAATTGCCTATTATAAAGTTTCTTCTAATAGTCAGGATTGGTTTGGCTTTTTTCAAACTGGTTCACCATTTATTCGGTTTTTAGCTTGGCCATTTAGCAACCTGATGCAGTTGAGCTATTACGCAGTAATGCTGTTGTTTTCTTATTTTGGATTCTTAGGCATTTTGGTACTTTATGCTGCTGCAAAAGAAAATATTCGGCTTCAAAAAAAGATTTACAATTTAACATCATTAGAGTGGATATTTCTTCTTCCAAACATTCACTTTTGGTCAGCCTCATTAGGAAAAGGAAGTATAATGATTTTAGGAATTGGACTATTCATTTATGGCTTAAGTAGATTTAACTATAGAATTATTTACATACTCTTTGGAGCTTTTATAATTTATTTTACAAGGCCGCATATTCTATTCACAAGTATTGTTGGAATACTAACTGCATTGTTGCTAACACGCAGTGGCATAAACAAAGGAATTAAATTCTTTTTGATTATAGTAGCATTTGTAGCAATTTACAATTTAACCGATAAAGTTTTAGAGTTTACAGATACTGATAACTTAAACATTTTAAATTCTAGTTCAATTGCCCA
>Ga0114975_10001114_pt1 | contig 19472 bp, 34 predicted proteins | sample S_130626_EF_Meta_FD_87031 | JGI IMG/M metagenome (GOLD analysis project Ga0114975, IMG submission 87031) | Freshwater microbial communities from Lake Simoncouche, Canada to study carbon cycling - S_130626_EF_MetaG | ecosystem: Environmental > Aquatic > Freshwater > Lake | place: Lake...
CCTGCCGCTGGTCAAATGACTTTGGTTGCAACAGACAGTGGTGGCGCAACTTATTATGTTACTCGCTTAAACGAAAATACAGCACGTTTGGCAACAAAAACTGGCGGTAGTCCAGAATTTGGAAATGGAACTTATGTTCCTTGGACGTTTGGTTCAGCAGTAGAAGGTTACAGCGTTTCAGTAGCAAATAAATAAACCTAACACGGCCCAAGCCTCTGCGGAGTCGCACTCCTGGCACGCTTGGGTTTTTCTACGGCCATAAGTACCAACATGATAACGTTTTATGGCGACTGGGTCGCAGACAATCTTTCTGCTGACAACATTTGGAATCATTACCTGTTCCAAAACATCAACTCATCCGACGCAGAGAATCAACAGTTTACAGGTCATCCTCAACTGGATTCGGCAATATTCAAATATTTTAAATCTCCCATTGAGCTTGAAACATTTGATAATTATCGTGCTGGCGAGAAAAATGTTGTAGCAGTTGGGCTACATGGCGGCTGGCACAAAAACAAACTAAAGTTTATCAAGGAATGGTTTTATGCACATCCTGGGCGCCTGAAAGCATGGAAGGATCCTAATTGTCAAATCATACTAGACTACTGCGAAGAAGGATTTACCACTGAAGTCTTTCCTGACCTGTGGGCCTGGATTGAAGATAACAACTTGGTGGACCGTATCTTATATGTAAGCAGTAGTCATAATGTTAAAGAACTTTATAACGAATGGTGCATGTTGCATTCAATTGGGATTAACATGCAAGCAACATGGTATGGATTTTTTACCAATTGGGTAACCAGAGATAGAAAAATTAATCAAAGTTCAGACCTGCCAATGGCAACATGGGAACCAGGCACCAAACGATACATGAGTTTAAATCGACGTCCTTGGCCGCATAGAATATTGTTAACAACCTTATTAGAACGAAGTAAAATTATTGATGCTGGTGCTGTGAGTATGCCCAAAAATTTTTCAGAACCAGAAGTACATTGGAATCCAGAAGATTTTGATATACAGCATCAATGGATGCTACTAAAGAACAGGTTTAATGGATTGATAGATGGACTAGATCCTAGTTTTAATCGGCTTTATCAGCGTTTGCCATTGATAGCAGACACTGATAACTTTGGTATAAATTATGCATTAAACCTAAATGAGGAATTTTACACAAAGTTTCCAATTAACATTGTCAGTGAAACACTGTTCTTTTCTGCCGCAACATTCTTCAGCGAAAAAATATGGAAACCAATGTTGCTTGGACAACTATTTCTAGTAATGGCAAGTCCGTTTTACTTGCAAGGCCTACGGGAATTGGGCTTTCGAACATTTAGTCCTTGGATCAATGAAGAATACGACCTGATACTTGATCCAATTGAACGCTCGCTAGAATTGGTCAAGACACTAAAGGGATTGATACAACTTTCTGATTTGGAATTTCAACAATTGCTTGAAAATTGTAAACCAATACTAGAGCATAACAAACGTATTCTTACAGATCCAGACAAAATTAATAGATTAATAAGTTCCAGAGTATCTAACGCAATTGAGCAATATTGGTCAGAATAACCAATATAAATATAGCTTTAATAGAGGAATCACATGAAGGTAGCAATGATTGGATTAGGTAAGCTGGGCTTACCCTGTGCTGAAGTAATGGCAGACCATTATGATGTTTGTGGGTATGATGTAAACACTGTAGATCCAACGCAAACTGTAACTATTAAGCGTTCTATTGCAGAAGCTGTAGTTAACCAAGATTTAATCTTTGTAGCAGTGCCAACTCCGCATGATCCTGCGTATGGTGGTAGCTCACCAATTGCCAACTTGCCACCAAAAGACTTTGATTACAGTATTGTACAAAAAGTACTGGCTGAAATCAATCCGCATGTTAATAAAAATCAACTTGTAGTTTTAATAAGCACAGTCTTGCCTGGAACTGTACGTTCTAAACTGCAACCTCTAATTACAAATGCAAGATTTATTTATAATCCTTATCTTATTGCCATGGGCAGTGTTAAATGGGACATGGTCAATCCCGAATGTCTGATCATTGGCACCGAGGACGGAACTGAAACAGGTGATGCCAAGTTACTGACAAACTTCTACAAGCCAATCATGGAAAACAGTCCAGTGATCAATATTGGTACTTGGGATGAAGCAGAAGCGATTAAGATTTTCTACAACACATTTATCAGTGCCAAGATTGGTCTGGTCAACATGATCCAAGACGTGGCTGAAGCCAATGGTAATATCAACGTTGATGTTGTCACAGATGCACTGAAACGAGCAACACAGCGTATCACTGGCCCACGATATCTAACAGCAGGTATGGGTGATGCAGGTGCTTGCCATCCAAGAGATAATATTGCCCTGCGTTGGTTAGCCAACGAGTATGATTTAGGTTACGATCTGTTTCATGCATTCATGGACAGTAGAGACAAGCAGGCCAAGAAACTGGCCGATAGGCTAGTACAACTTGCCGAAGAAAATAATTTACCAGTTATCATCCACGGTCGTGCATATAAACCTTATGTTGAATATACCATTGGCAGTTATAGCGAATTAATTGGCTACTTTGTTGAAAAACAAAACGTTCAGTTGTACTACGCCGATCCATTGACAGGTGATAATATTTTAGGAAGCCCCCGAGCAGTAGTGCTAATGGCACATAACGCTGGCATTACCTATGCTGGTACGGGTGTTGAAGTTACTACAGATGGATTTTATTACGATATTGCCCCTGGTAGTATTATTGTTGATCCATGGCGCACAGTTCCAGATATTTCAGGAATGACCGTTATACATTATGGCAATCCAAGAAAGAGCATATGACCAGTCAGCGCACAGTAACATTAGACTTGCATGGAGTACGACACGAAGATGTTGATAGATTAGTAGAAAATTTTATTTTACTTAATCAACAGCACATGCCACTAACTATAATTTGTGGCAACAGTAATAGAATGATATCATTGGCCAACGACACTATTAAACATATAGGCTGTAAGACATTTAAGCCTAGTTATGGTACCATCATTGTAAGGGAGTTATCTTGAAAATAGTATTAGTAACAGGCGGATTTGATCCGCTACATAGCGGACACATTGCTTATTTTAAAGAAGCAAGAACACTAGGCGACATGTTAATTGTTGGACTTAATAGTGACGAATGGCTGGAGCGCAAAAAAGGCCAAGCATTTATGCCATGGAATGAAAGATTATGTATCATTAATAACCTGTCTATGGTAGATGAAGTTTATACCTTTGATGATGCTGATGATTCTGCAAAGCACTTTATACAACAAGCTCAGGCTCACTATCCAGACAGTGAATTAATCTTTGCCAACGGGGGCGATCGAACTGCTAATAACATACCCGAAATGGAAGTAAAGAATGTTACTTTTAAATTTGGCGTAGGTGGTACAAATAAAAAGAATAGCAGTAGTTGGATACTTGAAGAGTGGAAAGCACCTAAAACTGAAAGGCCTTGGGGTTACTACCGTGTGTTACACGAAGTGCCAGGCACCAAAGTAAAAGAACTTACAGTAATGCCAGGGCAGAGTCTAAGTATGCAACGCCATGCCAATCGTTCTGAGAATTGGCATGTAAGCGAAGGACGTTGTGTTGTTTACTATGATGATCTTGCAATATCTAAAGAATTTTCAACAAACGGAAAAGAAATGCAAACACATTCTACCATTATCGTTCCAATTGGTATGTGGCACCAATTGACAAATCCATTTGATGAACCTTGTCGAATTGTAGAGATACAGTATGGTACCAAATGTGATGAAACGGACATTGAACGGCGTAATGTTCAGTTGACTTTGTAATTGCGGTATCGTATACTTGTAAAGTAATTTTTGTTTACACAGGAGAAATTTATGAGTTTTACACCAGAGCAAATTGCTAAGTTGACTAAAGTAATCCAAGAAGGCGTACAGGTTAAACGTGAAATTGACGACCTTAATGTGGGCCTAAAAGAAACAGTTGCTGCCATTGCAGAAGAAATGGAAATTAAGGCCGCTGTATTAAACAAGGCAATCACAAAAGCTTTCAAGGGTGACTTTGAAAAGGATCAAAGCGATCTAGAAGCAGTTGAAGAAATTTTAATTGTAACTAAAAATAAGCAGTAATGAAGAAATTACTTGCTAGTGTAAGTAATTACATTCGCGAGGATTGGAATGAAAACCCAGTGCGATGTGTACTGGAAATTCTTGCTTGGTTTCTGAGCATTGGTTGTAGTTTTACAATGATGCTTACTGTGCCCAATCCTCCGTTTTTAATCCTTTATCCTCTGTTTATAGCTCAATGTGCAATTTTTGCATGGGCAAGTAAAACAAGAGGTAGCACAGGTATGCTGGCAAATTATATTTTGCTGGTTACCATTGACACCATTGCACTTGTAAAGATGTGGTTGCAATAATGGCCACTGCTCGTATGTCAACAAGGTTTCAAATGCAACGTCAAAATCATTCACCTAAAGTAAAACGCAATGATAAGCGTTATGCTGGATATGATAACTTTACTCATAGAGTGGACTGTGCAACCAGTGGACCAAATAATTTTTTTGAACTACGAGCTTGGTGCTGGATGACTTGGGGGCCTAGCAAGGCCTTGCGCGATTGGGAAATGCATGATCGCTTAATACACCTTGGCGGCGAAATTTGTCAAAACTCAAATTGGTGTTGGATGGACGATGCAGGCCGATATCGCATTTTGTTTAAGACAAAAGAAGATGCCGCACTTTTTACGCTCAGTACTGGATTATGAAAACAAAAATTCATCATTGGCGATATGAAGATGGGTGGCATGATATTCCATGGGTGTTATTAAAAGACAAAACTGCCCCACAGCGAGAGTTTCGTGAAGAAGTGGTTGGCTGGCACTGCTGGGTCTACTGTGATGATCACTACGAGTTTATCAACTGGATGGAAGAACATTGTCCTGGGGCAGACTGCACTCCTAGATTTAACAGTGGTGACCCAATGATTACTGTGAGCATTAAAGATAAAAATGAGGCGGCATATTTTATACTGAACTTTGATGTCTAATATGGACTATAATTTATACATTGGCGATGCAAACGAAGAAGATGTGTATTCTTGGTTATGTGAAAACATTTCTCCGTTGACCATGACCACACAATCCGAATGGTCATACTTTGACATGTATCATGGCGATAATGACCTATGGATAATGGTATCACAAGATGTAAGTGATGTCAGTGGTAGTCCATGGGATACAATAACTCACATTAGATTCAAGCACCAAGAAGATGCTGTAGTAGCAAAGCTACGGTTCGGAGGTTCTATTAAATGAGCCACTTAGAGCCTACTTATAAACTTCGAAAAACTTGGGGACATACTGTAACATTAGTTAAATCAACTGCTGACAACCATCCCTGGGATAAAATTGAAGAGGCTATACAGTGGGCCAAAGAAAATGCACAAAGTCGTAGAATAAGTTACGATACCTGGCAATTTCATACCAAGGAAGAGGCTGAAAAATTTATTATGATGTTTAAATTACAATGGGGCGTATGAAAGAACCGCTTATTGTTAGCCGTGGGAATAAAGTAGAACGCTTTCCTTTTGGTACAGATGTAATTCACTTAGACCGTGAATCTAAAATATCTTGGTGCAAAGAAACATTCGATACTAATGCCTGGCATTATTGGTTTATGGTGCAACGAATTTATTTTAAAAAGAAAAAAGATTTGGCTTGGTTTAATGTAAGGTGGGGTTTATGAGTAGGTACGAAGAGTTTACATGGACCAACGCAAAGGATGATCCTATGTGTGTTGAAATCAAGCACCACGGTCATATTGTGTTTCGTTTCTTCATTGGAGAGGCAATGGAAGGTGCAGGTCGTAAAAGAGTAATGGCTCATGTTCGGGAATGTGATCACAGTCCCTGGCTCAAAGAGTGGCGGGAACATGCTGAAACTGAAATGCTTGACAAGTTAGCGGACTAGTAGTATACTTGTAGTTTTACCATTGGAGATTACATGGCCACTAAAAAAGTTTTAAAAAGACCTTTTGGTACTAGATTGAATAGAAACATTGCACCGCCGCGAATTACTCCTATTACGTACAATAATCATGGCTCTATAAATATAGGCCCAGCACCTACCCGACCACCCAGGAAACCAAAAGTAGCAAAAGTAGTTACTGAGCCAACTGATCTACATAGAGATATTGTAGGTAGACCGTTACAAGTTGGACAGTTTGTATTAGCAGTGGATAATAATCGTATCATGGTGTGTAGGATTCACCACCTAACCCCTCGGCGTGTAGCAGTTGTGCCTGCCCTGGAGCACAAGAGAAGCTTTGCGTCTCCTAAACAGAAAATCTATAATAAAGAATGTTTTAATGTGTGCCTTATACCAGAAGAAGAATGGTTCATGTTCAAATTAGGTGGTGAGGCCTAATGGGCAGTCTAGCAGAATACTTTGCCGAACATCGTCCTCAACCCAAATATAATTTTGGCGATAGGGTAGAAGGCACATACATGGGTATACCTTATGTGGGTACTGCATACACAGATAACATGCGTAACGAAACAGAAGGACCATTGGTATCTATTCATTTGGACTTGCCAATGAAGATTGGTGCCGAGTGGCATTATTATATACGTGTCAAATATAAAGACATCAAAGGATTAAGAATATGAACAAACGTGTTGGACCAATTACGATTGATGGAGAAACCGCAGATCGTATTACTTTACTGAACTTAAAAGAGTATAAGAGCTATCTTACCAATGAGCTTAAACAATGGCGGAAGAATCCCCGTACAGAAGACAATCCAAGTGGCTATTGGCTACATCCTGAGGACGTTACAGGTAATGCTGTTGCCATTAACGCACTCAGCTTGATTATCAAACATTTTGAATGTTAACATGAGTGAAGAAATTAAAAAGCAAGAAGTAATGGATGCATTACACGAGTCAGGTAGAGAAATTTCAAAGGCATTTGAGCAATACCAAGAAATGTGTCGTAGCTATTACTCTGGATTAGAACCAGAAGAACAACTGATGGCATTTTGTGCCATCGTTGAAAAAATATGCCAAGGCGAGTTAGATGAAGGTCGTAGCTACCGCGGAGTGCTTTATAGCACATTTGGTTGGGGTCCTGAAGCTTACTCGGCTGCTCAGTGTGCAGGATATTTAGGACTTCACAATAGCATTTACCGTTTTGAAGATTTAGAGAATGTTTTTAAGAATACTCTTAAAGAATTGGAAATTTCAGTTGACTCAGAAAAGTTAACTGAGGCATTGGCTAAACATTTCTACTAAAGTGAGATAGATACTAGATGTACATTGACGCATACCTAGATAAGAAAAAAGAAATTGTACACGTGGTTGAACGTGTACAAGGTAAAAGAGTATTCAAAGAATTTCCCTGCCGCTACGTATTATACTACCCTGATAATAAAGGCAAGTTCGTAAACATTGCTGGAGAACCTGTTAGTCGAGTACTAGTAAGTAATGCAGTTGCGTTTGACAAAGAACGCAGGATCCACAGTAATAAGAAATTATGCGAAAGTGACTACAGGCCATTAAATCGGTGCCTTGAAGAAAACTATAACGGACAAGATGGTCCCGACTTACATATTGCATTCTTTGACATTGAGGTAGCATTTGATAAGTTGCGTGGCTTTGCGGATCCAAGTGATCCGTTCAATCCTATTACTGCAATTACCACTCACCTAACATGGATGGATAGAACCATTACATTGGTAATGAAGCCTGACTCAATGAGTCATGATGTTGCCCAAAGCATTGTATCAAAATTTGATGATACTATTTTATGTGCCACTGAAACTGAAATGCTAGAGATGTGGCTGGACATCATTGATGATGCTGATGTACTGAGTGGATGGAACAGCGAAGGCTTTGATATTCCATATACCACTAATCGAATTATTAAGATACTCGGTAAAGAACATACTCGTAAGCTGTGCCTATGGGACCAATTCCCAAACAAGCGCACATTTGAAAAATACGGCAAAGAACAAGAAACATATGATCCAATTGGTCGTGTTCATCTTGACTATCTTGAATTGTATCGCAAGTATAATTACCACGAGTTGCCGAGTTACCGATTGGATTATGTTGGTGAGATCGAACTTGGTGAAAACAAAATCCATTATGAAGGTACACTAGATCAACTTTATAACAATGACTTTGAAAAGTTCATTGCTTACAACAGACAAGACGTTATCTTGCTTAAGAAGCTTGACGCTAAGTTAAAATTCATTGAGCTCACTAATCTTATTGCACATGCCAATACAGTTGGGTTACGTGCAACACTAGGGGCTGTGGCAGTTACTGACCAAGCTGTTATCAATGAGGCACATAGACTAGGGATGGTTGTACCAGACCGTCCTAGACGTAGTAATGACAGTAAGGACAATGCAGCCGCTGGTGCGTATGTTGCTGTACCAAAGGCAGGTATGCATGAATGGATTGGTTCATTAGATATCAACTCACTGTATCCTTCTGTTATTCGTGCGCTAAACATGAGTCCAGAAACTATTATCGGACAAGTGCGACAAGACCGAACATTGGCTGGCATTGATGAGTTTGTTGAACAAGGCAAGGGCATTGCTGAATTTTGGGAAGGTAAGTTTTCTTGCTTTGAATATGAATCTGTTATGAACCAAGAAATTGGTACTTCGGAAACAGTTGATTGGGCAGATGGTACCAGCAGTGAAATGTCATCTGCCGAAGTATACAACTATGTGTTCCACGGCGGCCAACCACTAATGATTTCCGGTAATGGTACCATCTTTAAATATGATACTAAGGGTGTTATCCCGGGTCTACTTGAACGTTGGTATGCTGAACGTAAAGAGCTACAGGCCAAGGCCAAAGAAGCATACGGAACAGACATGTATGACTTCTGGGACAAGCGTCAGTTGGTTAAAAAGATTAATTTGAACTCTGCGTATGGTGCATTGTTAAATGCAGGCAGTCGATTCTTTGATCAACGACTTGGGCAAAGTACTACGCTATGCGGCCGACTCATTGCACGTCACATGGCAGGTAGTGTAAATGAGTTATTAACAGGTGAAAAAAGTCACACAGGTAAAGCAATTATTTACGGTGACACTGACTCGGTTTACTTTAGTGCATATCCTATTTTCAAAGACCAAATTGAAAGCGGAGAGTTTGAATGGTCTAGAGACAAGATCATTGAACTCTACGATGCAATTGGCGAACAGGTAAATGAAACGTTTCCGTCATTTATGAATTCTGCATTTAATGCACCACACAGCCAAGGTGAAATTATCAAGGCAGGTCGTGAATTGGTTGCAAGCAAAGGCATCTACATGACCAAGAAGCGTTATGCTGTTCTTATCTATGACAAAGAAGGCAAGCGCAAGGACAAGGATGGTAGCACCGGAGAGCTCAAAGCCATGGGGCTTGATATGAAGAGAGCCGACACTCCAGAGTTTATGCAACGATTCTTGGAAGAAGCACTTACCATGACACTGGAAGGTAAGACTGAGCACGAAGTCATGGCCCGAGTCAAGCAGTTCCGAGAAGAATTTAAAAGTCGTCCGGGTTGGGAAAAAGGTACACCCAAGCGTGTTAATAACCTAACTAAGCATACTGATGTTTATAAGAAAACAGGTAAATGCGGAGTAGGCCATGCCATGGCAGCCATCAACTGGAATAGATTAAAAGAAGCGTATAGCGACAATCGCAGTATGGAAATCACTGATGGACAGAAAGCCATTGTATGTAAACTAAAAAGTAATCCGCTTCAAATAAATTCAATTGCTTATCCAATCGACGAAATGAATCTTCCAGATTGGTTCAAGCAAATGCCATTTGATCATACCGCAATGGAGGAAACTATCATTGACAGTAAGATCGAAAACCTCCTTGGAGTTCTTAAATGGGACTTGAATGCCAGTAAGGACCGAGGATTTGTGGATGATTTATTTTCCTAAAACGGTAAATGACCATCTTGACTTTTAGTACCCATCTAAATATAATGTATACATAACGGAGAAATTATTTCATGCTTAAAGATATTGTGCTTGATGTAGCAAAAAACATCGCAGGTCTAGGTACCTTTGAAGAAATCCTAGTTGAACAGGAAACTGACTCAACCAAGTTCACTGCCTATCCAGAGGACTCAACTCTGACAGTACTTGCTAACAGCAAGGACAAGGTTGATGAACTGCCAGAAAAGTTTGGTATGCTTAACTTAGGATTCTTAGTCGGCCTAAGTGGTTTATACCGTACTGAAGATAGTGTAGTTGCCACTGGTAATAACAACAAGAGCGAAGTTGATCGTTTAGTGTTCTCTGGTGTTGATGGTAACAAAGATGAGTATCGCCTAACACCAACAAACTTAATGAAGACCAAGAGTCGTAGCTTTAAGGGTACAACATGGGACGTTGTTGTTCAGCCAGCTTCAAATAAGATCAGCGAACTTAGCTCACGTGCAAGTCTATATTCCAGCATTGATCCTAACTTGGTTGTTAGCACAGAGAAAGGCAAGTTGGTGTTTACATTTGGCGGACCTGGTGGCGGTGGTCACAGTGGTAAGTTTGCATTTGCAGATACTACACAAACACTAAAGCGGCCGGTTACATTGCCAATTCAAAGCTTATTGCTTGCACTAAAGTCAGCAAGTCAAGGCACACCTGTTTTAAGCATTAGCGAAAAGGTGGCCAAGATTGAATTTGATAGTGGTGTTATTGCATACGAATATCTAGTTATTGCACAATCATAAAATGACTATTAACATGACAAAACGGGCAATGGAAGGCAATTGGGCTTTCTATCTCCCGGCCATTAGTGGATTTTACACTAAGCAACTTGGTAAGATTGCTAGTGATCCATCATTTGTTCCAGAAGGACGAGTACCAGCAGGATTTGAATATGGGCTTGACGGAGTTGATTTCCTAAAGACTGATAATTCATACTACCACTATGGCGTTGCATTGTATTCTGCAGGTCATGCTGATCGTAACTTGACTCGCTGTGATGATAAAGAGCCAATGATTCACAAGCGCGACCGTAGCAAGACTATTATTGTTGGTGATAGTTCTGGCTTCCAGTTAGCAACCGGTGTTATTAAAATGGACTGGGCAAACATCAAAGGTGCAGAAGGAGACAAGTTCCGTGAGGAAATCTTACGCTACTTAGAGCACACTTCAGACTGGTCTATGACACTTGACGTACCTGCATTTGCCGCAGTACCTCCACTGAGTGCCAAGACAGGTTTGACCAAGTTTGAAGATACACTAGATATCTCAGTACACAATCTTCATTACTTTATGAAGCATCGTGTTCCTGGTGCTACCAAGTTCTTGAATGTTATCTCAGGTAGTACGCCTGATAACTCCAAGCTTTGGTATGACACTATTAAACACTTTAGTAAGCCTGCTTCTGTTAAGGAAATGGGTTATACCGAAGACCGTACACTAGAAGGTTGGGCGTTTGCTGGTATTAACATGAAGCACATGCCAAGCGTACTAAATCGTATGCTGGACTTGATTGAAGATGGGTTGATTGCTGATAAGGATTGGATTCACTTTCTAGGCATTGGTCGATTGAAGTGGGCCTGTTACTTGACATCTATCAAGCGTCAACTACAAAAACATTACAATCCCAATATCAACATTAGCTTTGATGCGGCCAGTCCGTTTGTTGCGGCAGGTGGTTATGCACTAACTTATAACTACAATTATTTTACTCCGCAGAAGCTAGTCTATTCGATGGACAAGAGTATTGACGATAAGAATCTAAAGAATTCTAAAATGGCTATGCCTCATCAAGGTCCTATTATGGAACGTCTGGTAGCCGGTGACATCTGTTACCTAGGGCCTAACGATGCCAACAAGATTGGTAAGGTTGGAAAAACATCATGGGACACCATGTCGTACTTGCTTATTATGGCGCATAACGTATATAATCATATACAAGCTGTACAAGAAACTTTGCGTTTAGCAGATATTGAATATGTAAGACACAGCGGTGTCAGCTATAAGGATGCAGTTGGATTTGGAAAGAAGGCTCCCAACTTGAGCGAGTATATTTCTAACGATATCATTTACTTTAACAATTTTGCAGAAGTATTATTTGATCCTGCCACAAGCATAGCTGATGCTCGCCAAATGATTGTTGACAACACAACTTTTTTAAATTCAATTAGTTTTGGTGGTGTTGATGCGGCACGTGCGGCAAAGAGCAAGGATATTTTTGACACCGAAGAAGAAGTTCCAGACGATGACGATATGGCTAGCCTAAATGACGAAAAATTAATGGCATTAGAACAGCAAGTGGAGAACGACAATGACAATTGAACGAGTTTCACCGGACTTCTTTACAGGCGTAGAAGTAGAAAACAGTCCTGCTAAAGGGTTGCGTACTTTGTTTGTGGTTGGTATTCAACCAGTTGACAATATTCTCAGATATGTGTTAGACTCACAATCATATGCTGATACTTCAACTTACATCCGGCACGTTTATATTGGCGCTAACATGAGCCTACATAGTGTATTAAATGATGATCACGATGCATGGCGTCAATGGGACAACATGATTGAAGGAATATTAAATTCAAATGCCATTGACTATGTGACCGTTGATTTTACTACAGCACAAGTTTCAGGTTTTCTCGAAAGCCTGGCAAGTGAAGATAATCGAGTTATTCCAATGATTTCGGTAAAACTACCGTATGTAAGATTGCTTAACTACAATACAACCGTTAAAGTTGATGACATTGACTTTAACAAAACAAATCCTGGAGTATGGTGTCATTCCTTACATGATTTAATGGATAGAACGACATTTACACCGTGGAGTGCCTATATTGGCGACAACCCTGTTGACGACTAAATGTTAACATTTTTAAAGAGGAAATTTTTATGACTGACAAGAAACCTACCCCATCAAAGATTCTAGACAAGGCTGCCGAAGCTGGCACACTTACAGATGTACTAAACGAAAGTTTGGTTGAATCAAATGCAAAGCTAGAAAAGCTAATCGAAATTGCCAAGGCAATCGATTGGAAGATGTGGGTTTACTTAAAAGCCAATAACTACATCGATTAATAGTTTATAAAGGAACAGCATGTCAACTGACATGATTTGGGTTACCTTCCGTAAGGAAGGTATACATTGTTACCCGATTGCCTCATCGGATCCAAAATTGGCAACAGGTGATGAGTATGACGTAAGCTTCTTAGGTTATCCTCATCGACATATTTTTCATTTTAAAGTCTATCTAGGAGTATTTCACGATGATAGAGACGTAGAGTTCATACAATTCAAACGATGGCTTGAATCATTGTATAACGGTCAAGGTTCAACATTGAAGCTTGACTATAAGAGTTGCGAAATGATTGCAAGAGAACTTAATGCAACCATTAATGCAAAGTATCCAGACCGCGAAGTTTGGATAGAAGTAAGCGAAGACGGCGAAAATGGCTGTTTTCTTAAATTTATTAACTCTCCTACATCTACACTTTAAATCAGGAAAAACTATGGAACATAATCTAAAACAACATGTACGTTTTGGCAGCGGCAACAACAATCGCGGAAACCACAACAATCAATATAATCAAGGCGCACGTCGTGTTGGTCTTAACATTAACCACATCAAGTTTGATCTGTTAAAGATCAGCGAGTTATATGATGGTGTGTTAACTGAGGATCTAGGGCGTATGCCGCTTGATCTTTATAATCAGTACTTGACTGATCTTGTCAAGGATAATATGATCTTTGCATATAACATTGATAATCCAGAGATGCGAACACATGAAGCATCTGGAGATCGTAGTTTCACATATACAGTCAATGTGCAAACTGGTCAGGATCGTGCTAGCAAAGCTCTAAAGATCCATGTTGGGTTTTATAAGAGTGCATGGAATCCAGAAACAGTACACCTAGCCGACGGCTCTTGCTGTATTGCTAATCGTAAGGCACAATAATGCGTAAACTCTACTACATGGGTCTTGAACCATACGAAGGCAGGTATACACTTCAACTTCAGCAATGGAACGAAGCTGTATTCAAACGTCGAGGCATTGATTATGTAGTAGTGCCTGGACAAACTATTGACAATACAAAAGCAATCAGTGTAGGACAAGTGTTAGACGCACATGGTCGAAGCTACTTTGGTATGAGCCAGATGATGAACCTGGTTCAAATGATGCGAAGTGGCGAGGTCACCGGAGAAGATGTCATTTACTTTGAAGACATGTTCCAGCCTGGTATTGAAAGCCTGCCATACATTATGGATCAGATTCCTGCAGAGCAACGACCAAAAGTTTATGTTCGTTGTCTAGCACAAGCAATTGACCCAGATGACTTTGTTCATGTATGGGGCATGAGCAAGTGGATGAGCACATATGAACAAATGGTTAATGAGTTTGCTACTGTGCTGGCCACAAATGAAGAGATGGTAGCTCACATGCGTATTGCAAACTATACTGCTCCTATCTATAACATTAGCGGACTAGCATTTGGCAAAGATGAAGTCCGCAGTCGTGTTGACAATAAATTAAAGTCTTGGCCAGAGCGAGCACATCGTGTAATCTTTGCCGCACGTTTTGACCAAGAGAAGCAACCTGACTTCTTTATGGATATGATTGAACAATGGCATGTTCAGAATCCCAATATTCCTGTAGAGTTTGCAGTACTAAGCGGCGGCCCGTTGCGTAGCAATAATAAAAAGTATTTGGAACGTGCTTACAAAATGGCATCCGAGAACAAACTCAAAATTTACGAGGACCTAAGTAAAAATGAGTATTATAGTATTGTTAATGATAGCAGGGTTTTGTTTAACTGTGCTTTGCAAGACTGGGTTTCAAACACCGTCAGCGAAGCCGATGCTCTTGGTTGTAATGTTTTGTATCCTGCTTATCGTAGCTTCCCCGAGACATTTGCCAATGACCATACAAGGCTATATGTTCCATGGAGTTTAGACGATGCTATGCATAAGTTAAAAATTCAATTGTCAGGTCCGCATGTGAACCAAGGCAAGATCAGTGACTGGAACAATGGCACCATTGATCGTATCATTGATATCATGCAAGGCCAAGGCGAACAGTGGAATCGTGCAGGTAATCGTTACCGTGATCATGTAGCAACAGCAAAGTATAATTAAGGACGTTAACAATGAGCGTTGAAAAATGGGTTGCAATAACTGGTTGTTCTGGTTACATTGGTGGGCAAACTGTATTAAGATTTAAAGATCTCGGGTACAAGGTACTAGGAGTTGATAACAGTACCGAAGGAAGTTGGATTAGAAAGTACCTGGATGTGTTTGTTCCTGGTGATTTTACCAATGCAATCTTTATTAATCAAATGATTGATAAAAATCCTGTTGCATTAATTCATATTGCAGGGACTAGTCTTGTTGGGCCAAGCATGGCAGACCCTGGTCCGTACTTTCATAATAATGTTGGTAATACAGCTAGGTTACTTTCAATGCTTGCAAAGCGAGGATGGAAAAAGACTGTGGTGTATTCATCTAGTGCTGCCGTATACGGTGAGAGTGGAAACGGAATCTTTGATGAATATAGTTTGACTGCTCCTGTAAGTCCTTATGGTCAAAGTAAACTAATGGCGGAACAGGTTTTACGGGACTGTGCTAAAGGATATGGATTCAAAACTATTGCATTACGATACTTTAATGCTTGTGGAGCAGATTCGAAGACTAGATCTGGACAAGTTAAGAACTCAACACATGTTATTGCTCGTATAATGGAAACCATTATACACAAAGGAGTTTTTACACTCAACGGAGATAATTATGATACACCAGACGGTACATGCGTAAGGGATTATCTACATGTAGGAGACATTGCTAATGCACATTATCTAGCTGTCAAGTACGGCGAGACTATGGAAAAATCAAGTGTCGAGTTTAATCTTGGTACAGGCAAAGGAACAAGTATTCGAGACATTATTACTAGTGTTGAAAAGATTACTGGCCGCATGGTTCTTAATAAGGTTGGGCCAAAGCGAGCCGGAGACCCTGCAACACTAATTGCAGTACCATTTCTTTTTAAACGAGAGACTGGATGGAAATCAGATGCAAGCGATATTGACAATATTATTCGCACTGCATGGGATTGGTATAATTCACAAGACTATCAAATTAGAAAATGATTACAACTTTAATTGATCAAATTAAAACTGACACTAGCGGTCGCTGGGTTGATATCAATGAGGTTAAGAAATACCTTGTTGAATTAGATAATTTTAATAATAATAAGAATAAACATCTATCGTTAGAACTACTTGGCGTTATCACCGATGTAGAAGACGGCCCAGGCTTTGACGAAGTGTGTTTAAGTACCGTTAAACGTGTATGCAATGAACTCTCAGATAAAAACAAATAAAAAAATTGGATTTACATGCAGTACTTTTGACCTGTTACATGCAGGTCATGTTGCTATGTTACAAGAAGCAAAAACTGTTTGTGACTACTTGATTGTTGGATTACAAAATGATCCTAGCACTGATCGTCCAACTAAAAATAAGCCTGTTCAAAGTATTGTCGAACGTCAATTACAATTGGACGGAAGCAAATATGTTGATGAGATTTGGATATACAACACAGAAAAAGATTTGGAAGACCTTTTATTGACATTACCAATTGATGTGCGTATACTAGGTGTTGAGTATGAAGGTAAAGAATTCACTGGTAGAGAAATCTGCCATAAAAGAAATATAGAATTATTCTTCAATGGACGCGATCATAGTTTTTCATCAAGTGGATTACGTCGCAGAGTTTATGAAGCTGAATTAGCAAAGGATCAAAATGCAGGTACGAGTTAAAGAGAATTCAAAAGATTTTGGTAAGTGCGGGTGTGGACGTAGTCCAACTGGCAAGTGCTGTGGTTGGCACGGCCTCAATGAGGAACAATACAAACAAGCACTTGAAAAATACTTAACAAATCAAGAAGATACTAAAGGAAACAATGTATGAAGATCAACGAATTAGCGAATGGTATTACGGATGCCTGGTTTAAGGATGGCTCATTCCAAGCCTTTAAAATCCCTGATAAGCGTGAACCTTTTGAAGTGGCCACAGGCGATGGTGTAATTAACACACTTGAGAATCCTGTGCCTTATAAAAAGGGCGATTATATTATGACTGGACCAGATGGTGAGCAATATCCTATCGGCCCGGAAACATTTAATAAACTTAAAAGTGACAACGGTGACGGAACTGCCAGTCCAAAGAAAATTGTAAAACTGTGTAAGCCAGCAGATCATAACGGCGAAGTTACCTTGCAGTACAACGGAGCCAAGTTGGCTTATAATAAAGGCGTAGACATTATTGTCCGTCACGGTGAAAATGACTACGGTGTAGTTAAAAAAGATATCTTTGCAAAGACATATGATACCAGCAATGCAGTATGAGAAAATTAACTATACAGGAATTGATTGAGCGAGCCAAGAATCGTAAAAAGAAAATAAGCAAGTTCAATAACTTCGACTATATTCGACTTTTAAGAGAAGATTATCCAAACATAGCAGTAGCAGAGTCTACAAAAGCAATTATTAATAGAATTAAAAAAGGAATTATATAAAATGAAAACTGTGCCTAATGTGACATTTGCATTTCGAGTAGGTGATGAAACACCAGCAGAGGGCGGTTGCCCAATTGGCGGAGAGTTTGTTTTTAAAACAACCAACGATTTGTTTGCCAACAAACGAGTAGTAGTGTTTAGCTTGCCTGGCGCATTTACACCCACATGCTCAACATACCAACTACCAGGTTTTGAAGAACAATTTTCTCTCTTCCAAGCAAAAGGCATTGACGAAATTTATTGCATTAGTGTCAATGACGGTTTTGTTATGAACGAATGGGCTCGTGCATTAAACATTAAAAACGTCAAAGTTATTCCCGACGGTGCAGGTGCCTTTACTGAAGGCATGGGCATGACAGTTGACATGAGTGCTATTGGGTTTGGCAAACGCAGTCGTCGTTATGCCGCAGTTGTTAATAACGGCACTGTAGAACACATGTTTGTTGAACCAGAGGCAAGCGCAGACAATCCAGATCCATATGGTGTGTCTAGCCCAGAAAATTTAATGGAGAATCTATAATGAATATTACAGTTTATAGCAAAGACAATTGCCCATTTTGCGATATGGCAAAAAATTGGTTTAAGAGCAAGGGCTACGAGTTTACCGAACATCGAATTGGGCATAATGGGTTTACTCGAGAAATGCTGTTAGAAGCAGTGCCAACAGCAAGAACCGTTCCGCAAATTGTTATTGATGAAAAACTAATTGGTGGTTGGGATGACTTGCGTAAAAGTGAGTTATATGCTAACGCAAACCAAGGATAAGATATATTCAGTTAAAACTGCCGCCCATGTTTTTACACTAAAGGACATTAGGCGGTGGTTAATTGATAATTGTAAGAACAGATGGTCAGCAACAGATTATAAAGGCGATCCTTTCAATTGGCGCAAGTTGGCAAAAATTGAATCAGCAAAATACTCAAATGAAATGTTTGATATAACCATTATGGTAAACTTTAAAAAGCCAGAGGATTTAATGCTATATCTTTTAACTTGGCCAAGCGAAGTATTGCTTAATGACTAACTATCTAGTATAATAAACAAACATGACATCCACGTCATTAACTCGGAGAAACAAAATTGACAAATAAAGAAACAGGCCTGGACGCAATGGCAGGCGATGGTGGATACCAAGAGGCTTACCTAGGCGATCACATTCGCTTTAAGATGAAACGCGAAGGCAAACGTTTCTGGGCAGGCGACAACATTAGTGATTATCTACACGATGGTGATATAGAAAAACTAATCGACGAAGCAACACCAGCATTTGAATCGGTACTAGATAAGTTGCTGATTGATCGTGAAAACGACCCTAACTCAAAAGGTACTGCAAGACGACTTGCCAAGATGTACTTTAATGAAATCATGGCAGGAAGATATGAAACAGCCCCAGACGCAACAGCGTTTCCAAATGACTCAGCGGATCGTTATGAGGGTATGCTTGTTGTACGTAGTGAGTTGCGCTCTATGTGTAGCCATCATCACCAACCTGTGGCTGGCGTGGCTTATATTGGCATTATTGCTGCCAATACACTTATTGGTCTTAGTAAGTATACCCGAATCGCTCAATGGTGCGCCAGACGAGGAACTCTCCAAGAGGAACTTTGTAACGACATTGCCCGTGAGATTAGTAAAGCTACTGACTCCAAAAACGTAGCGGTATATATCCAGGCCACACATGGTTGCTGTGAAAATCGCGGCATCATGGCACACTCTAGTCTAACACAGACAACAGTGCTTAAAGGTTCCTTTAATACAGACCCAGGTACAAAGAAAGAGTTCTTTGATAATATCAAACTACAACAAGAGTTTGCACCACGGTGATACAATGAATTCCAAAGAAAAACTAAAAGACATTCTGTCTGCAATAGATCCAGTAGAATTCCAATGGCCAGA
>Ga0114975_10001116_pt1 | contig 19448 bp, 25 predicted proteins | sample S_130626_EF_Meta_FD_87031 | JGI IMG/M metagenome (GOLD analysis project Ga0114975, IMG submission 87031) | Freshwater microbial communities from Lake Simoncouche, Canada to study carbon cycling - S_130626_EF_MetaG | ecosystem: Environmental > Aquatic > Freshwater > Lake | place: Lake...
ACGTTAAAGGACGACATTATTTTGATCACATAAAATAATGTCCGAGGAGGTTTCCCAAACCGTTCTCAATCTCCAAACGGGGAACTCTGCGACCTTCAAATTTTTCACAGACGATTCCATAGAAACTGTCCAGAACCGTATTGGAACCCTGATTGGCGTACATCCTGATCGGCTTCGGATATATGTGGAAGGCCAGTTTGAGGGCGATTACTATGCGAAGGATTCTCGCAAATGGGAGAACCTCTTTCTCCGTATGTCCCCTGAAGGCAAGCCTGTTCGCAAATCCCTAGGATACTACAACTCCGCCCGTGATCCTCCGTTTGTCTTTGATCAGACCTCCTATGATAAATCCGCATGGATGGCGATTGATTCTACTTCGGACGCCCCGTTTCGTGAGCGAAGACTTCTGGGTGTGACGGAAGACAGGTCTTGGATCTACCCTCAGAACAATACCGATGTCCCTGAACACCTGCCTCCATCTGCCCGGGTGACCGTTGACGTGCGTGCCTTATTTAAAACTCTTCATCCCAACGAAATTGTCCAGTTCGTGGTGATTCCTCAGACTCCTCTGGTCCCGCAACTGGAACTTCTGTACTACCCCCGTCTCCGCCCCATTTCTCCCGCCAAAGTCCCTGCCGATGTTGAGAAATCTATTGCCCGACAGACAGAGTTGGTATCGGCTCTCTCAACCCTCCGAGTTCCCAACCCCACAAAAGTATCTATAAACCAGGTTCGCTGGAAACTTCCGCTAGTGAACACGGATTTCGGACACGCGATTCGCAACCGGTTTGAACAGATCTTTTACGGAACAACTGTCTCCCCCGAGATTCCAGTGATCTCCTTTTTCTCTAGTCGTCAAGAACAGTCTCGGCACAAGTTTTTCACGGACAACGATGAGAAAAAACCGTTCCTGGATGTGCGAACCTGGTCGTACTGGTGGAACGCCACGAAACCGTCCAAGAACAAACCGGCACTCATTATCTACCGCGGAAACGCTCGTGGAACGTACGATCGCATCACTGTGAATTCTACCGATATCACAATTTCTTGTTCGCGTGGTGAAGAGGGAGCCGATACCCACATGGAGCTGCAGCAGAAAGCCAAAGAGTTCCTCGTATCCATCGACGGTCTGGCGGCGTTCTTGGATCCTGCAGATTACGAAGATGAACGGTGGGAACTCCAAGATATGTCTGGAGTCGTACATTACGACACTGAACTCAAAGAAGCTGATTTCCGCCGCTTTGACTGTCTCCGTTCCCTCTACGATATCACCGATAAAGAGAAACTAGTGTTCAAGTTCCTGAGGACGGATGATACGGATATTGGACTCTCAAACAACGAGACGCGTATTCTCGGAATGCTGCGAGAGAACGTGGCCACTACCCCTGAAGAAGTCCATGAACAGATTCCGGATCTCTCTATCCCGGACAGTACAGCACTGCTAGAAGCCGTGAAACAACTTTTGACCGACAACCCTGAAATTGGGGAGCGGCATTATGCGGCCTTTCCTACCTTCAAATTATCGTCAACGAAAGTTGCCGTCACCCATGCTCCCGACATGAAACGTGTTGTACGGTACATCACTGTTCTTCGCGATATCCTGATGCGTCCCGACAACCCAGAGCTGGATGATGTATGTCCCAAACGCATGGAAGTAGTAGAATCTGAATCAGCAGCTATTCCTGAAGAAACGCCGGCAGCCGCAGCCGAAGAAGACAGTTTCCTGGACGAGCTTCTTGGCGATATTGCCGGGATCGGCACAGCGGAGAAGAAAGAGGAGCCAAAACCTGAGAAGAAGGCCGCGAAGAAAGTCAAGCTGAAGGGGACTCGTACATCTCTGGCTGACTACTTTCTGCGTCAGCTTCGTGAATTTGATCCAGAGACATACGATCCGTCGGAATCCGATATGTACAACAAATGCGACAAGCCCCGTCAACCGATTATTCTCAAAGAATCCGAGCTCGCAAAATTTGAGTCGGATGAACTTTCAGCCTACGATCCTCGTCTTTCTGGATCGGCTGCAGTCCTGAATGTGAAGGAACCTGACGGAGTTGTGATCTGCCCCGAGTACTGGTGCACTGTAGACCGTATTCCCTTGAAAGAGTCTCAGTTGGTGGACGGTACCAAGTGCCCAATCTGCGATGGAAAGGTCCGGTCCTCCGTCAAGGCCGAGGAGAAGACTCAGGATGTCCTAGAGTACTCAGTGATAAAGCGTGATGCGTCATCAGTGTACCCAGGCTATATCAAATACAAGGCTAAGAAGTCAGGCAAACAGATCCCGTGCTGTTACACCACTGCCCAGACCACGAAGATCTCCTATTCCCAGCCTGATGCGTCTACGAAGGAACCAGAACCGTACTACGTTCTAGGTGAAACAAAGACGCGGCTGGAAGAGCTGCGTATTGCCTACATCCCGAAAGCGATTGGACGGGCTCTTGGTCTACCCCTGGAGTACAAGGCTACTGTTGAAGCGATGAACCGTATTCAGTCAGGACAATCGGGATATTTCCGTGCCGGCGTAGGCCATGCTGCGACAACATTGGGAAAGATTCTTGGAGTCACAACTCCGATTCCATCGCCGTTGATGGCTCCTGAAGTCACGAAACGGTGCTCATTTTTCCGCTCATGGTCCAAAGCCGATCTGGACTCTGTGGACGATAAATTGTCGGCCCGTGTAGTCTCCATTAGCCAGGCGTATGACGAAAAGGCTCTGAGTCCTCTAGAAGAACTGGAATATGTAGCTCTGACTCTGAACTGTATGGTGTATACACTCTTCGTGAAAGGAGACGACATTCATTCGGCCTGCTTTATGAATATTGGGGCGGTTCGGCGTACCAATAAGGCAGTTCTAGTTCTTGTGGACTCCTCAGATTTGTCCAGCATTGATTATGTAGCCCATGTCTCACGAACATCAGCTTTTCCAGTATTTAACGGCAATCTGTACATCAACTTATTCCCCAAGGAGCTGGTTCCCAAACTAGAAACACTCCGGATACAATCGTGTGTCCGTGATATTCCCACCATTGATAAGGCAATTGCCTTCATCGGAAAAATCCCGTCTCTGAAAGACCGGATTCCCGAATTCAAGGTAGTTCTGGATCCGTACAGCCGTGCCCAAGCCCTGTTCTTCCCGAAAACGATTCTACTCCCATTTCGTCCCACATCCCAGATCCCCACGTTCCTGGAACAGAGAGTTGCCGGATACTCGGAGATCGCTCAGTCAGACTATCCTCCCAAACCCGAGATGCTGGCGTTTCTCAAACAGGCGGCAGACGTTCATCCAGGGTACGAATATGCCCACGATGCTGGAAATGCAAAACATGTAGTGACGGAACTAGTGACTCGCTCGGGACTGCGTATCCCAGTTCTCACTGACGAAGTTCTGGATGGAGATCCCACCGAAATCACCGAGACTTCTCGCGAGCTCGGAGAAGATGTTCTTGTCTACGGAAAACCCGATCCCGAAGCAGTGAAGACCTCTCGTTCAGTCACGTACGAAGCCGAAATCTTTGAGTTTCTCCTTTACCAGTTGACGCATGATATGCAAGGTGAAGATTATGCGGAACTCCGACGAATTCTGTCCCAGTCGTCTCCTGATATTAAGGAACTACGACCTCTCGTAAAAAAGTGGTTTGATGATACTCTTTCGTTCAGTGAGGCTGATACGCCTCCAACATTCTATAGTAAGATGCGGCATTCGTGTACGGGTGCCGACAAATCCGACTGTTCGGGACTGTGTGTCTGGGATGGGGCATCGTGCAAAGTACAGGTCAAGCAGGTTCGTCCTACCCTGGAACGCGATGCTCTAGAATCACGACTGGTCTCAACACTGGTGAGCAATGATAAGATCAGGAGTGTAGTATTTGAGAATCGTATGTCTCCCTTTTTCAGCAGTATTCTCTATCTTGAACTTCCAACGGAAACGATTTTGTCGGATGGCGATGTTGCGGCTAATCTGAAGGTGTGATAGAAAATTATAGACCGTACTAATAAACATGGACTCTACAGATGGACTCACAGTTGGAGGTGCCCACCGTGCGGTTGGATCCCGTGCCCAGGTCATGCACGGCACAGCCCACCACACGAAGGGTGGCCTCACCAAGAAGCACCTCAAGTACAATAAGTACGGTAAGATCGTGTCTGCCCGCAAGTCGGCGGCGGCCAAGAGCAAGGGTACCCTGAAGAAGTGGGAGAAGAAGACGGGCCACCGCTGGACAATCAAGAACGGCAAGCCCGTCAAGGTCAAGCACGGCAAGGCGAAGAAGGGCAAGAAGGGTGGTGCCGATGAGGAGGAGGAGGTTGTTGCCTAAATAATCTCTAAGCTATAATCGGGGGGCGAGGTAGTTGAAAATAGTGTCTGGACCGCCACAATATATTTTTCTTTTAGTACATCTGGATCTTTATCTATTACAGGCTGACCAACATAGGTAGGTATTGGTTTGAGTGGTCGGTACGACAGTTCAAACCAGTGTAAGAGGGACATCCAGCTGGGGGCAGGAATCGATAGTCCAAATGAGGAGTGTAGCCACACGTTCATTTGTTCAATCATCCAATTATCCGAACGGGGAAACAGTTCGTTCTCCCCGTACGTGATGACTGGAACCAGTGGAGTCCCCGTTTCAGCGGCAATTTTGAAGATTCCCGAACGTTTCTTGATGTAGAGCACCATCTTGCGTGGATCCGCCAAGTTCATTTCCCGTACACCTCCCAGCATCACCGACACCGACTCATTCTTCAGAAGAGTTTTCTTGATCGTTCCGTAGTCTGACGGAATGGCTCCAACGTATCGTCCAATATCGCCAACAAGCGGAATGTAATGATAAAAGGGTAGGGAGACAACGTGATTCGGCTTGTAGTTCGGATGGCGGCATACACGTAGGGAATTGTACAGGGCGGACGAAAGGGAGATTAATCCGTGTGGATTCCAAATAAAGATACATGTCGGCGGAAGATCTGCCGGGCAATCCACCATTGGAAATGTTGCCCGAAGGTTCTCCTCCACAGATTCGTTTCGTACTTGTGATGCCACACTTTCAAACAGAACCTCTTTCGGGCATAGACCGTATAGGGAGACAACCAAAAGTCCAAGTACAAGATTCACTCCCATCAAAACAGTCACGACCAAAAGGATACCCAGTACCATTAAGAACACTAGGGGCCACAGATAAATCCACGACACTTCTCTGTTCTCCCCGTAGATTGTTTACCGATAACTGGAACTCGTTCTGGCACCTTGCGTTCGGGGTGCTGGCTATTAAGTTTAAGATGCTCGTACCGCTCTTCATCTTTTACCAGTTTCTTGATGTGGGAGAAATCAATGTTTTTGTGGACATTATGGAATTTATGTGTGGGTACATGTTGGGATATGTGTTCAGTTTGATTTAAGCAAGTCGCCCTGAACTAATAAAAATGAGCGAGTACCTTGTGGAGGCGAAGACTGTTCAGACAGGAGCCATTCGTACTCTCGTGGAGGCTCTCAAATGCATCCTAGTCGAGATGAACTTCACCTTCGACAAGGATGGGATCAAGATGGCCGCCATGGACAATACCCGCACGGTCCTTGTCCATATGCGTCTAGAGGCTTCGCGATTTGAGAAGTATCACTGCTCAACCCAGACGGTTATTGGTCTCAATACCGACCATCTCTATCGTATTGTGAAGACGGCGACCAATGATGATACGCTGACGTTCTACATTGAGAAGGGTGATCACAACCACCTGCGTATTCTGCTGGAGAACGGAGACAAGAAGGAGGTGACTCGCTACTCCCTGTCGCTCCTAGATCGCGATGAGCCGAACATTGAGATGCCGTCTACGGAATTTTCGGCACGCATTACGATGCCGTCTATTGATTTCCAGAAGAAGTGCCGCGATATGACTCTCCTGATGGCGAAGACAGTGGATATCAAGAGCGTAGGATCTACCCTAGTTCTCTCCTGCAAGGGACAGTTCGCTAATCGTGAAACAGTTCTGGGAGATTCCGACTCAGAGTTTTCTATCAAGAAGGAGGAGACGAACGCCATTATTTCGGGGTCGTTTTCCCTACCTCATCTTGTCCTATTCACCAAGTGCACGAACCTGTCCAACAATCTGGAGCTCTACATGAAGAACGATTGGTTCATGATGATCAAGTACGTCATTGCGAACCTGGGTGAGATCAAGTTGTGTCTGATGCCCTGTTCCAATTCCTCTGCTTAAAAAATAATACGAATAATAATGAAGTGGGGATATATCCTGATAGGAGTCTCCATCCTTATCCTGCTTACTGTTCTCTACGGCCAGAACCGACGGAGAGAAGAGTTCACGAACATGAAGGGCAATTATCCGAGTTGGGCAACAGTTATCGCCCAGGTCAAAAGTATTCTTGATAAACATTATGATTACGACGCTTCCAAGCTTGCGGAACTAGCAGCTAAGCAACATGAGCTGTATACCCAGGCGACTAGCGGGATTGATAATCTGGTCAAGAGCGGACAAGGAGGTCCCATTGGACACCTCTTTGAATTTGTTTACGGAACGCCCACTCCTGAACTCATCAACGATTTCAACAAGAACAAAGAGCTTGTTGCTCTCCTACCAAAAGGTGTTGTTCTCAATGTTGATACACCCTTTGATACACGTATGGCGATGATCTTTGTGGCTTCAGAATACGCAAAGGGTATGGTGAAAAGGGCTAAGAATGCTAATGATGTTCTAGGAGGGTACTCGCTTTCCTATGCGGCCACGGCAGCATCTGCTCTCCTGAAAAATGTAGCAACGCCTGCTTTATTGGGAATTGCTGTCCAGACAACGAAGGCAAAACTGAAACCGTCTGATTTTATATCAGTGATCTCCAAGTAAGGAAGGAAAAAGAACTTAAAAGAAGGTGGGTTCAAGAGAACAATGGATCCGAGCAAGCCTCATCAGCCTCCGCCGTATATGGAGCGTTCCTTTGAGGGCGGGCAGCGTATGATGGCCCGTAAGTCGGCAGAGGAAGCTCCTGAAGTGTCGAACTACGATTATGACTCTGTAGGCAATGTTATGGGGTTGGAAAGTATGGCGACTGATTTCTGTCTTCTTGGACAGGATCAGGCGTCTACGTCCCTGTATGGACATGTGGGCAAGGAACGCAAGCCGACCTATGACCCGTCTGTTCTACTCAATGATGCCTGGTTCTGTGTGATGACGGATGACGGGGGTAAGCTGTACGGTATTCTGAACACTCTGCAGGAGATGGGAGTAAAATCCCCTGCAGATCATCCGTTTGAAACGATGTATGGTAGGACCACGCTATGGGAGCGAGTCAATGATGAAGATTACAAGATTCCAGGTAGTAAGCGACAGGAAGCAATCCAGCTTCTTCAGAAGTTTAAGGCACCTACGCAGCCGAAAGCGGTAGATATGTATGACCGACGAGCATTCCTACGTTGAAATTGCCCACCTTATTCCGCAGAATCATCAAAACCCCCGCCTAATCTCGGCGTTTTGGTTGGCGTTTTGTATGTTTATTTTGTTTGTGCTTGCCGTGAGCCTTTACATGTTTTTTGGTGTGCTTCTTCGGCCCACGGCTTCCTCCTCCTGATTCTCCGCGACGCTTCAATTTGATAGTTACCTTCTTTCCTGGGCTTATAGCATTTGCGACTGCACGTGCAACCGTGAGGACACGTGCCCTGGTTGTCTTCTGCTTTGCCTCATCCTCCAACGATTTCCTCGCTGCCTTTTCGGCAATTGCCCGATTCTCCTCTTCTTGCCGGGCCTCTAAGAGAACCTTGGGATGATCTACATCATCAATATCCACTTCTTCTGCACTTGAATAATCCTCCGTCTCGTCCCCAGGCGTCACAGGCCGAGCCGAAGGTTCATACTTTCCCACATAGGAAAAACGACGTTTCCGCCGTGTAAAATTACCGCGGCGTGGAACCGTAGCCATTTCGTATTATATCTAGCGGCGAGATTTGTGTGCCGTGAAGACGACATCTTCGGTGATCGTCATCTTCATGTTGGAGTTCAGGTAGGTCTTAGCACTGCTTACCGCAGTGGTGTTGGTCCACAGTTTGACGATATTGAACTCGCCCTTGGGAGATGTGGAGAAGCCAACGTACGCTTCATGCTTTGAATTCATGATGTGGTCGGCGGAGACAACAGAGTGCACCACGAGATCGATGGCGATATCGTAGAGATCGCACGTGGGAATCTTCTTGCTCCACGAACCGCCCTGCTCGTTCTCGGGAACCTCCCAGATCGGACGAAATCCCTTACGCATGAAGAAGAAGTAACCGCATTCCCAGGCTTCACGGGGGATAGCGGCGATGATCGTCCAGAGTTGCTGCGGGGTCGAGAGATCTGCGATTTTCTTGTAGTTTGTGAGGCTCCAGTCTTTGTTGCGGGGATCAAAGTACCACAGCACCCACGTGTTCGTGAATGGTGTGGTATCGGTAATGGATGGGAGGGGGGTGGGGGTAGAGGAAAGGGTAGTCATGATTGTAGCCGCTACTTATCTTAACACGGGATTCGTAAATCCGTTTTGGACGGAACGAACGTCCCAAAACGGATTTGGATTCTCTGACTATAGGACAGAGTCATCGCCAGCCAGAATGAATACTACCATGCTTTACGCCTTTCGCACGACGACCCATCTCCCTATCCCCTCCGCCGTTCTGGACATGATCGCAGCTATGCAGATGGCCCCCGTGGCCCCTGTGTATATCAAGAAGCCGAACTACAAGAAGTTCGCACAGCATCGCAAGCCTTCCGAGATGGAGTGGCGTCGCGACATTATTGCCGAGCTCAAGGCGACCATCCGTACCAAGGACGATCCCGACTACGAAGCTATCCAAGGCATCGTGAATAAGGTCGTGGCCTCTAATCTCAAGGACCGGTCCAAGACAATCTCCGACACGATCGCCAAGCGAGACAACGCCTTCCGTATGCGTATCGTCAACTACCTGTTTGATCGCGGCGTCTCTATGCCGTTCTACGCCAAGCTCATGGCTGACATGTTCGCCAACCTGTGCGAGGCTATTCCTGAGATCAACGAGGATCTGCACGTCTACTGCTCCATGGATACCTTCAACAAGATGTTTGACCAGACCAAAACCATTGCTTTCCCGAACTCGTCGGAGCCCGACTTTGAGAACCGGGTTTGCACGTGGAACAAGCAGAAGGAGCTGCGTCGCGGCTTTGGCGTGTTTGCCGCCGAGCTGCACACTCGCGGCCTGATTTCGGAGGACCTGCTCCACGAGGCTCTGGAGACAGTTCTCTCCGATTTCACGGAGAATATTCGGAAGGAGAAGAACGAGACCGTGTCGGAGTCGGTGGACCAGGTCGTCACATTCCTCTCAGAAATGTCCAAGCTCTTCGGCAAGGATAGTATGTTCATCTCCGAGAAGGCCAAGCTGATTCTGGCGATTCCCAAGACGGAGACCCCGTGCCTAGGTATGCGGTCGCGATTTAAGCTGGAGGACTGCGTTCGTAAGAGTTAATTTAAACGCATGAGAGGACACAATACATACAATGGCCGCTCCTGCCCCCGCTCCTAGTATTCTACCTCCAGCCGGCGTACTTCTCCGTGCTGCCCAGATCGCAGTGGATGATGATCGTCCGATTCTTTTAGATTATTGGACGGACAGTCGGGAGAAGAAGTGCTGTATCGGTGTTAAGGACGACACAAAGTATCTCGTGAAGACCGAGAGTGAGTACACGTCTACGATTCAGCGTCTTTTTAAGTCTGAGGGCTGCTACATTGTTCTGACGGAGAACAGTCTGTACATTGTCTCTCAGGACATTCCGGTTCGTAAGATAACTACGGATCTCAAGGAGTAGTAATAGTATAAGTAATCAACGATGAACCTTAGTTTTCCACCTCCTCACATGTTATTTCACGAACCTCTAGATGATCGTGAAATGATTCGGGTATGGAAAGAGTATACGGAAAAATATCAGGATATGCTTGATATACACGAAATTGATGCAGCGTCTGTTTGTTCTGTTGACGAATTTGGAAAGCTGTTTGAAATCTGGGTCACATCCAAATCAGCAAAACGTGTGAAGCTATTGATGGTATGGCATGCCCATTTTCTGTCTCTTGCATGCCAGCAGTCTCTGCGTCGTTGGCTAGAAACCAAGAGTTACCGGTCTCGGGTCTGGTTTCATGTAGAGTACATGAACAATATCCAGTCCGCTATTCAGAGCCGGTGTATTTCCCGAGTTCTCAAGGCTCTTCCGCATACAACTGTTCCTACCCATGTAGGAAACACTGTAGATACAATTGATCTGTGGAAGCGTATCAAAACGGACGCAGGATCTCGTAGTCTAACATAAATAGGCATACAGATAAATGATCAGCATTTATACCGATGGATCTTCCCGCAACAATGGTCGTAAGAACTCGAAGGGGGCATATGCGTGTGTATATCCAAGTATACCTGCCGAATCGTTCGGTCGTCCTCTTCCCGCTGACGGCTCTCAAACCAACCAGACAGCAGAACTTACTGGAATCCTGGAAGGAGTCCGTACTCTCAAAGGAATCAGCGACGTTTCGGGCTCTGTGGTACGCATCTGCACCGATTCCGAATACGCCATCAATTGTCTAACAAAGTGGATCGCGGGTTGGCGAAAGCGAGATTGGAAGACTGCTGAGGGCAAGCCTGTAGTCCATAAGGTACTTCTAGAATCTATTCTCAAGGAACTTGAGGGGCTGGGTGGTCACCAATTCGTCCATGTGAAGGCACACACGGGCGGGGAGGATACGGATAGCAAGTGGAACGATTATGCCGATCAATTGGCCACCAAAGCTGCTGAACTGGGTCGGCCAGTGAAGTTTGAGGAGTTGGTGGAAAAGGTTATACGCACGGGGACCACAGCTGACGAAGTTCTCACAGGAATTCCCCTGAAAATCATGGGTGCACCGATGTCGGAAACCGATCTCGTAAAGGCCATTCTGGCGAATACGGGGTCGTTGGACGCAAAATTTCTCGGGGCGGCACTGATCACGGCACTCAAGAAAACTATGAATGCTCGGGCGTATGATCTGGAAAAGACCAAGATTCACGGGGCAGTCGCATATCGGCTCATTGAGAAAACCCATTTAACGATTGAAAAACTAGAAGAGTAATACACGGCAGGATACTATGGCTACGATGTATTTTTTCACCTCGCCTACGTGTAGTCCCTGCAAGGCCGTAAAGCCGGTTATTTCCGAGCTGACGGAGGACCACACCAACTTTCAGTGGATCAATATTGATATAACAGCAGATCCAGGAAATATTACGAAGATGTACAAAGTCACGCACGTTCCCACGATGGTGGCGGTCCACAATGGTACGGAGGTTGGCCGTCATTCAGGGACGCAGCTTATGGGCTACTTTGCTCTCGCCAAGCGCCTCAGCTCAACCCTACCGAGGTAATCCGCTTACCGTCCTGGTAGGCATCGCAGACCATCTGATTATCATCGTTAGGCTCCGAGCAGCTGGGCATATTTTCTGACGGAGCACTTGCTCCACTCGTATCAAGTACCTGACCATCCAGAGGAAGGAAGTCTACATACTTGGACTTCAAGACACCGTAGGCAGTTCCTCCAACCGTAAATCCAACGACAAGGGGCATAATGGATGACTTGAGAATTCCCATTACCGAGGGATCCTGGAAGCATCCGAACTCGCGGTAGGCATAGATATTGAAGAGCAGGGCAAGCGTAGAAAATCCGAGGTATCCACCGACCTGGGAGGTTGTACGCTTCTTACCGGCAGTCATATCTAGGAAGTAAACGGCGAATACAGCAGAGAGGGCAGCGAGACCCATCGGAGATCCCTTTACATCAAACATTCCAAGACCACGAATCGCACACGGGTTGAACTTATCAGCAATCATGCTGGGAAGTTGAGCCCCGCCTAATGTTCCCCGTGCAGCCATCTTGGCGGTACTTTCGGCCGATTTCTTGGCGGCGCTGCGTGTTTTACGTACCTGCGCTTCTGATCGTGTATCATTAAGATCAAGAGTCGATGGTGTACCCGTCGAACTCTTTGCCGCCTGTTCAAGAGCATTCACACGACCCTGTGCAAACTCTGCTTCAGTCCGTGCCTTTTCCACTTTCTTTCCGAGGGAACCTAGTACGGTAGTAGGAGCAGCTCCGACACCCAGGAGCTGGGACGAAGTTGACCCTGACGGATTCGTGGGGTTACCGGGAGAGATAGAAGGAGCAGACGGTCCTGGAGCAATCGCAGCAGCGGCACTGCTCGCAGCCTGCGACATCTGCTGGAGAACACCCGTACCGGCAGATCCAAAAAAGATACTTCCAATGCCCCAGTGAACAACAACAGCCAGGATTCCAACAAGACTGGTGACGGAAAAGCGGAACTTCATGTTCATCAAGTCGGAGATAAACCCGATCAGAAGAACAATATCAGGGGCCAGGGCTCCACCGAGAACAGCAAAGACTTTTATACTATCAAGAATCCCACCAGACGATGGACCGGAAATGGTCGCTGTAGCACTCTTAATGGTCTCTAGCCATCCTGGGAATACGAGAAATAGAAGTCCAATTACGATAGTAATAAAGGACAGAATGCTGAACGTCAAGGACGCAGCGGCTAGACTGATTGTGGGGTCGCTACTCATTATTACAAAACCAGAAGAAAACGTCTGCCCGTGTAATAATAGGTTGGGATGAGCATCTTTGATAGTGCTCAGGATTGGCCCGATAAGTACAAGGCATGTGGTGCTCCCCATCAGTCCCCCATTAATTTATCTCAGTCCTTTGCCCTTCCCTGCGACCGTCTGTGTGAATGGAAGGTCGATGATGTTTCAGTAGGAAGTGCACAGGTACGACCGGAAGCAGTGTCGGGTCTTGCTAGTGGGCTTGGACTCTCCGACTTTTCCAATGGAACTCCCACGGCTTCCTTTAACGGTGAGGGATACACGTGCAAGAAAATGATCCTGTATGCAACGGCCCAGCATTCTCTTGAAACAGTCTTTGGAGAGGCAGAATTGGTCGCTACCTTCACCCATCCCTCGGGGAAGACCGTGAATATGTCTGTGATTGTCCGTACATCTCCTGGCGACACTGCATCTGCTAAGTTTTTCAATGCCTTTGTTCCGTATTCGGATTCAGCACAGGAAGTGAATCTTGGAAATTCCTGGTCTCTTCAGGATGTAGTTCCCGATACACCTGCATATTACGTCTACCGTGGAACCAACCTTGTTCCTCCGTGCGAACCCGACGTGATCTGGATTGTGTACTCCAATACAGTCACAATGGATCCCTCGGATTACGCGAAACTCGCGAAGAACGTGAAGCCTGCCCGTCGTCCCCTAGAAGAAGTTGGAGATCGTCAAGTGATGTTCTATGATGCTCAGGGAGTCTCCACTCCCCGAGACGGCAAGCTTTACCTGAAATGCCGGCGGCCGGGAGGTGCAGGGAAGAAAGAAGAGCAGACGGAACGAATGGTGCAGCCAGGTGGGCTCCAGGATGAAGTGGATAAGCAGGAAAGCGAATCTTCAACAAAAAGGCGAAATAATTTCCGTCAGGCCGCGGCCGATCAGTATAATTCTATGGGAGGAATCTGGGGAATCCTGGAAGTCCTTACACTGCTGGTGATTGCTGGCCTCCTCTTCTTCACCGAATCAGGAAAAAAGATCGGGGGTCTCTATTTTACCATCGTCTTTTTCATACCTAATCTTATACGTTCACTGGTTATCTGGCTGATCTGGGGTCGCAAGACGGCTGTCGCTTAATACTTGCTCCACACAGTTCTGCTTAATACTTGCTCCACACACTACTCTCTTCGTGATACGGTTCCTGCCACACTGCCGTCTCTTCCACCCGCTCTGACTGATCCTCCGTCATCATACGCTCAGCCGCCGTCTTCGGAGTCCGACGACGAATCTTCCGCTCTGCAACCCTCCAATCATCGGAGGTATCCGCCGTTGGAGGAGGAACGTAATCCTCCGCATACTCATCCTCGTAGTAGGTATCCTCCCTACGAGAATGTGTGCTTCCGAAATTGAAGAGTATGCCTCCAGGACCCGAGAACTCGCTTCGTTTTCGGAGATCATTGTATCCCTGCTCAGTCGCCATCGCCCGACGATTTTTTTCAACCTCCTCTGCCTCATTCCACTCCGCAGCCATCGATGCGAAACTCTTCTTCGGAACCTCCTTCGGTTTAACTGACCCCGTACCTGCACCTGCACCTGCACCTGTACTGCCCCACGCACTCTCGGTTGAGAGCGATGGGAAACTAATATCGTTCACCTCCACCTTCTTCGCCACCTCGGCATCCTTCTGATCCTGCTGCTTCTTCTCAAACTTTGCCTTCCACGTGCTCATGATTGTTGTTGTTAGTGTCGGTTACTCTTTCTTTCATGTGCGAACCGCTGATCCGTTTTGAAGAGTTCAACAAAACCGATTAAACAGAACGTCCGTCAAATAAGGAGTAAGAAAAAGCAGGAATGGTTGTGGCTACATGCGTTCAAGTCTCCGGGACTCTTCAGGAACTCACTGTTCCTGCAAAATCCGCCGATGTCCTTGAATGGCTGCGAACTAAGACGAAACAGCCCGGTCTTCAGTTCCAGGGCAAGATTCAGGACAAGGACAATTGGATTACCATCTTTGCGGAGTCAGGTAGCGACGATGACGACAACGCGAATCAGCACGTTCTTGGCGGTAACTTCTCTGACGAAATCTTCATTGGATCCATGGTCGTAATGTTGTCCGCGAACTCAAACGCCGACAACTACGACAAGCCGGCATCCGCCTACCAGAATCTGAAACCGGCCGATTACGAAACTATTTATTCCAGCTGGACATTTGAAGGCGAATCATCTGAGGAAGAGGAGGCCGATGCCGATGCGGACGCGGATGCGGATGCCGACGCTGACGAGGATGAAGAGAATGAGAACCCTGTTCTTGACGATGATGCACTTGACGATGCGGATGATGACGAGGAAGAGGAAGTGGTTGCTCCAACAACAAAGCAGAGGAAGCCGAAGCAGGTGATTATCCACGATGTAAATACTCCCTGTCCCCTCCGCGACCGTGTGAAGCAGAACTATGTAGAGATCGGTCTAACGACTGAGATGTCTGATGCTCTAGAGAACGCCCTGCTTCAGCGGTGTATTCGCGACTGTGCGAAGCAGGAGATTGAGGTCACATGGAACAACCCGGCGTTCTGGAACCATTACCGTGGTCGGTGCATGCAGTTCTACGAGAATATGAAAAATTACGGTTGGATTCCCAAACTTCTGTCTGGCGAAACGACCCCTGCGGTCTTTGCTGAGATGACGGTTGTTGATCTGAATCCGAAGCGATGGAAGGCACAGATTGAGGCACAGATTGAGAAGGATAAGAAGCTCTTCACACGTGTCGGAAATGCCTCCATCTTCTTCTACTGCTCACGATGCAAGAAGACGACCAAGTGCGATTACTACCAGATGCAGACTCGGTCCGCAGACGAGCCGATGACGACGTTTGTGACGTGCCTGGAGTGTGATCGCCGCTGGAAATTCTAAGATAGATATAACGTTAGAGATGGTGTGGGATTTTAATGGACAACACCCTAGATCCCGTGCGGGAGATATCATATATAAACACACAAAATCTGCCGAGGACCGAGATGCGGTGAACCGTATTTTGGATTTGGTGGATACGTTATCACATAAACATTTTTCATCGCCGACAGAACTTCGTGCCTATTTTGTACGAGGATCAGAGCCGCTTTTTTCCGCAGCGTTGGCGGAGAAGGTGCACGAGCGGTTCTATACAAAGAAAGGAGGTGCCCAAGGATTTGTTGGCGATGGAGTTGAACTGTTAGGACAGCAGTTGGTTTCGTGGATATTCGGTGAAAAGCCTGAGACCAGTAGTATTTACAATACCATGTTTGTCCTAAAAAATATTGAACGGGATGGTATTTCCTTCCTACCGTTTGTGACTCCCGATTTGATAAAGGCTGGAACTGAAATATTTGTGGAGTTCCTTCTTGGTTTGGCGGCTGCATCCGAATCAGGGGCCAAAATCATCATCACAATCGTTACTCTTGGTTTGGCACCCTCAGGAATAACCGAGGGAGTAGGGGCAGCTGTAAAAACATTTATAGCTGTCTTGGCCTCAATGATCGCAACTTCTCGTGGAGATTTTGAGACGGGGTTTGAGTCGGTTCTTTTGGCTCTTCCGTTTGTTGGTCTTGCGTTAAACAAGGTTTACAAGTCGGAAGAGAAGATTACGGGAAAGTACAAGGCGCGACTGATGAACGCAGTAAACAATGTCCCAGGATTACAGGAACTTGCTACGGGATCTGCTCCTGCTCCCCCAAAGACAGGCGGCAGGACTCGGCGTAAACGGGTTAAACATATGAAGCGGTATAAGAATAAACAGCGCCGACACCGATGGACCCGCCGCCAGTAAAGGATACGCTCACCCGCTGGATTGCCCTGGATGACGAGCAGCGTCAACTACGTAACCGTATTAAGGAGATCCAGGAAGCAAAGACTCGGCTGGGTGCTGATGTCCTCACTTTCATGCGAGAGAACGAGGTGGACGATTTCAAGTTGGAGGGAATGTCGGGTGGAACCCTTACACGTAGCGTGCGCACGGTCAAGCCCCCGATCAAGCGTAATACGATTCGCACCCAGATGCTCCTTCACTTCTCAGATCAGCCGCAGAAGGTTGCTGAGGCACTACGGGCAATTGAGGGTATTCCCGAGGACGTGGATGATATTTCCACGTTTGGAACTCAGAAGGAACTTTTGACGCGCCGTCTTCCTAAACAGAAGTGAGTTAGAGACAGGATTGGAAAACAGACAATATATGGCGGAGGAGTGTATCCTCTGTTATGAACCACTCGATGTTCCTGTGTACGAACAGAACAATACTGACGACATCATTGTAGGTGCGACCTCTTCACGTCTACAATGTGGCCACGCGTACCATACCCACTGCCTTCTTCGCGCTCTTCAGCACAGGTCATCTTGCCCCCTTTGTACTCTAGTTGGAGGGGCCAACGATCGCGACAACTGGTGGCATAATGGCCAGATTGCACTGGAGGGACGATGTCTAGGAATCATGGAAAAAGTGAAGAAAGATAGAGAAGTAAGGGAATCGCTACGAGACTACAAGGTAGCAACAAAAGATATTATGATCGTGAAGAAAGAGTTCCAGAAACGGGTTAAAGAGTTCAAGACAGGTTTGAGAACAGAAATGGGCGTTGACGAGAAACTAAAGGCAGTGATGAAAGCTAAGAGCTCTGTATTGAGAATATTTACTAGGAAAGCCAAGAGTGAGGGATCCCTGGTTGCAGGTGCACAAAGTATTCTTCCGACCTACAAGATTGAAAAGTTTCTCTTCGGCGTCTCTCGTTTTTTCCGATGGAGAATGCGTAACGTATTTAACTAATAGATAACAATGGTAGACTTCGTGCCAGCGGTCGTCATCGGTATTATCTTTTTTGCCTATGTTCGCCTGTTTGTACAGACTATGAACATATACAAGGAGTCAGACTATACCATGACGTGGGACGAATACTTTGAAAACAGTTTCCGCTTATCGGCTATACGCGAAACTTCTTCTTGAACGACCGAATGGAGGCTTTCAAGGTCGGCTTGCCCCACAGAATGTAGCGAGACAGGGTTCCCGCCCGAGTTGGATCGGACCAGTCTTCATGCATCCGAGCATGACGGGCAATATACCGTTTCTTACGGGTCAAATTCTTGTGCTTTGTGTAGTCCGAGTATCCTCGCTGACCAAACGGCTGGGTGATTGTCTGTCCGTTTGGTTTCACGAACACGGCATCCCACTTTTTCTCGGGGTTATGGGACCGCTTGATGGTTTTCAGGCGAAGTCCGCGCATTGTTGTATGACGACAATTTTTTGAAGATCTAGTTAGACCATCAAAAAAGTGCCTCCTACCTGATTCGAACAGGTGACCTCCCGCTTACAAAGCGGATGCACTAACCAACTGTGCTAAAGAGGCTTGGGGGTGTGCACTCAGGCAGGATCGAACTGCCGACCTCCTCCTCACAAAGCATACGATCAAGCGTATAAGAGAGGGATTCTACCGACTGAAATATGAGTGCTCCTCATAGTTAATATCTCGCTACTATGTAAATGCCCTCTCATCTGATTTCCCTACCCGGTGCTCGCGGACCTACGACTGGAGTCCCTCTTGGTTCCAAGTTGAATCACCTGAGCGAGTCTGCCGTTCACGGCGAGACAAAAAATGGTACGGTTGTAGCATCCAAGCCTGTTCTCTTCTCCGTGACGACTCCAGTTCCTGCCCCCGTGCACGCTGTATCTCAGCCTCGCACGTACTTCCAGTAAAGTATGCGAGTAGTATAAATGCTCAAGTTCTTCACCCTTCCGTCTGTGATGGCTCACACACTGAACGGTGGACTTCTGATTGTGGCCCTTGTTCTGGCCGTAATAAACTATCGTGTTATCCGCCGCCTTCCTCTTCTCCAGATGATCACTCTTGTCCTCATTCTCTCTATCGCCGTCGGAGTTCATGGACTTTCGCATGCAGGACTCGAGAGTGCGTACGGTTACAATCCCCTCCGTCTTTTCGGCTTTTAAATATATAAATGGAAGAGACTGTGGGAACGTTTGATTTCACTGCCGCACCCGCTCCGTCTCCTGCCCCTGTGGTTGTAGAAGAGGTAGTTCTAGCTGAACCTGAGTCCAAGTCCGAGCCCGAGCCTGCCCCTGTGGTCGTAGAGGAGGTTGTCCTACCTACACCTGAACCCCAACCTGTGATCGTAGAAGAAGTAGTTCTAGCTGCACCTGCACCTGCACCTGCACCTGCTCCCGAGCCGGTAATTGTCCCTATCCCTGTACGCCCTACCTTTCTTCCGGGCGTCCCGACTCCTCCTACAAAGCCCTTTAAGTTACGCTTTGGGCTAAGGAACAAGATGTAAATAAACCTGTTGATGCATCCCGACAAACCTAAAGAGGAACGACTTGCTGAAGGACTCGAACTACTTCGTGCCCTTCTGCGAACTGGTGTGACCGAAGATGAACCTTCTTATCTTGATATGAAATCTAAGATTTCCGAATGGGTCAAGACAGGCGTATCGTGGGAAGGCCGTATTGAGTTTCCTGATCACGGAAGGTACGCTCATATCCGTCTGCCGAAGAACAGTATTAATACGGCCACACTGGCCTTCAAGATGAAGAAGGGATCTTATCCTAACCCGTGATGGGCACAGATAAAAACCATTCACGGTTCTTGTTGGGATCGAACCAACTACCTTCCGGTGTGCTAAGTTGTATAACAGCCAGATGCTCTACCGGGTGAGCTAAAGAACCTTTAAAAATCTCAGGAGCCGGAATCGAACCAGCGACACACGGAGTTTCATCATTACTTAGCTTTCTACTAGCTACAATCCGTCACTCTACCAACTGAGTTATCCCGAGAAACATGGTGGAGATACTAGGGATCGAACCTAGGTGTTGAGAATCAGAACCTCACATACTACCACTATAT
>Ga0114975_10001117_pt1 | contig 19439 bp, 19 predicted proteins | sample S_130626_EF_Meta_FD_87031 | JGI IMG/M metagenome (GOLD analysis project Ga0114975, IMG submission 87031) | Freshwater microbial communities from Lake Simoncouche, Canada to study carbon cycling - S_130626_EF_MetaG | ecosystem: Environmental > Aquatic > Freshwater > Lake | place: Lake...
GGGGGGTGGTGGGGGGGTGTGTGGGTATTTTTTGGAGATATCAGCACATAAGGGGGGGGGAAGGGGGGGGGGGGGGGGGGGGGGGTAGGGGGCTAACTGCCTTGGAAAAACAGAGAGGCCAGGAGGATGAACGACACCAAAAAGGGCAAGAGGACCAAGAACCAGGCAAAGCCCGGGGCCCCCGCGCGACAGATGAGGTTGAGTACCCATGTCCAGAAAAGAATGTAAAGGACCTTGATCAAGAACAACATGCCGACGCTGCTCACCTCGCAACTGTAGGATCCTAAACAATACACGTTGTGGTCGGGACTACCGTAGACGTTTTGCATGACATAATAATTTTGCAGGAACATCACGGTAATCGCCATGGTAGACACGACTAAATACACATAGGCCGGGGGGCACATGTCCGTGAACCCGACGAGTTTCATGCTGTGATGGAGTGATCCTATACATTATCTGGGGATTGGATTCCATTCAACGACGGTGTTGGGTCCGACGTTTCCCCCCGGCCGTTTTGTTCTGCTTCTTGGTCTTCTTGGTCTTCTTGGTCTTCTTGGTCTTGTTGAGCTTGGAGTGCTTCCACTTGGACTGGATTTTCTCACCGACGCACCAATCGTGGCCGCCGATTCTGACGATTTCTCCTTGGCACGGTTTCTTACTGGGCATATTGATTGTATTGTATAATAGTAGGTAATAAAAACATTTGATTCATATACAATTAGTATTATTTGGTGTTATTTGGTGTTATAGTTAATATGGTACCCTGAGATTTTGCATAATTCCTTTTTCCATATACTGCATCACTATGTTATATTTATATAAAACGATGGATAATAAAGATTGGTCATGCCTATGTTCTATAAATTCCGAACTATTTTCAGTTTTAGATGGTTCGTCAGTTATGTTATCATAAATACAGCACATGTCTAACCAGTCTTTCATGCATCTAACTGTATTGCTTGTCTTCTTTACTAACATTGCTCCGCCCCATGAATCCTCGCTATTTTCATCAAATACCTTAGAATACATGTCATATTTAAGTATTACATCCATTTTACACCAATTTTTCATAAACCATATAGGTTCATTTGGTTTATTTTTCCAAACAAGTAACTCATTGCTCGGTTCTTCAAAATATGTTTTATAAAGGCCAGAAATTTGATCAATGAATAAATATTTTAGGTCACAATAAAAAATGATATCATTATCATTGACCTTATTCAAAAGAACATTGATACAGTATGGTTTCCATAACCAATAACCACCACCCTTTTCTTGACTCAGTATATTCTTATTACTTTCAACAAAATCCGCTTCAATGTCCGTTTTATCAAATATAACGACTTCAAATTCAGGTCCATGATTCTTTATTGAACTCACCATGGATTCCAAATATGAACTATGTGTGTTGTCATTGTATAACAAAAAATAAAAAACCATACTATAGCTTATACATATATAAACTTATTATGATGTTGAATATTCATATAATCATGCTCTTTATCATAACATGATAGTTCTATTATAAAGAGTAGTTATTTACTCGTTATAATTCTTGTCTAAACGTTCTTCTATTACACATTTGACGAACAAAAACGCACATAGATAAAATTTAGTTCGAGTACGCGACGCCGGCCATGCCAGACATAACACGCAGGACGTTGTAGTTCACCGCATACACACGCACCTTGGCCGTGGCAGTGCCCGCCACGGTGCCCGAGGAGAGCACCAGCTGGAGCACGGCGTTGTCAATGCGCGAGAAGTTGCACGACCCGCTGGGTTGGTGCTCCTCCGGGCGCAGGGCAAAGGAGTACACGTTGATGCCCGTGTCCGGGGCGCGGGTGTGGTGCTGGTAGGGCTGGACCACGTCAAAGTAGGAACCCTCACGCTCCGAGAAGCGGTCCTGGCCGTTGAGCTGCAGCTTGGCCGTGACGACCGGGTTCTCACCCCAGCAGTGCATGTCCAAGGCGGTCTCCGCGAGCACAAAGGTGCCGGCGTCGGACACGTAGGAGCCCTCCGCCGCGCCCACCTGGGAAGAGAACGGCAGGTCCGACGAGCTGGACGTCTGCCAGGTCTGGGAGCTGGAGATGGCAGGAGAGTCCGTCGCACCCGCCATCTCAAACACACCCGAGGACACAATGAAGTTACCCGAGGACGTCTCCGCCGGGCCACCAAACGCGTGGATGGCGTTGGGCAGGGCGTCAATGGCGTCCGTGTAGTTGAACGGCTGCGCACCCAGGGTCTTGAACAGGACCTGGGTGTTGTCCAGGGACGAGCAGTAGTCCACGTTGGCGTCCGGCTGGACAACCCAGATGAGCTCCTTGCAAGGGTGGTTGAAGTTGAGCTTGATCTTGTTCGAGGAGGAACCGACCGACTCGTCACCCGTGAACTGCACCTGCTCAATCAGGTACTCGTGCGGGTTTTGGGCCATCTTGCGGCGCTCATCCGTGTCCAAGAACACATAGTCCACGTAGAGGGACGCCGCCACCAACGATTGCTGGTAAGGCACGGTGGCGGACACGGTGCCCGAGCCGTACTTGGACGTCAGGGTCTTGACGGCCCACAGGCACTCGCCAATCGGGCGGATGTCCAGGTTGATCTTGACCTCGTGGTACTGTACGAACCACATATACCCTCCCTTTCGGGATATTTATTGGCATTTTCATAGTTGATCAACCAGTATAACTCTATGAAAACTTTTGCCAGGGGCTAGACTATATCTTAAGCCATCATTGTGCATGATTAGTGCACTCAGACCCACCACCATTTAGTCGTTGAACCTTCTCCATATCCTTATCATATCGGACGTAGGAGCTTGGCTGCGGATTGCCGATTTCAGATGTTTGCACATCTTCATGCGGGGGATTTTTACCATACCTGAGTTCCATTCTCAGCCACTGTAAACTTTCATTTACAGCTTGGTACCCCAGAAATTGTCTGTATTTGTTATTGAACCGGACTATATTCACAATGTTATTAAAGTAATAATGGAGTTGTAATTTGTCACCTTTTGATTGATTTTCAAACGCGGTGAGTGGTTGTAAGTTTGTCCAATGAAAACAAAACTTATTCGTATCGTGATTATCTTTAAAAGCATTTATCGGTAAAATATGGTCAATATGCCAATACGACCCCCAATTTTCCCAGGTCATATTTTCATCAAAGCGAAATTCTATCCATTGTTTGAAGAACTCCAAATCACAACCGAGATATCTAAGGGAACTGTGTTGTTTCCCTTTTTTTAATGCCTCCCAAAGTTTTGAGCGGATAGTAACTCTCAATCTGTAATTGATATCGTTACTGTATTTGTTTTTCATGTCCGCTTTTCTCTTAGGCAAGTACTCTCGCTGTTTTTGTTTGATATGTTCTTTTACATCTGGACGATTACGGTACTCTTTTCGCTGTATATTGATCACATCCTTATTGGCTAATCGGTATTCACGATTTTGCACCAATAAGACGTCTTTGTGTTCCTGATAATATGCTTTTAATTTTTGATTAATCTTATCTTTGTTACGTTCACGATAGTCTTTTCTGCAACTGCGACAATCATAACGCAAACCATCAGGTGATTTGGCAAGTTTTCCAAATTCACTCACCGATTGGACGTGTTTGCATTTACAACATGTTTTCTCCATACTACCATTAATTGCGCTATTTTTAAACCGGTTTTCATAATACTCACAATTTCTTTTATACGCCTTTACGGGTTTCCCGCAGTTTGGTCGTGTTGCCAGTAGTCTTACTGCATCCTTAGCAGCAAGCACCGACTAGCATCTGGGTATGAGGAAAAGCTTCCTCCCGAGACCACAACAAATTTTTACTAAAGCAGGGCTCGGATGCTTTAGTTTGGATGCTTTTCTGCCCTACAGATTTTAAGGCGATGAGCGGGAGCGACAGACCCGGGTTGCGGTTCCACCAGAACATGAGCGGGATGTACAGGGTGGTCTCCGGGAGCGCGTTGCGGGGGGAGCACACCTGGGAAGGTCCGCCCGTGGCCGAGCAAGGGCCCGAGATGGCCGCGAACGTGGGGTCCGTGATGTAGGTAAACTGGGTCGTGTTGCCAATCATCTTGAAGTAGCCACGCTGTTGCTCCGCCGTCATGGTGAGCTGGTTCCAGATGTGCATCCAGTCACCGTATTGGCGGTCAATGCGCTGGCCACCAATCTCCACCTCCACCTGAGCGATGAGCTGCTCACCAATGAAGTCCAGCCAGCGGGCATAGACACCGTCCGAGCTCGTGGCCGGCGCCATGGTCTGGTTGATCTCCGGGAGAGTCACCTGCAGGTAGGTGCGGTAAGCCAAGTCACCGTTGCGGGAGATCGTGCAGGTCACACGGCGGCCAAAGTCGGCCTGGCCGGAGAAGGTCTGCTCGATGGACTCCATCGCGAAGTTCGTGTGGCGTCTGTACGACACCTTCCAGAAAGTAATCTCGGGGGTTCCAGTGAGGAAAACGTCCTGGGCTCCGTATGCGACGAGCTGCAAAAGGCCACCAGCCATTTTTTGGGTATTGTATATAGTGTTATAAAAGAAAAAATTATGGCGGAGATTCAATTATTCATTTTAGAAGAGATATCTTCTAAACTGCCGTTCACACCATATAATGAGCAAAATATGTCATGTTCAAAAAATGACCACCACTATATTTCATTTATCGCCATCTCTATACCAACGTCTGCCACATATCACAATATGGCTGATTTGAATTCACCTAAATAAAATTGATTCCCGCATGTTTCAATATAAAGATATATCATATATCCAAGTTATGTCTAGATATACTTGCCAATACCTCAACTGCCGTGAAAGAGCCTCGTACGGTACCCATTATGGCGTCGCCTTACGCTGCAAACTCCATAAAGAAGACATGAAACCTCAGTACCGAATATGCAAATGTGGCAAATCCGAACCCTGTTTCAATTTACCAGGAGAAACACGTGCCATGTATTGTGCTTCATGTAAAACAGACGACATGACAAATGTACGTAAAAAACTATGCCAATGTGGTCAATCACAACCGTCATTCAATCTACCCAATGAGACTATTCCTATTTGTTGTTCCCTATGTAAATCCAATGATATGGTGAATGTAACTTGTCAAAGATGCCAATGTGGAAAATCACAACCAAAATATAACTACCCCAATGAAGGCAGTGCAGTATGTTGTACCGTTTGTAAAAAAGAAGGCATGATAGATATTATCCATAAAAGATGCGTATGTGGTGCATCTATACCGACCTTCAAATTACCAAATACGAAACGACCCACTCACTGTGCATTATGCAAAACAGACGACATGATAACAACACATAAAATGTGTCATTGTGGTCGGTCCCAGCCATGTTTCGGTGAACCTGGACAACGCATTGCTACCCATTGTGCAGTATGTAAATCCGAAACCATGATCAATATTGTAGATAAAAAATGTCATTGTGGGAAATCCCAACCCTACTTTGGTGAACCCGGACAACGCATTGCTACCCATTGTCTAGCGTGTAAATCCGATACCATGACCAACATTGTAGACAAAAAATGTCATTGTGGTCGCGCACGTCCGGTATTTAATCAACCCGGACAAACCAAAGGAACTCATTGCTCTCTATGTAAGACCGACGGCATGGTAGATGTCGTCAACCGAAAATGCGTATGTGGCAAGGCTACGCCGACATTTAATTATACCGGAAACACGAGGGCCACCCATTGTACCTCGTGTAAATTGGAGGGAATGATCAACATCAAAGACAAGCTTTGTCGTTGTGGGAAAGCTATACCCAATTATAATGAACCGGGTCTAAAAGAACGCATATGTTGTTTATCCTGTAAAACCCCCACGATGGTCAATGTCAAAGACCGACTTTGTCAATGCGGTAAAGCCCGTCCCAATTATAATGAACCCGGGGAATCACGTGCTATATGCTGCGTTACATGTAAAACCGAAACAATGGTGGATGTGAAGCATAAGCGCTGTCGCTGTGACCGAGTTATTCCCACCTACAATGAACCTGGAGAAACGGATCCTATATGTTGCATTCGGTGCAAAACAGACACCATGATCAATGTCGTGAACCGCCGTTGCCAATGTGGCAAAGCCATTCCGGGATTCAACGAACCGGGTGAAACCATTCCCATTTGCTGTGTTTCGTGCAAGACGGATACCATGATAGATGTCAAAAGCCGAAAATGTCCAGGGAACCCCGAGATAGGATGCCCTTATCAACGCGTCGGCAACATCAAATACAAAAACTATTGCACCGAATGCTATCGCCGCGAATTTCCGTTGGACCCCCTCACCTTTCAAATACGGTCCAAGACCAAGGAAATTGCCGTGCGCGATTTCATCAATGCCCACTACGAAGGGTTCCATCACGATCGTCCTATACAAACCCATCACTGCGATTGCACCATCCGTCGGCGCATTGACCACTACCAACTCCTCGGCAACACCCTCTTGGCCGTGGAAACCGATGAGAACCAACACAAATCTTACGATGCGATGAACGAAGAAACCCGGTACGACGACCTCTACATGGCCCACTCGGGTAAATGGGTATATATCCGGTTCAATCCGGACAAATACCAAGCATCCAACGGAAAAGCGAAAAATCCCGAAATCGCGACCCGACTCGCCGTACTTAAACGCGAAATAGACCGACAAATCGCCCGTATCCAGCGCGATGAAAACACTGAACTCGTGGAACGCATCTATCTCTACTATGACGGGTACACATGACGTGTCTACTGCCCCCATTTTTCCTGGCTTTTCGTGTACGTACTCATGGCAATCATGAGTGCCGGCGCACGTACCCCTTGTTCGCGGTATATCTTGAGGGCCAGTTGCAACTTGTTGCCGTATTCCTCGGTAAATTTGGCTGCGTTGTCTGTCCCGTCAAATCCTAATGCCTTTTGAACGTACAATTGGTCACTTAAACCATTGCGCTGAGCATGACTGTTGAACATCTGTGCATCCGACTCTGAAAACCCCAACTGGGCCGACAACTGTACCACCACTTGGTCAGATGGACCCGCCGCCAGAGGAGCCGGAGCAACCGGTTTGGATGACGGGGAAAACATGTCGCCTAATTTCGCCCACAATCCCTTTTGGGCGGGAACCGGCTCCTCTTTAAAAAACCGCCACGATTGCTGACCCTCGCCGTTACCACCCCGCGTGCGGCGAGACGTTTTGCGAGCCCGCTTTGCGCGCCGGTCCTTCTTGGTACGCGCCAGTTGCCGTTGCTTCCCCATTATACTATAGGGCGAAAAAGGGTGTAAAAGATGCCCAGAATACCCCTCTATAACTGAATCATGAAAAAGGCCCCGGGAAAGGACATAACCCGGGCCTCTATTGCCACTGCATGCAAACCCACCACATCCGACAACAAAAAAGCCGCCTTTTCCAGCAAAACCATTGACGAGAAACATACTGAGATGCTCCAGTATTTTGATACCTTGGAACATGAAACCATCCCCCAACTCAAAGAAGAAATCCAAGGTTGGAAGTCTGCGGCTAAACGTCACGCGTCGGCTAAACGTTTGGAAGAATACCTGGACGCACTGGACAAGATTGAACAGACCAAGAAAACCATCAAGGAACTGCAATCCAAGCGTAAAGAGTACCTCTTGCAAAACTCCAAGTATATTTTTCAGTACTTTGAGCAGAAAAAGGACATTTCCGAAGGCGGGGGCACCCAGAACGTCAACCTCCTCAACCAGTTTTTCAAGGTCAAAGGAACCACCCCCGAATCATCCAATATGCTGAGCAATCGCTACCAAACCTCACGCAACGCCTACCAAAATTACTGGAAAAACGTCAACAATGAGATCATCAACATCCAGGATTTTGTCTTTCCGTCGGATATTTGTGAAAAATGCCACCGTGGTGAACTCATTCCCCAAGATGAAGAAGGCATTTTGATTTGCAATAACACGCAATGTGGCGCCTTCATCACCCATATTGTAGACAACGCCAAGCCGGCCAATAAAGAGCCCCCCAACGAAGTATCCTACACCGCGTACATTCGTCTCAACCATTTCAAGGAGATTCTCTCACAGTTCCAAGCCAAGGAAACCACGCAAATTCCCGAAGAAGTCATTGAAGCCATCCGGGCCCGCATCAAAAAGGAACGCATCACCGACACCAGTCAACTTACTTATGACAAGATGCGTGATATCCTGCGCAAACTGGGTCTGAACAAGTACTTTGAACACATCCAATACATCAATTCATTGTTTGGGATCAAACCCCCCATCATGAACGAAGAACTTCACGAGACGCTGTGTGTCCTCTTCATTGAGATCCAGAAACCGTGGGCGCTACATTGCCCAGCCAACCGTACCAATTTTTTCAATTATACCTACACCCTCTACCAGTTGTGCGTGCTCTTGGACCAAACCCAGTACTTGCCCTATATCATTCTCATGAAGGATGTGGACAAGCAACGCGAACAGGACCAAATTTGGAAAAAGGTCTGTCACGATCTGGACTGGGAATTCATACCAAGCATCTAGAGTCCATTTGAAAAATTGAAAATCTCATATTTACTCATGTCAATACAGTTACACCCTAAAACCATGCAACAAACCGAGACAGACGCGACTGCACGTACCTCTGTATTTTCCAAAGGCACCGATCCCCTCAAAGATTGGTTATGCCCGATTACCCTCTTACTCATGACCAACCCCGTGGTCGCCGCCGACGGACACACCTACGAAAAGAGTGCAATTGAAGGGTGGTTCCAGAAACACTCTACTAGTCCCTTGGACCGTTCCGCGATTACTGTGAAAACCCTCTACAAGAATACCGCCCTCGCCCTGGCCATCCAAGAGTGGAAACGCCACAATCCCGAGGTAGTTAGAAAAGACCAAGAAGAAGACCGTCAACTGGAACTTGCCGCACTGCGTGCTAAACCGAAACCGGTCGTCCAACCCCCACCACAACCCGTTGTATCGTACCAGCCACGTCCTTATATTCACCAGGTCGCCACATTAACGATTCCGGGGTGGCAGGTTGTTCGTAACATGCTGAGTCGCGACCATACTCCTCAACCCTCACCTCGTTATCCCATGTTCACACCCATGTCAGCGTCTACAGCCGTAGTACCCATGTAAGTTCATACATACATTTCATTCTTCGCCTCTGCCCTCTCCTTTTTCTTTGCCGCGACCTCTGAACCAGAAATTCATACCAAGGATATATTATAGCAAGTTCCTAGATGTGGAACCAACTTGAACAGATCCTATACACTCTTATTGCTACCTTCTTTTTTTTCATCACGACACCGGGAATCCTCATCACCATTCCGGAAAAGGGCTCGGTAGTGAAATACGCGTTAATTCACGGAGTGGTTTATTTTATCGCGGTATACTTCACCATTCGTGCGACCGACTACACTTTAGGCTATTTGAAATTGCGATAAAATATCCAGGTCATATATACCATGAACGAGTGGACCAAGTTTGTCACTCAATATTATCACGACCAAAAGCAGGCCAACAAAAATTACCAATTCAAAGATGCCATGAAGGACGCCAAGAAAGTGTACAAGCGCGGTACCAAGAAGAGCACGGGGGGCGCGATGGCGCCTTTGGTGCCTGCCGAGGTCGCCTCGGATGGTGCGGCAGTGGCTCCGGCCGACATGCCTGTTCCGGCCGGCGCTACCGATCTCACGGGTTCTACGGGAAAGACGCTGGGTGGAGAGAAAAAGAAGCGGACGGCGTCCAAGAACGGTAGTCGCAAAACGCGCCGAGCGAAAAAATAAGTGCGTATTCTATAATGTCCAGTCGTACTTCTCGGAAAGTGGCATCTACCTTACGCCGAAAGATGCGGCACCAAAAACGCAAGCAAAATCAAAGACGCACGGTCAAACGCCGAGGAGGTGCCGGACAAATATCTTACTTGATGTGCAACGCTCCCGTCTGTGCTCCCATATTTACCCGATAAACGCGCAACATCTGCATAATAACATAAACATTACTTGTTATTATGATGCAACTCATGTCTGCTAAAGAAGATTCCATCATCATAGACTATTTTAAATTGACGCAGCAGTACCAGAAGCAATATGGTAAGTTTACCGTGGTACTTTTACAGGTCGGGGCGTTTTTTGAAGTATACAGTATCCGCAACCCATTCACCGGTTCTTACGAAATCACCCCCATACAAGCTTTCGCTGAACATTGCGACTTGAATATTGCCGAAAAGAAAATATTGCTAGGTCAATGTACCGAGGCAACGTGTACACAACCGTTTCCCATTCTAGATAATAGTCCTGCCGCAGCCAAGGCACTCACTCAGTGGGTGAAGAGCATGCCCCCGTGCCCTGTGGTGATGGCAGGAGTACGTGATCATCAGTTGGACCGGTACATACAAAAAATGGTAGAAGCGGGGTTTACTGTCGTCATTTACACCCAAGAAAAAAACGGAAAGGACGTGGTGCGAGGGCTGGACACGGTGTATTCACCCGGCACATTTTTATCTCAAGAGGTGGATACCCGCGACCGCATTTCCAATCATATCACTTGCATATGGCTCTCCAAGATGGGGGTCAATACCGCATTGCGCAAACATGCCACTGACACGGCCACCCGAGATGTCCTGGTATGTGGCATGGCTTCCATGAATGTATTTACCGGCGAATCCCATTTATTTGAGTACCAAACCCCGTTGTTGATGAACCCGACCACCGTGGACGAACTGGACCGACATGTGTCCACGGTGAACCCGAGTGAAGTGGTGGTGGTATCGGAATGGCCAGACGATATGACACGGACGTTGATCAAATACTTGTCTTTGTCAGGTCAAGTGGCGATGCATTACGTAGAAGTGAATGAAGATACGGCGGCGACAAATTGTACCAAGCAGACTTATTTGAGTCAACAATTGGGGGCGTTGTTTGCAGAGGACACCTTCATGACCTGTGGCGAGTTTCAAACCCATATTGTGGCGACCCAGGCTTGGGGCTATTTACTGCATTTTGTGGAAAACCACAATACGGACTTGGTACGCAAATTACAGTTTCCCACCTTTACCAATGCGTCGCAGCGACTGGTCTTGGCGAACCATACCCTTCAACAATTGAATATGGTGGCCGACGGAAATCACAGTGACAGACGGACGCGTCTTGGTTCAGTGACTGCGCTATTAAATCAATGTCAGACCCCGATGGGTCGCCGCCGACTGGAATATCAACTATTGCATCCGGGCTTTGACGAAGTGCGATTGGTCCGCGATTATGACGCCATTGAACAGGTCTTGACGACATTGTCTCCTACATCGGTGGCGGATATTCGCCGTCAGATGCGGGACATGCGCGACCTAGAGAAAATCGCCCGGCAAATGGTGTCGCGACGTCTGTCACCGGTGGGTATAGCTCACCTCTACCGAACTCTGATGATTTGGAAAACCATGTATACCGAATATATTGAGGCCGACCCTGGATTCTCCACGTATATCTCGGACCTAGGCACACAGGGCCCTATCATGGGAAAACTTGATGACTGCATGAATGAATTAATGTCCATGTTTGATCTGGAAGCGTGTGGGTCAAATGGTCCTCTGTTTTTGCGGGCGGAACGGTTCAGCGATGTAGCATCCTGTCTGGCACGTCAAACTCATGCACTAGCTCAATTGGAAACCATTCAACGGCAATTGAATGAAGCCATCTCGCAAGCAGGAGGTGGAACTTCCGAAGGAGTGCGTTTGCATAAGACGGACAAGGGTGGCATATCGTTGCAAGTCACCAAAAAACGCGGAGCGTTGCTCAAAGAACTGATATCGCGCAACAGCGGCAAAGTGGCACTGAATTTAGGGAGCTGTGAATACCCGTGCGTACCGTGGAGTATTATTCAAGTGAACAAAGCCTCGGCAAGCTATGACGAAATCGCATTTCCGCAGCTCAAGCAAATCTCTCATGATTTGTTTCAGATTGAAGACGACCTGCACCGTTTGATGACGACTACCTACCAGTTCGTGTTGCAGATATTGACGGATAAATGGTACCCAGTGTTGGAAACCGTGGCCAAGGAAATAGCCATATGGGACGTCTTGGTGACCAAAGCTCACATAGCGCGAGAATACCGGTATTGCAAACCGCAATTGGTGCCGAGCTCGGAGGATCCTATATCTTCCTTCGTGGAGGCGAGGGGTTTGCGGCACGCATTGATTGAACAGTTGCAAACCAGCGAGATTTATGTCACCAACGATGTATTCATGGGAGGCGCCGAGACGCCCTCCGGGATACTCTTGTACGGGACGAATGCGGTGGGCAAGACCAGTTTGATTCGCGCCTTAGGTATTGCGGTCATTTTGGCCCAAGCGGGGTGTTACGTGCCTTGCACACATTTTCGTTTTCATCCGTACCGGGCCATCTATTCGCGTATCTTGGGTAATGACAATCTATTCAAGGGACTTTCCACGTTTGCGGTGGAAATGTCGGAACTGCGGATGATTCTAAAAATGGCCGACCAACACACCTTGGTCTTGGGCGACGAATTGTGCTCAGGTACCGAAATAGATTCGGCATTGTCCATCTTTATGGCGGGTCTGATGCATCTGCACGAACGTCGGGCTTCCTTTATATTCGCTACCCATTTTCACGAGATATTAAAGTTCCAAGAAATGCAGGACATGACGACGGAAATAGCCGTGAAACACATGAGCGTGCTCTACGATGCCCAAAACGATTGCCTAGTGTATGATCGCGTACTGAAAGATGGACCCGGCAATGGAACCTACGGTATTGAAGTCGCCAAATCCATGCATATGGACCCCATTTTCTTGGAGAGGGCCTACGCCATACGGCACCGGTATTTTTCCCCCGTACAAACCGACGTATTGGAACAAAAACCGTCTCATTATAACACCAAAAAACTGCTGGGTATATGTGAAATCTGTCGGAAAACTGCGGCCGAAGAAATGCATCATTTGCAATATCAACGCGACGCCGACTGCGACGGATACATTGGACACTTTCACAAAAACCATCCAGCGAACCTCATGTCCTTGTGCAAAACGTGCCATGACGAATGGCATCAGACTAGGGACGGAAAAAAAACGGCGCCAGGAACGACAGAACCCGCCAAAATGGTGCGAAAGAAGACGACCAAGGGCTACCGGGTAAGTGAAGACAAGCAACCGTCCATCTAATACACATAGTCCATTGGGTAATACACAACCATGGCCGAGCTATCAATGATGGTATTGAGACCCTGGGCTTGTACTGAAAAGGAATTAGGAGGGCGGTCATAGATTTGCGGGGTCTCAAAGGTATAGTACATCACCATATCAGTATTATCTATGGTATTAAAATTATTCACTAAAGCATTGACCGTGCCGGGTATAATAAAATTCTTGCCAATTAAGCCACCGAACAAGGGTTGAATGACGTAGACGTAAGATATATTGGTGGTAACTGTCGTATCAGTGAAAGTCATTCCCAATAAAAATGGCGACACCTGAAACGTGGTGAGCAAATTATTGGTTTGGTCATAGCGAACCACATTGATGCTGGTAAATACCCCGGTAATATTTTTGATTTGTATAGAACTCTGTGTAGTTAACCCATACGATGACGTGAGTATGATTGGATTGATCTGAGTACGCAATGAAAAGGGCGCAAATGTCCCAAATGTGTTGAAAAATGGCATGGCTAATATAAGCCCATATTATCGTGGTGATATGGTGGCGTTGGAGATACGTAGGAGAAAAATTGATTTAGACCGTATTTTATGATCCTATAGTATCCTTGGACTGGAACCATTTTATCACGATGAGTATGATTCCGGTCAAATGTTTCACATGCGGTAACGTCATTGCCAACAAATACCAGTACTATATCCGGGAGGTAGAGAAGACCAAGCGTGACCAGGCGAGTGGCCTGTCGGATCAGGACTATTCTGATCTCTTTCGCATTGTGTATCTAACTAAAGACAATGCCAAAAAAACCCCCGAGGCCTTGGTATTAGACAAGATCGGCATTAAAAACGTCTGTTGCCGCCGTCATATGTTGACCCATGTGGAGATAGAATAATCGCCCTATATTGCATATAAGGTTGGGTAGTTGTCTGCGTTTACCATGCCGCCTATGAAAAAACATAATAAGAGAACATCAGGAGGCTCATGTGGGTGCGCGTTGAAAACCAAACTATGGGGGGGTAGCCTTCGTAAACGAGACAAGCGTCAAACTCGTCGCCGCCATCGTTCATTAAGGATTCAAATTGCCGGCAACGCGCATCCGGTTATTCCTCTGAATTCTTTTTTTAACGACCCTCGGGCAATCATGGCGTCGGAACGGTTGTCGGTACCGGTGACATCGCATGGTGGAAAAACTCAGAAGCGTAAATACAAAAGCCGTGGCGGTGGATTTGTAGACTATCTATGGGACCCCCTTTTAGGCAAACCGGACGCTTTAACGGGATTTGGTTCGTCAGCGGGAGTGTCTGATTCACTTAAATTACTCAATGGTTCATCAATGGGGAGAGCTGATGGTCCGTTGGGAGTGTCACCCAAAGTGTAACCAACCAAATATTGGTCAAATATATAGTCATCATGAAGATGAGCAAATTGACCCTGGGTGGGTACACTCTGTGTGCACCCACCTATGTATATTTGGTATTGTCATTGGTGTCGTTTATCATGATAATCGCGTCCAATATAGATGTGTCCATGATACTGCTCTTCATCGTCAAAGTGCTCATTTGGGTGTTCTTGTTGAACCTCATGTGTGCCAACGGATTGGTGGGTCTGGCGTGGTTCTTTGTGCTCTTGCCGTTCATCCTTGTGTTTATAGGGATCATCTACTCCACGGCAGTGTATGACAATGACCAGGCGCGAAACCGTCGTATGAAGAGAGAGAAGGAAGAGGACCAAACGGCTTAAACAAATTTGTATGATACAGTACACAAAAACACTGTACCATGCCCTTATTCAATGCCAAGGTGCTGAATACTCAGAACGATTTGCTGATGCAAAACTTGACCGAATTTTACAAAAACCCGGTCCACATGCAACAATTCCTGTCCGTCGTACAGACCGACCCCCGAGGTAGTGACCACGCTACCCCCGTCTCCTTACGCATCATTGACTGGTTCGTCACTAACTACGCCAAAAAATACTATACGGTATATGAAATCGTTTCAGAAGTAGACCCGGAACGCGACACCATGCAATTCGTCAGCCCGGAACTCCGTGACCCGATTCGCTTCAAAGTGTACAACGACTATAAATTGAAACTCAAAGCCTATTCTAAACGGCGTTTTGATCCGTTTTGTCGTTGGGAACGTATTCAAATTCCGTATGATGAGTCTGAGAACGGGGCCGAAGCACGGTACATTGAAACGACCATAGGACAACTCAATTTTTTCAAATGGGCCATTGAAAATCATATCTTGGGCTATATCCAACGTCACTACCATGTCATTGAACACGACATGAATACCCGAAACACGACTTCTAAACGGCGTAACGGTACGGAGACATCCACCGATTCTACCGACAGTTCTTTATCCGTATCTTCACATACCGGGGATGACACGATACCACCGTGTCATGGTCACTCAGTTACCGAAAAACGCCACGTAAGTGACAATAGCCCGGTAGAATGCACGAAAACACGTAAAAAACGTGAAGAATTATCTATTTCTGCCTGTAAATGTATAAGAAAAGAAACCGTGAAAATATTGGTAAAATTTTCATAAGATGGCCTTGTTACGCGACGTCAAACAAACCACACTGGTATTCGCAAGATGGACCGTCCTAATTGTGAACAGCATGATGTTTCATTTCTTGGTGGGCCTGTTCTTTATCATCAGTATTGCATGTTTAGCGTATTTGAAACCGACCGAACTATTTTCCAACCATACCAAAAAAGACCGAGAATATGTGTTCGGAGAGGACGGGGACATCATGGGACTGGACTTGGTGGACCATGAAGATACGTTTGATTATGAGCCGGTGGAACTGGAGACCCAAATACCTGGAGCGGAAATTGGCTTATAATCCCTAGGTAAAATATATGAGTGATGGTAAGTAAAAAGAAGACCCCCGGCCCTTTAGATTGGCTTTACCAAGCATATCTCCAATACATTCACCATCATGTCCAGTTTCTGAATTCGTCCAAGATATTTGCTGGACTAGTGGTCATCACGTTGAATATTTCCAGTAAATTTGTTTCCATCAAATTGAGTAAATCCATGGAAAGCTACTTGAAACATACGTTTAGCCGTGATATCTTGATTTTTTGCATCGTTTGGATGGGTAGCCGCGACATATACATCGCTTTGGCGGTGACAGTGGTATTTATAATATGCATGGACTACTTGTTCAACGAAAACTCCGTGCTATGTATTTTGCCCGAAAGTTTCACCAACCATCACATTGACCTCTTGGAAAATCAGCCTCCATCCCCGGACGAAATACAATATGCGAAACAGGTGTTGCAACGGGCCGGGGCGGAAACGAAAAAAAAAGGAGAATTGGATGAAACCAATGACTCATCAACCAACCTAGGTTCGGTGGCAGCAGATTCTGCTGCTGCCTCTCTTATCATGAAGTGGTAATTTTAACGCTTTTTTGTGACTGTCTTGGTCTTGAACACCGGCTTACCTTGCTTGAACACTCCCACCTCCTCGCCTAAATCTCCGTCGTCAGTCACCGCGTAAATAGTGCCATTTTGTTCATCATTGGTGCAATATGTGGTACCATTGATGGTGACCTCTACATATTCCTCTTCCACCTCCACCTCCTCCATCTCCTCTTCCTCCTCCTCTTCTTCCAACTTCAAATCCTCCTGGCGGCTCAGACCTTTTTGCAATTCCGCCATCTCATCCACCTCATCTTCTTCCACCTCATCTTCTTCCACCTCTTCCTCTTCCACCTCTTCCGCTTCTTCCGCTTCTTCCACCTCTTCCGTCTCTTCCACCTCCACCTCTTCTTCCTCTTCCTCTTCCACTTTTTCCACCTCTTTTTCTTGCTTAATCAAAACATTCGTAACCGGTAACGGGTCGCCCGAAGGCTCGTCTCCAGAAGGCTCATCCGTAGTAAGATCATATACCTTCGTTTGACCTTGTCCCGATGCAGCCGCCATGGATTCTACTTTAACCACCACTACCTCATCGTCCGGGTCTTCCAATTTGCGTGATTTCAATAAGCGCTGCAACAACTTGATTTGTTGTTTCAGTTCGCGATTTTTACGTTTCAGATTTTGAATTACCGGAAGGTTCATAATGCCACGGTAATTCTCCTTGTACTCGTCGTGTTTCTCCAAAGCCACATGAATATTGCGAATGCACACCGTCACCTCCTCCTTCATCATCGTCTTCTTGGCGTTCATTCTGGACATGACTGTTACCAACTAAGGTGTCTTGTTACCATCTTTTTATGTAGATGACAACAAAATCAATTTTTGTCTTTTTCAGGTACGAAATTAGAGGCCTCTCAATTGCGTCTTGGTACTGTTGTTAAATATCTCGGTGCCAATTTTGTCGGCATACGGCGCAGGAGCAGTGACATACGTCGGAGTATCAAATAAGGAGGGAAAGGGTTGGGGGAAAGGGTTGGACGTGGTGGGTACAGCGACCTTGTATAAATCGGACGTGGATGCCGGAACATACAACGCTTGGTCCGCTCCATGCTGTAATGCGAAAAACTGGTTACGCAGCCGTGATTCGTCTTCCACTTTGAATCCACTTGCTGGTCCCATCGCCGTGGCCGGGGAAAAATAAGATTGGGTGTCGTAGTTCAAATATTTCCCCTTGTATTCGGGGCGTTTATCCGCCAAAGGATACAGGACGTCACGGGTCGGTACACTGCGCATATCCATGTTGGGACGCAAAGGTACATCCGCTAAATTGCGAGCATAAATATGACGATTGATAGCATCTAATCCCTCATTCTGACCATAAAAGATGCCCGAAACTGGCCCAAGTTGAGAGCTCGTACTCTGCAGTAAATGTAAATCCGTAGGGGTGCTCATATACATTCTGTGGAGGGTTTTTGTCATACGTACAAACTCTGGGTCGTACACACATGTTTCAGTATCAGTTCGTCCACTTGTTGAAGCTTATGTGCCAACCCAATTTTACCCTCAAACTCACATACCGACATCCATTCCTTGGCAATGGCCGATATTTTCAACATGGCCTTGATAAAATCTCCCAACGACAGCTGCTTTTCCTGAAGGATGACTTCCTGAATAAACTGTTTGCATGCCGACTCCTCGGTACATTGGGTCCATGCCACCATTTCGTCTAAAAGATCACATACCACGGTGTGTTGATAATCAATCCCCGTATTCAGACCACGTTGACTTTCTTCGTCGTCATAAAACCGCAGGTATCGTTGGAGGTCCTGGTAACAGCGTTGCAGTAGTGGGTCCTCCGTGGTAGGCACATGTTTGACGAGGTCGGCCGGTACCCGAACATCGGTAAAGCACGACAAGTACGCCACCAATTGCACAGGGGTAAATGCTTCAAAGAAGCCGTGATCAAACACCATATGTGTAAAGACCAAGGGATGGATTTCGGCCATCTGAGATGCAAAATGACCACGCTCTGTAAAATTAAATATGGGTTCTTCGTATTCGTGCTCAGGAACGTCGCAAAATTGACACGTCAAGAATCCCTGGGCCACCAAAATATCCAGGATGCCGCGAAACTGGACCGTGACGTTTTCTTCTAAATTGCGCAATTGGTCCTGGAGACGGGCAATTTCATTTCGTTGGTTCTGTACACCCTGATAAGCTTTCGCGTCAGCCTCACACGACGGATACATATCCTTCCATGTTTGTAGTTGCCGTTCTGCTTCCTTCCGACGTTTATTTACCAAGGATGGTAACTGCCGTTTGGCCTCTAAGTATTGAATGAGCACATCGGACGGTGTCCGCAAATGGGACACAGACGCTTCTTTACGTTTTAGTTCAGTGTTCAGACCTTCCAACATACGATGCAGTGCTTCTTCGCCTTGCAACAAGTCCCGTTTGAACAAGCTCTTATCCACAAACGCCCGGAAATCAGAGAGCCGTCGGTCACCATTCTTAATCAAATTGAGTACCGTGGCATAAGTAATATGAAATTTGGACTCCATGGGTTGAGGTTTACCACATAGTATGCTCTTATACTCGGTCATTGAGGGTAAAGAAAACAGATTGTTACAATGAACGACATGCCCCACCGTGTCTATATTACGCCGTCCGGCGCGTCCGGCCATCTGAGTATACGCATGTGGCGCCAAATAATGTTCCAATTTACCGTCAAATTTCTGCACGGCCGTAAAGACCACTGTTTTAATCTCGCAATTGAGGCCAATGGAAAAACTGTCCGTAGCAAACAGCATCTTGATATGCCGCTGGGAGATCATAAACTCCACAATCTCTCGTAAAATGGGAATCATACCCGAATGATGGATACCAATACCCTTTTCTAAAAGCTGAATCAACTGCACATAC
>Ga0114975_10001120_pt1 | contig 19421 bp, 17 predicted proteins | sample S_130626_EF_Meta_FD_87031 | JGI IMG/M metagenome (GOLD analysis project Ga0114975, IMG submission 87031) | Freshwater microbial communities from Lake Simoncouche, Canada to study carbon cycling - S_130626_EF_MetaG | ecosystem: Environmental > Aquatic > Freshwater > Lake | place: Lake...
ATTTTTTCTGCTGTAGTTTTTTCAATAGCACTTCTCATGAGCGCAATTCTTCGTTTAATTTTGCTGCGGTGGAGTACAAAATATTCATATGAAATTGGTGCAGATATTAGCGAGAATATATACAGAAAAATTCTGAATCAGCCTTATTTGGAGCACATTTCTAGAAATAGTAGTGAGGTTGTTAATGGCCTATTTAATAAGATTGGGGATCTAACAAGTTCTAGCAACTCAGTTATGCTCATGTTGACATCAATTTTTATGTTGATATTTTTGCTGACTGGTATTTTGCTGATTTATCCACTAATTTCACTTATCACTTTTGGTATTTTTGGCTTGTCATATGGCTTTATTATCGTGTGGCTCCGTGGGCACTTAAAGAAGAACAGTTTTAGTATTGCAAGAGATTCAACAGCAGTAATTAAGGCTATTCAAGAGGGGCTTGGCGGAATACGCGATATTATTATCAGTAAATCACAAGAGATTTACGTTGCAGACTATGTTAAGGTAGATTCTTCTCTTAAGAGGGCTCAAGCTGCTAATCAATTTATGGCTCAGAGTCCTAGATTTGTGGTTGAGGCATTTGGCATGATTGCGATTGCATGTACTTCCATTGGGGCACAAATACTTTCTGATAGTAAAGAAAGTTTAATTCCAGCCCTTGGCGCTTTGGCTCTTTGCGCGCAGAAAACTTTACCAGCTTTGCAAAATTTATATAGCTCATATGCGAATATGCAGGGAAGAGAAGCTTCGTTGGAGGACATATTGTATATGTTGGATAAACCAATCGATGAAAGTTATTGTAGAGACCATCAAAAAATTCAATTTAAAAAAGAAGTGAGGCTTGAGGGTATTTGGTTCCAATACAATGCTCAGACTTCATACATTTTAAAAGGATTAAATTTAATTATCAAAAAAGGTGAGCTTGTCGGATTTAAAGGTAGGACGGGTGCTGGTAAAAGTACCACACTTGACATACTTTTGGGATTGCTTTTGCCTTCAAAAGGATTTATTAAGGTTGACGATATTTTGATTGATAGTATTAATATAAAATCTTGGCAAAGATCAGTTAGTCACGTTCCGCAGTCTATTTATCTTGCTGATCGAACAATTTTAGAGAATATTGCATTTGGTGTTTCTTTGGAATTAGTTGATTTTGAACTTGTAAAAAAAGTTTCAAAAATTGCCCAACTTGATGACGTACTTTCTAAGTTAGAGAATGGGATTTGGACCATAGTAGGTGAGAGAGGATGTCAACTATCAGGTGGTCAAAGGCAGCGAATTGGGATTGCGCGGGCACTTTATAATAAGCCCGAACTACTTATTCTTGACGAAGCAACAAGCGCATTGGATGTAATGACAGAATCATTGCTAATGGAGCAATTAAGAGTTTATAGCAAAGCTATTACGGTATTAGTTATTTCACATACACATTCAACCCTAAAATTTTGCGATAGAGTAGTGGAGGTAGAAGGCGGAGTAATTTTGTAATAAATTTATCCGTAATTTTTTGTTAATTGAAAATATAAGAGCTAAACCAATAGAAATTAGAGGATATGAAAATATTAGGTATTAATGCGTTTGGGCACGATACATCTGCGGCGTTGGTAATTGATGGTAATTTGATTGCCGCTGTAGAGGAGGAGAGGTTAAATAGAGAGAAAAATACAAGAGCATTCCCTCATCTTTCGATTGAGTACTGCCTCAAAGAGGCAGGTATAAAATTTCATGAAATAGATTGTATTTCTTATGCATATAAGCCACACCTTTGGTTTCTTCAGAGATTTTTGTACCATCAGTTAAGATTTTTTCCCCATGCAATGGAAGAGCTAAGGTATGCCAAGAGATCAGCTACTAAGTTTTTGAACTTAAAAAATAATATCCGTTCAGAATTGAAAACAACTAAATCTATAGTTTTAGTCAAGCACCATGACGCTCATATTGCAAGTACATATCTAATATCCCCCTTTGAGAAATCAGCAATTTTGACATTGGATGGCATTGGAGAGTATGAGACTAGTGTTCAGGCTGTTGGGTATGGAAATCAAATAAAGAGGTTAGGTAGTGCTAATTTTCCTCATTCGTTGGGTTTAATGTACTCCTGCATTTCTCATTTTGTTGGCTATTCTGCAGGACTTGATGAGGGTAAGGTGATGGGTTTGGCAGCTTACGGAGACTCTAGTCACTATTACAGTGAGTTTAAAAAAATTGTCCGTTTTAAGCCTTTTGGGAAATTCGAATTTGATCTTTCATATTTTGAGTACCATAAAAAGAGAAATCAATGGCTTAGTGAAAAATTCTATAAGATATTTGGCCCCAAAAGAGGTATTGATGAAATTATGACTGAAAGGCATATTAACGTAGCCGCTGCCGCCCAAAAGGTTTTAGAAGAGACCATTCTTCATATTACTGAGGGGTTGTTTGAAAAAACAAAGCTTGACGCAATCTGTTTAGCTGGTGGAGTTGCATTGAATAGCGTGGCAAATGGCAAGATTCTTGAGCAGGGGCTATTTAAAGAAATATTCATTCAGCCTGCAAGCGGGGATAGCGGGCTTCCAATAGGCTCCGCTTTTTATGTTCATAATATTATCAATGGAAAGAAAAGGGATTTCGTAGAAAAGCATACATACTGGGGTCCAAAGTTTACCGCTTCCGAAATTATTGAGGAATTGAATAACTATGAGCTTCCTATATATAAATCTCCAAATATGGCTGAAGAGGTGGCAAAACTCTTAACCGAAAAAAATGTTGTCGGATTTTATCAGGGGCGGATGGAGTTTGGGCCGCGTGCGCTTGGTAATAGAAGTATTATTGCGGATCCGAGATTTCATGATATGAAAGATATTGTTAACGAAAAAATTAAATTCAGAGAGTCGTACAGACCATTTGCTCCGGCAGTTTTAGCGGAGTATTGCGGCGATTTCTTTGAGAGAGACTATACATCACCCTATATGTTGCTTGTATATAAAGCAAAGCCTGGCGTGGAGAATATCATTCCAGCAGTAATACACGCCGATGGAACTGGTAGGGTGCAAACCGTCGAAAAAGAGCTTAACCCTGAATATCATGGGGTTATAAGTTGCTTCCATAAATTAACAGGTGTCCCGGTAATTATTAATACCTCTTTCAACATTAAAGATGAGCCAATTGTTTGTTCTCCAGAGGACGCAATACGATGTTTTTTGGGGACAAATATTGACGTTCTTGTCATGGATGATTACATAGTTAAAAAGGCTGATTTAGACTTAAGAAAGATTGGGGGCCAAAAAAAATATCGCCACAATACAAACCAGGTTGATGCTGATCTAAGAAGGCAAAACCTCAATGAAAATTAAACTCAATTAATGTAATCATTCCCCCCCAAAATTTCCCAAGCAATTATGTACTTTATTAGGAATGTAAGGCTTAAAAGTGAATAAAGAATCAATGGTTGTAAACTTGACTGCGCCAGGTCAGGTCGCATTTAAAAATGTTACGCTTGATGTTTCAAATCTTGGCACGGATGAGGTTTACGCAGAAACAATTTATACAGCCATATCAACTGGAACTGAAGTTGCGGCATATGTTGGTGAAAAACCTATTCGTCCAGTATCAAATCCATACCCAAGGGTAGTTGGCTACTGCAACGTAGCTAAAATAGTGCGAGTTGGGTCTGGGGTGAGTGAGTATAGCCCTCAAGACATGATTTTAACTTTTCAGTCTCACAGATCTTCATTTGTATGCAATATATCTGAAATTATTTTAAAAATCCCTCAAAATAATATATCTGCACAGCATGCGGCAGTGACATTTTTGTATCATCTAGGGTATGAAACTTTTTTGAAGTGCAATTTTAAGCCTGGATACAATGTTGGTGTGATTGGCATGGGCACTTTAGGTTTGGCTACGATAAATATTGGATCAATTGTTGGCTGCGGGAGTCTTTATGCTTTTTCTGACTATCAACACAATCTGGATCTGGCTAAAGCACTTGGAGCTACTGTGGCTTGCAAAAAAAATTACATAGATATTGCTGACAATATACAAAAGGAAACAAATGGCGTGGGGTTAGATCTAGTCGTAACAACTTCAAATACTTGGGAGGACTGGGAGTTGGCGCTTAAATTGGCTAGAGATGAAGGTACGATTGGAGTGATTGGATTTCCAGGGCGGGGGCAGCCTATGCCAACCTTCAATCCTTTGGAGCCCCAATATTTGTATGATAAAAAACTATCGATATTTTATACAGGATATATGCCTGATTATGTTATTCCAGCTAAAGACATTAGATTTACTCGAAAAAGAAATTGTGAGTTTATTTTGAAAAAAATTATTGATAAAGCAATCTTCCCAGAATACTTAATAGAGAATGAATATTCTTACTTAGATATAGAAAAGGTGTATAAAAAAATATTAAAAAGGGACTCACCAATTTTTACTGCCATATTGAGATGGCAGGATGAGTGATAAGCTAAAAATAGCGTTGATTGGTTGTGGAAGAATCGGGGCCTTTACTTCGTCCGATTTAAGGGCTACGTTGCCACCGGGATGGTTGCCATATTCGCATTTGGAGGCAATCCAAAAAAATATTGATTTGTATCGTAGACCAATTTTCTGTGATCAAAATAATGATAATCTAAGAAAAATACAATCCACTCTTGGTGGGGGGGGATACTATGAAAATTATGAGGCCCTCTTGGAGCAAGAAAAGCCCGACATTGTAAGTATTGCAACTAGGGCAAAGGGTAGGGTCGAAATTATTCGGTCCGCAATTAATAATGGAGTAAAAGGTTTTTATATAGAGAAGCCTATCGCTCGATCTATGCTGGAGGTGGGCTTAATCAAAGAAATGCTTCTAGCCGGAGAAGCAAAAATATCTTATGGCACGCAGCGAAGATTCATGAGTCTGTATAGAAAAGTGAAAAAAATAATTGATGACGATTTACTAGGAGAGGTTAAGCAGATACATATAGGCTTTGGCAAAGCCCCATTATTTTGGGTTCACCCTCATTCTATAGACATGATGTTCTATTATGCAAACTCTACTCATGTAGAAAGCGTACAAGCTTCACTCACTACTAAAAATTCTGATATTAATGATTTGGTGGAAGATTCTGATCCAATAGTTAATTATGCTGTCATTAATTTCTCAAATGGAATACAAGGGATAATTTCATCAGAAACTTCAATAAGTGGGATGAATGTTGCTATTTCTGGTGAAAAGGGCAATATATATATATTTAGTAATGGTTCAAAGTGTGAAATGCATGAGAAATATTTTTTTAATGATTGTAGTTATCCAACAATGAAAGTGACAGATATTTCAAATGAATCTGAGATGAGCGGCACCTATAATAGTTTTCGAGAATTGGGTTTGTCTGTTAAGGACAATAAAGTTTCACCATATTCAATTGATGAAATTGAGAATGCAATGGCTGTACTGATTGGTTTATATGAGTCTAGCATTCGAGGAGGCATCAAATTTGATCCTAAAGATGTGAGAAAGAGTTTATATATAACGGGTAGGATTGGAAATTTATACCCATGAAAAATAATGACAATGGATTGGCAACAGCAGCTTTTTTTAAAGCAGTTGGTGTAGATTGGTTGGTTCAAAAATCTGACTTGAATCATAGTCAAGGATTGCAAGATTTAATAACTGGGCTAATAAAAAAATCAGAAAAGGTTCTTGACATTTGCTGCGGATACGGACGTATATCAATCCCACTTATTAAGAATGGTTACAAAATTCAGGGGATTGATATCTCCCCTGAATTGATCGAACGCGCTAATTCCGATTTGATTATTGAATCTCCGGGACAAAATAAATTTATTGTCGGTGATATGAGAAACTTGCCTTATGAAGATGCTGAGTTTGATTTTGTTTTTTGTGTTTGGGCAAGCTTCAATTTTCTTTCAACTTTTGATGATCAGCTAAAGTGTCTAGCACAGGTAAAAAGAGTATTAAAAAAAGGTGGTCGTTTATTGATTGAGTGCCCATTTCACGAAAAATTTGATGGGGTGAAAACATTCACAGAGCTTAAGCATTCTTACGAATATTTTCCGCTAACTAAAGAGCACCTGAATGATCTTGGTCTGGTTGCAGATTTTGATTCAGCGGATGTTTCAGATTTAATGATTTCAAATCGCCATCGAATAGTTGCGACTTTTACCAAATGAGGAGTAAGCTTGAGAATTAATATGCCTGAACTTGTGAGTAAAAAAATACTCTCGCATATTGAAAGGCTCTGCGAATACAACAGACTGCCATGCTCATCCGATTACGATAGAGCTATTGACTATGTAGTCGATTGTATATCTGAACAGAATTGTATCGTCGAGGATATTAACTTACCAGGCAATTTTTCATATTGGAGTTGGAAGCTTCCCGAAGAGTTCAATCATTGGAAAGATGGACGAAATGATAAGAAAATACAATTTGATATAAACAAAGACATAAGGCTTTTAGATGTAATTGTGAGGGGTTCTAGCGATAAAGAGCTAATTTTTATTACTCATATGTGTCATCCAAAGCCTGGAGCTAATGACAATGCCTCCGGGGCGGCAATGATGATTGAGTTAATTAAGTATTACTCAGCTAATAAGCCTGAAATATCTCTAAGATTTCTATTTACTGTTGAATATTGGGGGACAGTTGCATATTTTCATACATTTGAAAGCAAAAAAGAGAAAATTATTGCAGGAATATCCTTGGATATGGTTGGCGGAGATCAAGATAAGTCTCACTCTACATTGATAGTTGATGAAATTCCCCATCATTTATCAAGCGATTTAGATTTGATTCTATATGATAACCTGGAAAAATTGACTAGTAAGGGAAAGTATCGGTCAATCGGCTTGCCTGTAAAGTTTCTTAGAACGCAAAAATTATTTTTCACAGGAGGTAGCGATCATTATATTTTAAATGATTCATCAATTGGGATACCTAGCACGTGCATAAATACCTATCCAGATATAAACTACCATTCCTCGGAAGACACACCGGATAAAATTTCACTAGTTACGATCGAAGTTTTTTTTCAAACTATTTTGAATACTATCCCAGAGTTTTCTAAATCAATACTTGGAAGCCTCCCTAAAGTAATTACATTAAATTCAGTAGCCATTTTTCAAGAAATTACAAATTATATTTCAGGGAAATTACATAAAAATGATCCGCCAAATTTTTTAAAAGATAGTTTTCTTATTTCTCATCTTGTTAATATATTTATCAGAAAATTTGGAGATAAGCATGCGGTTCTCTCCTATTCAATCTTTACTAGTGCTTGCTTGATATATAAAGATATATATCAAATGGATATTAAATATATAAAAATTCCAGAGCTTGTGTTTATTAAAAAAAATTATTTAGGCCCTTTTTATAGAGAATCTTTTTTCAACTCTATATTAGATAACCACAAAAAAGAAATGCAATTATTGAGCAAAGAAGATTCTCTATATTTTAGCAAGGCTGAGTTATGTATAAATTATTTTACACTTGGGTATAGTGAATTAGAGGTTTGTTGGTTGGTAGATCATCATTATGAATCTATTGGGTATTACGAGAAATTCTTGCCTTACTTCAACCTATTATTAGAATACGCCTATCTTTCAAGAGTACTGCAAAAATGAAAGTTGGCATAATGGTCCAGGCTCGAATGGGCTCGACAAGATTACCCGGCAAAGTAGCCCTTCCGCTTGGAAATAGTACAGTACTCGGTTACATGATAGATAGGTTAAAAAAATCTAAATTTAAAAGTGGTATATCAATATTAACTACAGTTTTAGATGAGGATGATAGGGTCGTAGAGATAGCTAGAGATAATGGAGTCAATTTTTTTAGAGGCTCCCCAACTGATTTGATTGAAAGATATTTAGAGGCAGCTGACTTTTCTAATACCGAATTAATTGTGAGGTTAACTGGTGATTGCCCAATGATTGATTACAGAATTATTGATCAAATGGTTGAATTTTTTCTCCTTAATAGAAAAAAAATAGAATTTCTTACGAATTGCCTTACACGAACCTACGCCAGGGGTTTTGATGTCGAGATTTTTACGTTAGAAATTCTTTCTACCCTCAACCTAAGAAGCTCAGAACTGTACCAACGTGAGCATATCGTTCCGCTGGTAGAAGAGAATCCTAATGATTTTATGTTTTTTGAATACCCGAACTATAGAGATGATTCGAAATACAGATTAACCATTGATTTAGAGCAAGATTATTTAACTATTAAAGAGCTTATATCCGCACTCAATTGTGATGATTACTCCTATGACGATATCATTCAATTGATAGAAAAGAATAGATTAATTTTGAGAAATATGGACGTTAAACATAAGGCCTATAAAGAATGATTGGAAATTTTGTTTTCTCCAGTTTTGGGGCCAAAACTGTATTAATTTTCTGTGATAACAAGAGAAGAGATGCAGCTTCAAATTTTTTGCTCGCAGCTTATTTAAAGGATCTAGGATATAACTCGGTTATTGGAAGTCGACTAACTGCAAAATCACTTTACTACGCATTCAAGCCAGATTTAGTTTTGCTGACACATCCTGACTCTCTCTTGAATTCAAGTGAAATGAAAATTGCCTCGAAAGATACAATTTTTTTTCACATGCATCCAGAAAGCGCTGGAATGAGCAGACAGTCCATGATGGATCATATGCGCGGAGGTGCTTCCTCTGTGGGTGACGCATATACAAAGCATATTTCAAAAGTATTTACTTGGGGCTCCCAGTTGGCAGAGTGGCTAGTTGAGGAAGGGATATACCATTCCAGTAAAATTCAATCTGTAGGTTGCCCAAGATATGATTTTTATATCAACAAAACTGAGGGCTCTAAAACTACATTAGGAATGATGAGTAGCTTTACTGGCATAACTACTTTTGATAAAAGAAATCCATTTCGAACTATAGACCTTGGCAGAAAAGATCCGGGAGTACATTTTAGTGCATCGGGCGGAATAGAAGATTTTTTTTGGACATCTGCTGCGTTTGCAAGAATATATCTGGAATTCCTTGATATATGGTGCTTCGACTTAAAAAATGAAATTAATTTTCGATCTTATACACTTGAAAATATTAAGGACATGGCTTATTTTCCTAAAAAATATGATCCATATCTACATATGGATCATAAGACGCCTTTTTCTACATGGCTTGGTAATTTAGGGGGCAATATCTATTGTTATTCTAGCTCTGTGATCGAGTCTTTTATAAGCAAGGTTCCTTATATATGCGCCCAAGGCATTATTGAGGATAGGTTAGAGTGGCATCAGCCAAAGAATGAACTAGGCGATCTTAGGGGGGAGATTTATGACTATACCCATCAACCTCGCTCGGTTGAGGAAATGGTTGGTATGGCATTGAAGGTGAAAAATGGATCGTTGACCTCTAGGATAGCGCCAGAGAATTCAAGGGCATTAAGTGAGATTTTAAGTAAGTACTACGGATACCCAAATAAACTTCCGTCAACAAAATATCTTGCACTTGAAGTGGATAATTTTTTAAAAGTTAAAAGAGCTAACAATAAAAGTATAAGTTACGCGGGAATAGTAGAAGCTTTAAAAGCTATTCGGCGGACAATTCTTCATATTGCACCCTCAAAATTTGAATTACTTGATGATTACCACTTAATGCCGTGGGACTTTGCCCATAAAAATTATGCATTTCAATACTATGATGAGTTGAAAAAAAATGGCTATGGACTTTAAAATTTACAGCAGCCTTTTTAGAGATAAATTAATTCTCATAACTGGAGGTAGTGGGCAACTAGGAATAGCGCTTATAGAGGCTTATTTAGCGGCATCAGCAAGAGTGATTTGTTTTGATATATCCCCACCTAAACTAAAAGACGAAAGACTAATTTGGATTAAAGTTGATTTGAAGCTGATTGATGATATTAAAGAGGCATTAAAAGTCATCAATAATCAAGGCCTTTACCCAAACATATTAATCAACTGCGCTGGAGTCTCTGTATTTACTCCGCTGGAGGATAGAACTGAGGATGAATTTGATAGCGTGTTCTCTGTAAACTTGAAAGGACTTTTTTTTATAACAAAACAGGTTTTTGAAATTTGGTGCAAGGAAAAAATAAAAGGAGTTGTATTAAATATAGGATCAATTTATGGTGTTTCTGTAGCAGATATGAGAATTTATGGAGACTCGGGAAGAAATAGCCCTGAAATTTACGCAATTTCAAAGGCTGGCGTAATTCAATTTACTAAGTACTTTGCTAAATATGCCGCAACTCATGGGATTAGATCAAATTGTATGAGTCCAGGCGGAATATATGCTGGCCAAAAGGAAGAATTTGTAAAAAAATATGTAGAAAAAACACCATTAGGCAGAATGGCGAGCCCTGCCGATATGGTTGGTCCTGCTATGTTCTTAACCTCTGATCTTTCGGAATATATCACAGGGCAGAATTTATTAGTTGATGGAGGTTTTACCATTGGCGATTAACTTGCATGATCATATTAAGCTGTCGAATACAGAGTTACAAGTATCTAGGATGTGCATTGGCACATGGATTATGGGTGGACTCAGATGGGGTAATGTTGATGAGTCTGAATGCGTAAGAGCATTTCAAAGCGCATTAGATGCTGGTGTTAACTTTATTGATACGGCAGATGCATATGGAAAAGGAAAATCAGAGAAATATATTGGGGGCTTATCAAAAAATCAAAAAGATAGCTTAGTAATTGCAACAAAGGTAGGTGTTGTGTGGAATCAGGATGGATCAAGGTCAACTGATTTATCTAGGGCATATATTGAAAGAGCTGTAGATAAATCTCTGAAAAATATGAATTTAGATAAGATTGACATATATTACCTTCATGAGCAAGATTCAAAAACTGATATAAACGAAACTCTCGAAGCAATGCATAGGTTACAAGCTTTGGGAAAGGTTAGGTATTTTGGTCTATCAAATTTTCCCCACAAATTAATTAAGCAGATTTCGAAATCAATAAATATTGCAGTGATTCAAGATGAATTTAATTTGCTAAATTTAATTAAAGGCGAAAAATCTATAGAAATTTCCAAGAATATAGGAGCTGGATTTTGTGCTTATAGCCCACTGTCCAAGGGCCTATTAACGGGTAAATTCTCAGCCAATGCAAAGTTTGATGTAGACGATAACAGATTGGAAAATATACAGTTCATAGGCGATAAGTTTAAGGCTAATCTTGAACGAGTACGCAAGTTCGATGAATATTGCCGATCAATTGGATGTTCGACTACTGAGGCTTCTGTTGCCTGGCTCCTTGAATATGATGCTGTTTCTTCTGTCATAATAGGAGCGAGGAATAAGTTCCAACTGGATCAACAATTAGGGGCTATATCTATTGACCTTACTCCATGCCAGCATCAAAAAATTAGAAATATATTCACAACTTAAAAACAATTAACCAAATGAGTAAAGAAATTAAAATTGGCGATAAATTTATTGGCGGAAAGCATCCGGTCTTCATCATTGCTGAAGCAGGATTGAATCATGGCGGAAATTTAGATATCGCCATAAAGATGGTTGAGGAGGCAGCTAAAGCTGGTGCAGATGCAATTAAGTTTCAAGCTTTTGATAGTTCTGAGCGTTTTGGAGCAGATTTAGATTCAGTAAGCTTTGTAAAAGACTCAGAGTTCAAAAAAACTGATTTTGAAATACTCATGAAGGTAGCAAAAGAAAACGATATTCTAATGTTTGCTACACCATTTGACGTTGATAATCTTCATATGCTACAGGAAATTGGGGTGGAATTGATAAAAATTGCATCATGCGACATAACTAATAAACCCCTTCTAAGTGCTTCTGCAGGATGTGGTTTGCCGTCCATTATGTCGAGGGGTTCATCAGGAGTTTCTGAAATTGATGCGGCAATATCAATATATACAACCGCACATGCACAGTTGGCACTAATGCATTGTGTTTCTTCATACCCCATGGATGAAGAGGATGCAAATTTATCAGCAATTTCAGTAATGAAATCGAGATATGACATACCCATTGGATACTCAGATCACAGTGTTGGGATTGAAGTGCCTCTTATTGCAGTTGCTCATGGTGCAAAAATTATTGAGAAACATTTTACATTAGATCGAAGTTTGAAAGGCATAGATTGGCAGATTTCTGCTGAACCTATGGAGTTAACAAAACTTGTATCCGATATAGCTAGATATGAAGTTATATTAGGGGATGGATTACTTCAGCCAAAAGATTGCGAATTAGATGAGGTTAGATATAGAAAAAGTACACGCCTAAAACAATAATATTTTGTCGCCTAAAATTATTTTTCGTGTTGACGGAGGATCTAGCCCAGATATTGGGATGGGACACATTTATAGATCTTGTTTAATCGCGGATAATCTGAAGAATAAGTTTCAAATCTTATTTTTAACAAGTGACTCCATTGAATTTTTGGCTGGTGCGAAAGAAATCATTAAAAGAGGGTATGAATTACGTTTTATAAAAGATGTTTACAGCGCTAAAGTTTTAATTCAGGAGTTTAGTCCAGATATTGCAATTATTGATTTATATCATTATAAAGAAGAGGATTTAATAAATTTTCATGAGCATGGGAGTATGATTTTTACTTTTGATCACTTTAATCAAACAAGAAAATATTCAAATTATTGTATAAACCCTTGTAAGATAAATGGCCAATATCGGTACGATGGCCTTGAATTCGCGATTTTGCCTCCACCGCTTCGTATTGAAAAAAATAATACGCCCAAAGTGATAACATTATCGTTTGGTGGATTTGATAATGGTGCAATTACTAAAAGACTACTTTCCGTATCAAAAAAAATTATCGGAAATATAGAGTTGCAATTTATAACTGGACCAAATTCAATCAATGATTTAGTAGGTTTAAATTATGATCACTCCGATAATAGAATTAGAGTGCATCAAAACCCATCAGACTTTAATAAGTTAATAGCGTATTCTGATATTGCGGTAGTGGCAGGCGGAGTTACACTATTGCAGTGTATATCTGAGGGCATACCCACCATTTCAATTGCTCAGTATGAGCATCAAAGTGAGCTTGCAATTAAAATTTCAAATTTAAATGGATGTAAATTCTTGGGTATGCATTCAGAAGTGAGCGATCATACAATTGTTTCAGCGATTAATGAACTAATTCAAAATCAAACTCTTAGAGAGGAATACAATCAAATCTCTCTAAGGTTAATTGATGGAAATGGGTTGGATAGGTTGATGAAGTTAATAAATACTGCCATCAAGGAATTTAAATGAAGGGGGTGATATTGCAACCAAATTTTATACCCTGGCGTGGATATTTTGATTTGATACAAAAAGCAGATATTTTTGTGTTCATGGACGATGTTCAATACACGTCTAGGGACTGGAGAAATAGAAATAAAATTAAGACCAGCAATGGTCTACTATGGCTAACAGTGCCGATTAAGCAAGTTCAACGAGATCAGTTAATTAATAGCGTGGAAATTGATTATTCAAATAATTGGCAAAAAAAACATTTTCAGGCAATTAAAACTAGTTATTCAAAGGCTAAATATTTCAATGACTTTGAGGATTTACTGGTATCAATATATAACCAGAAGACAAAATATCTAGTGGATTTAGACATTAATGCAATCGAATGGATTTGCAGGTATTTAAATTTTGACACTAAATTTTATCGATCTTCTAAGTTTCTTTTTCATGGAAAAAAACAAGAGAGGATATTGGAGATGTGTAGTTATTTTAATATTACTCACTACATAACAGGTCCAAGTGCAAAAAGCTATATAAACCCTGAAATTTTTGAAAAAAATAAAATAACTCTAGAATTTCAAGAATATCAATATTGCAATTATCATCAGTTATTTGGTCCGTTCGAGGGCGGAGTCTCAATATTAGACCTACTCTTCAATTGTGGCCCTAGAAGCATTGATTATTTAAAATGAACGGTAAAAATTTGCAATGTTAGCAATTAATGGCGGTAAACCTATTCGCGATGATTTCTTAGTTTACGGAGCGCCTGAAATTGGGGTCGAAGAAATTCTAGCGGTTACAGATTGTCTTAAAAGCGGATGGCTTAGTACTGGCCCTAAGGCGCAGCAATTTGAAATTGATATGTCTGAAATGACAGGCGCTAAATTTGCTATTGCTGCAAATAGCTGCACTGCTCTTCTGCATCTGAGTCTCTTAGTAAATAAAATTGGCCCTGGTCATGAAGTGATTACCACTCCAATGACATTTGCTGCCACTCTTAATGTGATTGAACATGTAGGAGCTACCCCAATACTTGCAGATTTGTGCATGGGTGGATATCACATTGACCCAGCATCTATTGAGTCAAAAATTACTTCGCGAACAAAAGCGATTATCCCAGTGCACTATGCTGGGGCCCCGTGTGATATGGATGCAATAAATACAATTGCCAAAAAAAATAATCTAGTGGTTATAGAGGACGCAGCTCATGCGATCGGGACTAGATATAAGGGAAAAATGATTGGCAGCGGAGAAAATTTAACTGCATTTAGTCTGTATGTTACAAAAAATATTGCTGCGGGCGAAGGCGGTATCTTAACAACCAACAATTCAGATGCTATAGAAACTATGAGAATGTATGGCTTGCATGGTATGAGTAGGGGAGCATGGCAACGATATACAAAAGGGGCATCTCAGATTCACTATGATGTAGTTGCGCCCGGATTTAAATACAATATGCCAGATTTAAATGCCGCTATAGCAATTGAGCAACTTAAAAAAATAGATAAATTTACAACAAGGCGTAAAGAAATAGCAGAATATTATTTTGCGTTGTTAGGATCTTGTAAGTTTATCGATTTGCCATACTCTTTGAAAGAAAAATTTGATGGAGATTTGTGCACATGGCACATTTTCCCAATTCTGTTAAATCTTCATGAATTAACTGCAAATAGGGAAGAGATTATGTCTGCATTAATTGCTGAAAATATTGGCGTAGCTACTCACTATAGACCAATTTATGAACAGAGCTACTACAGTAATAAATATAATTTAAATCCAAAAAATTGGCCAAATTGCGAAACTATTTCTAAAAGATTATTCTCGATTCCCCTGTCCACTAAGATGACCAATAGTGATGTTGAAGATGTTGTGAATGGGCTAGAAAAAGTATTTGAGTTTTATAAAAATAAAATCTAACAGAGTTAATCAGTCTTCAGTATCAATTAATGCCAACAGGCAATTAAATGGAAATATTTAATCTTGAAGAAAAAATTTGGGCCAAAGCTACCTCTACTTATCTAGAAAATTACATACGAGATACACTAGGAAGTTTTGGTGTGTGTAATATAGCTTTAACCGGAGGTAGAAGTGCAGAGATTCTGTACCAATACTTTTCTAGTTATAAAGACTTATTAATGAAAGAAGGCATTAATTATTTTTTTAGCGACGAAAGATGTGTTGAGCCCTACGACAACGACAGTAATTTTAAAATGGCATCACAAGTTCTATTTAAAAATTGTGAAATTGAGAAAATTAAACTTCACAGAATTAAAGCAGAACAATCTGATTTAGATAATGTGTGCCGAGACTACGCAAGTATTTTGCCCAAAAAGATGGATTTAATAATCTTAGGATTAGGGGATGATGGACATATTGCTTCAATTTTCCCTAATAGTAAAGAAATTTGGGAAAGAAAATCAGTAATATATTTGAGGGATTCTAGAAGTAATAGAATGCGTATCTCGTTTGGATCACAATACTTGCTCAGTTCAAGAAAGATAATAGTTTTGGCCTATGGAGATAGGAAAAGTATGATTTACTCGCAGGCATTAAATGATTTTAACAATATATACCGTATGCCATGTAGATTAGTTTTACATGGTGATTGGTTTATGACTAAAATAAATTTGAAATGAGATCGTAACTTTGAAAGTATTAGTCACAACCCATCCTTTTGGACAAATAGACGAACTTCCGATTAGATTATTAGAAAAATCTGGTGTTGATTTTACAATTAATCCCCTTGGACGAAAATTTACAGAGTCAGATCTTATAGAGTTTGTCCAACAATTTGATATTCTAATTGCTGGAACCGAACCTATAACCTCGAACGTAATAAATTCTGCAGGTAAACTTAAGCTAATTTCTAGGGTTGGCATAGGCTTAGACAATATTGATCTGGTTGCCGCCAAAAGAAAAGGCATTGTAATTTCATACACACCAGATGCTCCAGCTCCAGCTGTATCGGAATTGACAGTTGGGTTAATTTTTTCATTGTTGCGCTTTATTCATCTATCAAATTTAAAAATGCATAGATCTGAGTGGAAAAGATACTTTGGCAGAAGGATATCTGATGTCACATTTGGAATTATTGGCGCAGGAAGAATCGGATCCAGAGTGATTGAATCTTTGCTACTACTTGGCGCAAGAAATATTCTTGTAAACGATTTGGATATGAATATTAGTATTAAATATGCTAAAAATGGTAAAATTTCTTTTGTTGAAAAAGATCAAATTTATAGAAACTGTGATGTTATAAGTTTGCATGTACCATTAACCAAGTTTACAGAAAATTTAATCAATAAAAATGTGCTGTCAATAATGAAAAGAGAAGCAGTCTTAGTTAATACATCCAGAGGAGGAGTGGTAGATGAGAGCGCTCTTGCAGATAGTCTGCTTTCTGGATTTATTGGAGGTGCTGCAATCGATGTATTTTCTGAAGAGCCATACAATGGCCCACTATCCTTGGTAGAAAATTGCTTACTTACGTCCCACATGGGGTCAATGTCAGTTGATTGTAGAGGTAAGATGGAAATAGAAGCTACCGAGGAAGCAATAAGATTTATAAAAGGAGAAACTTTACAGCAAGTTATTCCCAATGAGCTCTATAGTAAAATAAATTATGAATAAGAAAATATGTGTTGTAGGTGGATCAGGTTTCCTTGGAAGTCATGTTGCTGATGCATTAACAACTAAAAATTATCAAGTTGTGATATTTGATTCTCAATCATCAAAATGGATTGGTAAATATCAAGATTTTATATATGGTGATATTTCAGATATTGAAGCAATAAGTCAGGCAATAAAGGGATGTTATGCAGTTTATAACTTTGCTGCCATTTCTGATTTAGATGATGTAAAAAATAAACCAATAGAAAGTATCAGAGTAAATGTATTAGGAAATGTCAATGTAATGGAAGCCTCAGTCCAGAATGATGTTAAGCACTATATTTATGCAAGTAGTGCATACGTATTTAGTCGTGAAGGCGGATTTTATAGATGCAGCAAACAGGCTAGTGAACTATACGTTGAAGAGTATAGCAAAAAATATGGATTGCAATACACAATTTTAAGATATGGATCTCTATATGGGCCAAGATCTGGTGTGGGAAATGGATTATTCAGGGTAATAGAGAATGCAATTAATTATGGAGAAGTAACATACATTGGAAGTAAAGAAAGTCTAAGAGAGTACATTCATGTAGAAGATGCCGCCTTTGCAAGTGTTGCAGCTTTAGAAGGTGAATTTAAAAATCAAAGCGTGATGTTGACTGGACAAGAGCCCATGAGGGTATTAGATTTGTTGGAAATGCTTAGGGAAATTCTGAATATTAAAAAACCTGTCAACTTTAAGGAGGCTAGTGGAGAGGGTCATTACATTAGAACTCCCTATTCGTATCAGCCTAAATCTGGAAAAAAATATATCCCGTCAACACATGTAGATTTAGGTCAGGGCTTATTACAAACGATCGAATATATTGACAGTACAAAAAGCAAAAGACAGCATACGTAAGGTGAGTAAATTTTAGATATGAGCACAGTGCATTATCTAACTAGTAAAAAGGCTATTATTTGGGATTTTGATGGCGTTGTTAAAGAATCTAATGCCATTAAGGCTAATGGTTACAGTAAGCTATTTATGGACTATAGTCAGAAGTTGCAAGATAAGATTAATCAACATCATATTGATAATCAAGGTTTATCGAGATTGAAAAAAATTCCCCTCTACTTAGATTGGGTTGGCGAAAAAAAAAATACTCTTCTAGAGCAGGAATATTTAAGTCTTTATTCTAAAAATGTAATAAAAGAGGTTATAAACGCCCCATGGGTACCAGGTGTTCATGAGTATCTTGTTACTAACCATGATGTACAAAAATTTTACCTAGTCACAGGGACGCCAAAAGATGAAATTGAGTTGATACTTAAAGAATTAAATATCGATAATTTTTTTTTGGAAGTTTATGGCGCTCCTGCAGATAAAACAAATACCATTGCAAGTATAATAAAAAAAAATAAATTTAAAACTTGTGAAGTGGTTATGGTGGGAGATAGTAATATTGACTATAGTGCTTCAAAAGATAATAATATTGAATTCATATTGCGCAGAACCAAAGATAATGACAAAACTTTCACCAGATTTACTGGAATTTCATTTAAGTCACTTAATTAGTATTTTCAATATATGGATTAGATTATTATGCAATTAAATGATAAAAAAATATACGAAAAAGGAAACAGTATTATTCAAATGCGTATAGATGATCAGTATGATCAAAATTTAATTAGTAGATTAAAAAAAATTAGTGATGATTATCCAAATCTTGATGCAAATGATCCTTTATCGTTAGCATTTGATGATATCTTTTCAAGAAAAAATGAAAATAAAATTACTGATTTTCATTTGAGGGAGCATGTCATTGAAGAAATAAGCAAATTAAGAGATTGTGAAATTGCAAGATATCTGCGTTATAGATATCAATATGATGTGTACCCAGTGAAAAAAATACTTTCGAAATATCCTCCGGTTGTACAAATTGAGCCAACCTCAATTTGTAATTACAGATGTGTTTTTTGTTATCAAACAGATAAAAAATTTACAGATAAGAAAAATGGTCACATGGGGTCAATGGACCTAGAGCTCTTTAAAAAAATTATAAATGAGCTGGAGGGTAACGTAGAAAGTATTAGCTTGGCTTCAAGAGGTGAACCAACAGTAAATAAAGATCTGGGCAAAATGCTGCAGTATATGGACGGTAAATTTTTGGCATCCAAGTTAAATACAAATGCATACTTATTGGATGAAAATTTATCAAGAATTATTTTAAATTCAAATTTGCAGACTCTTGTTTTTTCAGCTGATGCTGCTTCTGAGCCTCTTTACAGCAAATTACGTGTAAATGGAAATCTTGACCGAGTATTGAAAAACATAGAAAAATTCCATGAATTAAAGTCTAAAGAGTATCCTCAATCTACACTTATAACTCGTGTGTCAGGTGTTAAATTTTCAGGAAATCAAGATTTTAAAGAGATGAATAAATTTTGGGGTAGGTATGTAGATCAAGTTGCTTTTGTTGACTATAACCCGTGGGAAAATGTTTACAATGCAGAAAAAAATGGAATAGATACACCATGCTCTGATTTGTGGAGGAGGTTATTTGTCTGGTGGGATGGAAGAATTAGTCCTTGTGATGTTGATTACATGACTACTC
>Ga0114975_10001121_pt1 | contig 19416 bp, 18 predicted proteins | sample S_130626_EF_Meta_FD_87031 | JGI IMG/M metagenome (GOLD analysis project Ga0114975, IMG submission 87031) | Freshwater microbial communities from Lake Simoncouche, Canada to study carbon cycling - S_130626_EF_MetaG | ecosystem: Environmental > Aquatic > Freshwater > Lake | place: Lake...
CCATTCTTAAACTGTGTAGTTTGTTAATGTAGGCAGATGGATTGTAAGCATAATTATTCCATATCATTTTTGCCATTCCAACATTGCTACTTAATTCAAAAGCTTGTTCAGCCGATACCAAACCTCTACCGTGAACCTCAGCGTCAGTAACAGTTGCATTAGGTGCAAATTGCCACAAGCCACCTTGCAAATCAACAGGAGTTGTTGTCTTGATTTTACCATCATCTAATAATGCTATCATTGTTGCCAACTTAAACGTGCTGCCTGGTTCTGTTGCATATAAAGCATAGTTTTTAATTTCTCTATATTCACTTTTATCATTGAATGATTTAAGTAAAGCAGCAGAATCTAATCCCAAATTTGCAATGGCTTTTATCTTACCTGTTTTGGTTTCCATTACAACCGCACAACCATATTGAGCTTGATTTTTGAACAACATTTCGTGCAATGAATTTTCTGTTATTTCTTGTGTCAAGACATCAATTGTTGTAACGATATCTTTTCCATTTTGAGTTTCGGTTTCTATAGCATCTTCAACAGGAACAGCAACTCCACCTGCAATGTATCTAACTGTTCTAGTGCCACTAATTCCTTTTAGCAAACTATCGTAACTCAATTCTAGCCCGACTTTAAAACTATCTCTTGCTAAACCAATTGTTCTGAATGCCAAATTACCATAAGGATTCAATCTGCGGTTTTTAACTTCAACAATAAATCCACTTGTGTTTCTACCAAGTTTTACTAAATGAAAAGTATTGAGAGCTTTAAAGTCTGTATAGTTTATGTGTTTTTTAAACTGAAAATATCTTGTCTTTTTTTTGTATTCTCCAACTAATATCTTTCGATATTCCATTGCAGTATAATCACCAAAAAGGCTGCTTAGCTCAATACTTAAAGAATCAATATTTTTATAAAAGGTTTTGCCTTTTTGAGCTCTTAATCCCTCAGCAGCGAAATCTATATAAATATCAAACTCTGGAATACTAGTGCTAAGCATCTTTCCATCTTCACTAAAAATAGTTCCTCTTTCTGCTATAATTGTGTCAGTTTTTTGGTGTAATGCTTCGTTTAAACTACGCCAATATTTTCCTTGAGATTGTTGTATATAAGCTGCCTTGCCTATAATAAATAAACAAATACCTATTATAACAAAAAGGCTGATATATGCTCGTGATAATATGTCGTCTTTTATGTCCATTGTTGCCCTAACCCTACAAAGGATTAGGAATTGTTTATTTTATTAATTTGTTTTATTGTCTTCTTTACAAACTGGAGCAATTAATCTTTTAGGAACCTCATTGCTAATATGCAAACCAAGTGGCTCAGCTTTTTTTAACACCTCATTTTGCTCGCTTAACTTCATCACTTCGCTTTTTACTGTTTTGTATTCGTATTGTAGATCCTTTAACTCGTTTTGTGTTTTGTTTATTGAGCGAAGTGTTTTATCTGTCCAGTGACCATAGGCAATGTATCCTACGGCCAACAAAGCGAGGTACAAGAAAAACAATAAATTAGCATTAATCCATTTTGTTTGAAACAGATTAGTAACTCCTTTTACAGACGCTACTTTTTTTTCAACTGTAGAATTAGGGGCAGTCGTTTCGGTCACGGATTAAATATTTATATTTTCAACACTTTTAAAACTTATATTCTAATAAAACAAATCACATCTTCTCTACTACTCTCAATTTTGCACTCCTACTTCTTGTGTTTCGTTTTATTTCTTCAGCACTAGCTTCAATTGGTTTTTTAGAAATCAATTTGAAAACCCTTTCTTTAATTTCAGTTGAAAAAGGATTCAAATCTTCTTCAATTTCAAAAGCTCCATTTTTAAAATAATTCTTTACCAATCTATCTTCTAAAGAATGAAACGTTATGATAACAGCCCTTCCACCTTCTTTTAAAACACTTGGCAATTGCTGTAACATTTCTTTTAAAACTCCAACCTCATCATTTACTTCTATCCTCAACGCTTGAAAAACCTGAGCCAAATACTTGTTTGGATTTCCTTTAACAAGCGGACTAATCAAGGTTTTGAATTGTTCTATAGATTCGATTTGTTTTCCAATTCTACTAGCTACAATATGAACAGCTAAAGTTTTTGAATTAGTGACCTGCCCATATTCTTGAAAAATCCATTGCAATTGTTGAGCTGAATAAGTTTCCACAACATGTTTAGCGGTTACTGGCTGGTGAATATTCATTCTCATATCCAATGGGCCATTAAACCTTGTTGAAAACCCTCTTGAACCTTCGTCAAACTGATGACTACTAACACCCAAATCTGCAAGCACTCCATCCACTTTGTCTATTTTGTGTAATCTCAAAAATCTTTGCAGGTGTCTGAAATTATGTGGCACAAAAACAACTCTTTCATCTTGCAAAAGATTTTGCTGTGCGTCCGTATCTTGATCAAAAGCAACTAATTTTCCGGTTTCATTCAACTTATCAAGAATTCCTTTACTATGTCCACCACCACCAAATGTGCAATCAACGTAAATGCCATCTGGTTTAATGTTCAGAGCTTCAATTGTTTCATTAAAAAGAACTGGTATATGATAATTATTGTTGTCAGCTTTATTCATAAAAACAATAACTAATCATTAAAATTTATTTTGTATTCATCCAATATTGCTTTAGCATTTTCGCTAAGCGTTGTATCAGATGTATTGTCAAACATTTCATTGTATTTAGATTTATCCCAGATTTCAAATCGAGATAATACTCCAAAGATTACTATGTCTTTTTCTATGCCAGCATACTCTTTCAGCGATTGTTGTAGATTCAATCTTCCAGCACCATCTAAACTAACTTCTGTTGCACCACGTAAAAAATTTCTTTTAAATACCACCACCCTTGGGTCAAGGTCGTTTAAACCACTAATTTTGTTTAAGATGTTATCCCAAGTAGATTTTGGATATAGTGTTAAGCAATTTCCAGCACCACGGCTAATGGTGAAGCTATTCTCTGATTCAGGCAACTGCTTTTTTACAGCTGCTGGCATCAGGAAGCGACCTTTTGAGTCAACCGTTGCTTCGTATTCACCTTGAAATTTGCTCATTGTTAAGAAATAATTGCGTTTTTAACACATATTGACACAAAATAACAACTAAACACACAAATTGACAACTTGTTTTTTTGTGAACAATATCACAAAATGTGAATATCGATGTGAATTAATGTGGAAAAGACAACGAAAGACATATCCACACTACATTACATAAATTCACAATTATTGTTTTGATGTGAATAAATAGAAAAATAAATGGTGTCAAAAAGTGTCAATTCAGGAGATTTTAAAAAAAAATTAGAAGAAAATGAACCCAAAAAACTTATCAATAAACGATTTTAACTATGATTTGCCTGATGAAAAGATTGCAAAATATCCTTTGGAAGAAAGGGATTCCAGCAAGTTATTGATTTATGAAAATGGAACAATTAAAGTGTCTGAATACAAACATTTAGCAGCTAAAATACCAGCAAAAAGTTTGCTTATTTTTAACAATACCAAAGTTGTTGAAGCCAGAATTTTATTTAAAAAAGAATCTGGAAGTACAATTGAATTGTTTTGCCTAGAACCGGATGAAAAATACAATGACATCACAAATGCAATGCTACAAAAAGGCTCTGTTATATGGAAATGTTTAGTTGGTGGAGCTAAGAAGTGGAAAGAAGAATTGATTAGTAAAATCATTGATGAAAACGTCATACTTACTGCAAAAAAAATTGTGAAAAGAAATGATTATTTTCTAATTGAATTTAGTTGGAATGATGCAACTTTAGCTTTTGCCGAAGTACTTCATCTTGCAGGAAAAATTCCATTACCACCTTATTTAAACAGAGATGTTGAAGAAAAAGATAAAACTACTTATCAAACAATTTTCGCAAAAAACGATGGTTCTGTAGCTGCTCCGACCGCTGGATTACACTTTACAGAAAACGTATTAAACTCTCTAAGAAAAAAACAAGTTGAGCTTGACTATCTAACACTTCATGTTGGTGCAGGAACTTTTAAACCTGTGAAGGCAGATACAATGGAAGATCACGAAATGCACAGTGAATTTATTGATGTTTCATATCAACTAATACAGAAAATAATTTCCAAACTTGATGACCCCATTATTGCAGTTGGAACAACAAGCTTAAGAACAATTGAAAGTTTGTATTGGTTGGGAATTAAAGCAAGCCAACAGTCAACAGCTGACAGTCAACAATTGACAGTTGAACAATGGGATTGTTATGAATTACCTCAAACATTTGAACCTAAAATTGCATTAGAATCTTTATTAAAGTGGATGCAGAAAAACAATCTTGAACGATTATTAACAAAAACTCAAATTATTATTGCACCTGGCTATCAACTCAGAATTGCCAATGCAATTATTACAAATTTTCATCAACCAAAATCCACCTTATTATTACTGGTTTCAGCTGTAATTGGTGATGATTGGAAGAAGGTTTATGATTATGCTCTTGATAATAATTTTAGATTCTTAAGTTATGGTGATGGTAATCTATTATGGAATAATCCTACATAATTTCTAACATTCTTGTATTTGAGTCAACAAATGAAATACGAATCATCGATGCATCTTTTGGCATTATACCTTGTGCTTGTTCTGGCCATTCCACAAAACAATATTTATTGCTGTATAAAACATCTTCAACACCACATTCGATAGCTTCGGATTCATCTTTTAACCGATATAAATCAAGATGGTAAACAGTTCCTATAATATTGCTTTCATATTCATTAATGATAGAAAAAGTTGGACTGCCAGACACCTCTTCTATCTGCAAAATCTTACATAAGGCATTAATAAATGTTGTTTTTCCACTGCCCATCGATGCTTGAAACAACCAAACTTTGTTTTGTTTATTCAGTTCCCAAACTTGGTTTGCAACAGTATATATTTCGTCTAGCTGATAAGTAATTTGCATAGGCAAAAGTAATCATCGAAATGAGAATTATCACACAACAAGCATATACTAAACAAATACCTTTGTCAAAAATGTGAAAAATGGAAATCACTAATATTAGTGTAGCAGGGATGGATTGTGCTAGCTGTGCCATCAGCATAAAAAAAAGCCTGCAAAATCAAGGCTTAACCGAGGTAAAAGTTAATTATGCGTCAGGCGATGTAAGTTTTATCAATACGCCAAATTTGCCTTTAAAGAATATCGAAAAAGAAATTAAAGAATTAGGATATACTGTTGTAGGATCTCAGCATAACACAACTGAAGAAAAGAAAAGTTGGTCTTTTAAAAGCAGTTGGAATAGATTTCTATTTTGTCTAGTTTTCACTGCTCCTTTATTTATTTCTCATATCATACATATTCATTGGTTAATGAATCCTTTTGTGCAACTTGCCCTTACTACTCCTGTTTATTTTATAGGGATGATGTATTTTGGAAAGAGTGCCATTAAAAGTTTACTAAAGGGCTTTCCTAATATGAATGTATTGATTTCATTGGGCTCTACAGCTGCTTACTTTTATAGCTTATATGGTTTAATTGCAGGAAAAGCAATGGAGTTTATGTTTTTTGAAACAACTGCCACAACATTAACACTTGTATTTTTAGGCAATGCATTAGAAGAAAAAACCAATAGCCAAACACAGCAATCTTTAAAAAAGCTGATGAAATCTCAAACTGTTAAAGCAACAATGATTGCTTTTGACAATAATCATCAAGAACAGCTTTTTTCAGTTGAAGGAAAAGATTTAAAAGTTGGCGATTTAATTCTTATCAAAACGGGAGAGCAAGTTCCCAGTGACTGTAAAATTCTTTGGGGAGAAGGCAGTGTTAACGAAGCAATTATTACAGGAGAAAGTGTGCCTTTACCCAAAAAACAAAAAGATACTATCATTGGTGGCAGTATAATTGAAGATGGTTCTTTTAAAGCACAGGTTACTGCAGCAGGCAATGACTCCGTTTTGGCTCAAATTATTAAACTAATTAGGGATGCTCAAAATGAAAAACCACCAATGCAGCAACTGGCAGATAAGATAAGTGCCATTTTCGTTCCAACAGTAATAGTGGCTGCTCTTTTAACTTTAGCCATTAACTATTTTGTTGCTAATGTTGGTTTCAACGAAAGTCTTTTACGCTGTGTTGCAGTAATGGTAATTGCTTGTCCTTGTGCAATGGGATTAGCTACACCAGCTGCCATTGCAGTTGGTTTGGGGAGAGCAAGTAATAATGGCGTCTTGTTTAAAGATGCTAAAAGTCTAGAACTTATTAAAACTATTAAACAAGTTGTATTTGATAAAACAGGAACACTTACAACAGGTAAATTTAGCATTACGAATTTTCAAAGTAATATTGATGAAACTGAATTTAAAAAGATTGTTTATTCCCTTGAAAAATATTCAAACCATCCATTAGCAAAAACAATTAACGCAAATTGGAAAACTACAGCAGAAATTAGATGGAATAAAGTAGAAGAAGTAAAAGGTATTGGCATTATTGCAACAGATAAAGAAAACAATATTTATAAAGCCACTTCCTACAAAGAAATTCAGCAACTAACTAACGATTATTCACACAATATTTATATTTCTAAAAACAATGAACTCATTGGCTGGATTGATGTTACTGATGAAATAAGAGAAGAAGCTACAAGCGTTATAGAATGGTTTAAAAAGCAAGGAATCAAGACTATTTTATTAAGTGGCGACAAAAAAGAAAAGTGTGATGCTGTAGCAAGACAAATAGGCGTTGATGAAGTATATGCAGAGCAAACCCCTGATGACAAAATCAACTTTATTACCAAGCTAAACAGTATTGCTCCAACAGCAATGGTTGGTGATGGTATTAATGATGCTCCTGCATTAGCCAAAGCAACATTGGGCATTTCATTAAGTGAAGCCAGCCAACTAGCTATTCAATCTGCTCAAGTTGTTTTAATGAAAAGTGGTTTAAAGAAATTACCGTTTGCACTGGGAATTGGCAAGCATACTTACATTACGATTCAAGAGAATTTGTTCTGGGCATTGATATACAATGTTATTGCCATACCAATTGCTGCTGTGGGATTATTAGGCAAATATGGTCCAACCTATGGTGCTATCATTATGGGCTTAAGCGATGTTATACTGGCAGTTAACAGCATCAAATTAAGATGGAAAAAAGTGGAATAGTTGCAATACTGATAATACCAATTTTTCTTGCTTCAAATATTATCTGTGCAAATCTGCTTAATCCTTATCATCTGTGTTCTGAAAATATTACAACAAACCTTCCTTCATCAAATACTCTGCAATTTGCACAGCATTTGTGGCAGCCCCTTTGCGAAGGTTATCGCTCACAATCCACATATTTAAAGTGTTTGCTTGTGTTTCGTCTCTTCTTAATCTGCCTACAAAAACCTCGTCACGTTCATGGGCATTCATTGGCATTGGATAAATAAAATTAGCAATATCATCTTCAACAATTATTCCTGCTGATGAAGCAAGTAGTTGTTTCACTTCGTTTAAATCAAAATCATTTTCAAATTCTACATTCACACTTTCGCTATGTCCACCCATCACAGGAATTCTAACAGTAGTTGCAGTAACTTTTATAGCATCATCACCCATAATCTTACAGGTTTCTTTCACCATTTTCATTTCTTCTTTAGTGTAACCATTTTCTAAAAACACGTCAATTTGTGGAATAGCATTTAAGTCAATTCTGTATTTATAAGCCATTGCACCCTCAACTCCATTTCTTTCATTCATTAATTGGTCAACAGCACTTTTGCCAGTACCAGTAACACTTTGATAAGTACTTACTACAACTCTTTTGATTTTATATTTCAAATGCAAAGGCTGCAAAGCAACCACCATTTGTATAGTTGAACAATTAGGATTTGCAATGATGAAATCATCTTTAGTTAAAACCTGTGCATTTACCTCAGGCACCACCAATTTCTTTCTAGCATCCATTCTCCAGGCACTACTATTATCAATTACTTTAATACCAGCTTCTGCAAACTTTGGAGCCCATTCTTTCGATGTGTCTCCACCAGCCGAAAATAGAGCAAAAGCAGGTTGTGCAACAATACCATCTTGCATACTCACCACTTTGTAAGTCTTGCCCTTAAACTCCACTTCCTTACCAACACTTCTTTCACTAGCTACAGGAATTAATTCTGTTACCGGAAAATTTCTTTCGGCTAAAACTTGCAACATTTTGCTGCCTACCAAACCCGTTGCTCCAACTACTGCTACTTTCATTTAATATTTTATTTAATATTTTCTCAATTAAGCAAATATAATTGTGTGATTGAGGTTTGTAAAATACTTACTAAAATAATTACTCAACCGATAACGCATTTTTACAAAAAACAATCGCTCCAATTATAGCTATTCCCGTATTTTAGCTAAACAACCAAAATTATAATATGCAAAAACAAACAACTTCTTGGCATAGCCCATCTTTAAATAAAGAAATGCCCATTGCTTGCTATGGTAATTATGGATTTGCGTTATTGCTAATTCCTACTGCTGCTGCTGATTATTTAGAGTATGAGCGTTTTCAAATGCTAGATACTTTAGCACCATTTATAGATAGTGGTAAAATGAAAGTTTTTAGTATTGATAGCATTAACAATGAAAGTTGGTTGAACAATAAAATGGAACCTTTGCATAAAGCTATTCGTCAAAATCAATTTAACGAATACGTTTTTAATGAAGTGGTTCCTTTTATAAGAAACAATACTAGTCAAGAAACAATGATTTACACTTGTGGTGCTAGTTTTGGTGCATTACATTCAATGAACTTATTTTTAAAACGCCCTGATATTATTAACGGAGTTATTGCTATGAGTGGGGTTTATGATTTAAGCGAATACACAAAAGGTTTTTGGGATGATCAGGTTTACTTTAACAGTCCACAACATTATATTCCAAATTTTACTGATGCTTGGTACTACGAAAAAATTAAAGCAAGCCATCATATCCACATTTATACAGGTAGTGGGAATTATGAAGATCCAGATGCCAATAGAAGATTTAGTCAAGTGCTTTGGGATAAAAACATTTGGCACGATTTGCAAATTTGGGGCGAAGATATTACCCACGATTGGCCAACCTGGAGGGCGATGTTACCATATATTATCGCAAATAAATTTTAATTTTTTTTAAAATCCCAACGATTGTCTGGACTTTTTTTCTAAAAGAAAAGTTAATACTTTAAAGAGGCTTGGCTATTTAATGTTGTAGCATTAATATTACATCCTAAATAAAAAAATTGCTCAAGAAGTTTATACATATTTTCTTTTTATTACTTTCAATTTCAGCTATTGCTCAACAAAAAAAACAGGGTTATGTCACTGTTAGTGGGACTGTTTATGATATTTCTGCAAGGCAGCCAATTGAAGCCGTTGCAGTGCTAAGTACTATGGGCAATGGAACTTTAACAGATAGTTTGGGGAAATATAGTATTACTGTTAGATGGACTGACAGCATTTGGTTTAGCATGCTGGGCAAAACAACAATGAGATATTCTGTTGATACCATTGTTAATCCAGAACAGTTTAACATTATGATTCATTTGAGAGTTGGTGATTTGCCAGAGGTAAGAGTTAGAAGCAAAAACTATAAGCTAGATTCAATTGATAATAGAAAAGAGTATGCTAAGGTTTTTAACTTTAAAAAGCCGGGTATTTCGCTAAGTAATAATCGAACCTACTCACCAGGAGGGCTCTCTGTTGGGTTCGATTTAGATGAATTTATTAATATTTTTAGGTTTAAACGAAACCGAAGTTTGGCAGCTCTACAAAAAAGGTTGCTACAGCAAGAGCAAGATAAGTACATAGACTATAGATTTAATAAAGCATTTGTTAGAAAACTAACAAAACTGCAACAACCTCAAATCGATAGTTTTATGAATGAATATAGACCAAGTTATGAATTTTTGCAAACAGTAAATGACATTGAGTTTGGTTACTTTATTCAGAAGTCTTTTGAACATTATAAAATAAGAAAACAACAGCAAAAAGGAAATTTGAAAAGGAAAGATGATTAAAAAAATTGTTTTTTATCAATCCACTAAACAGATTTATTGTGGCTGTTTAAAACATAGCTTCGTTTAATAGCGTCCTGCTTAATGCAGGATTTTTAATTTATGGCTGTAACAAAATAAAAAGATAAACGTATAACTGCACAAAGCAACTAATTATATAACTGCAAAATGACAGAAAAAGAATACAATAACTGTGTAAATCAATACGCTGATAATGTATTTAGGTTTATTATAAAAAATCTCAACCACGAAGAAGATTCTAGAGATGTTGTCCAAACTGCTTTTGAAAAACTTTGGCGTAATAAAGAAAATGTAGAAGCAGAAAAATGTAAAGCTTTTCTTTTTACTGTGGCTTATAATCAAATGATTGACCATATTAGAAAAAATAAAAGAATTCAACTTAAAGAAGAATTTAGTGAAGAAACTAAAGTTGGATACCAGCAAAGCAATCATTTGCACAAAACATTAATGCAAGCTATTAACAGATTAAATGCAACACAACGATGTTTAGTTATGTTGAAGGATTATGAGGGTTATAGTTACCATGAAATTGGCATAATCACAGGATTAAAAGAAAGTCAAGTAAAAGTATATTTACATAGAGCTAGAATTATTTTGAAAGACTATTTAGTAAGTAAAGAAAATGTATTATAAAATGAACATCAATAGAAACAATTACGAAGCATTTTTGCTGCTTTACATTGATGGAGAATTATCTACTAAAGTTGAACAAGAAGTAGCTACTTTTCTGAAATTAAATGCTGATATAAAGCTAGAGTTTGATGATTTATTAAGCACTAAATTACAACTTGAAGATGTCTCTTTTGGAGATGTTTCTTCTTTATTAAAATTTGAAGAAAATTCTATTTGTTTAAATAATTATGAAGAACAATTTTTACTTTATGTTGATCAAGAAATGACACGAAAAGAAGAACAATTTGTTGAAACTTTTGTACTTCAACACCCTTCTTTACAGCCATCTTTTACAACATTAAAAAACACAGTTCTTCCGTTAGAAACAATTCCACATCCAAATAAAAAAGAGTTATTCAAAAAAGAAAGAAAGCCAATTGTTTTTTATTTACAAAGAGTTGTTGTAGCTGCTGTATTTATTGGTTTTATAGCTTTTATTTGGAACCTAAGTTCTCCAAAAATTACAACTGAAATTGCTACCCTTCAATCCAACAAAATAGTTAATATAACCAATAAGAATACAACCAATAAGAGTGCTGAAAAGACCATCCTAAATGAAAATATAGCTGCAATAACTGATACTAAAGAAGTAAGAAATATTAATATAATTACTACAAAAAAGAGGCAACCGGAAAAACAAAGAAATGAAAATAATTTAGTAGCAACTGTAACAAAAAATACACAACAACCGTTAAACCAAAAAAGTATTATTTCACAAAACAATCAAACTGAAATTAATAATACACAAAGTTTGACCACAACTAATCCTATAACAAACAATAGCAACATAAACAACAATAATACATTTGTTGCATCAGCAGTAAACAATACAACCTCTATCAACAACTCAATGGCAAAGCAAATAATTTATAAATCACTTGATGATGATATTAACGCGTCACTCATCAATGATAAAGAAGTAAAAACATCAAAGTTGAAAGTTTTTTTAAAAAAAGCAATTCAAGCCATCACTCCTAAAGAAAGTGATAATAATGAACCCAAAAAACTATTTGCAGTAACATTATAAACAATTAATTAAAAAAGATAAGTATGAAAAAGATTCTACTAACACTAGTAGCTGTAGCAACTACATCAGCAATATTTGCTCAAGTTGACAGTACGACAACGAACCACCCAGACACTATTAAAGTGGGCAATTATGTTATTGTCAAAAAAGGCAATTCACAATCAAGCGATTCAGCCAAAACAAAGAAATCTGTTTCAATTTCTGTTGGTACAGATGATCTTTTAGATATTAAAGTAAACAATAGAAATAGCAGTAAAAAAAAGAATCCAAATGTTAGTACAAGCTGGTGGATTTTTGATTTGGGTTTTGCTAATTTTAGAGACCAAACCAATTATGCTACAGCTCAAGCTGGCAGCTACTTTGCAACAACAAATAGAGGTCAGGTTAATCAAAATGGTATGAACTTGATTAATGGCAAATCATCTAACGTAAATATTTGGTTTTTTATGCAAAAAATGAATGTTATAAAACATAAACTAAATCTAAAATATGGATTAGGGATAGAAATGTATAATTATAGATTTGAGCATAGTACTAGCTTTAGAAAAGACCCTTTCAATTATATTTTCAACGATTCTGTCAGTTTCTCTAAAAATAAACTTTATGCAGAATATATAACTGTTCCATTTATGGTGAATTTTACCCCGATGCCAGAAAATAAAAAAAGTTTAAGTGTAAGTGCAGGTATAAGTGCAGGATATTTAATTCGCAGTCGCAACAAACAAATTAGTACAGAGCGGGGTAAACAAAAAATCAACGGCAATTTTGATTTAGCACCATTTCGTATAGCTGTTGTTGGTGAACTAGGCTTGGGAAAAGTTAAGCTATATGGCAGCCTTAGCGTTAACTCTCTATACAAAGAAAACACTGGTTTGCAACAATATCCTTATACTCTAGGTATTAGATTTAGTAGTTTATAATTATTTAAAGAGAGTTTATATAAAAGCATTTAACAAATAAGTTAAATGCTTTTTTGTTTGCTGAAAGCAATTAATACATTTGCAATATGAGGAAACTACTATTCATTTTTTTTATTACATCAATAGCATCTTGCACCACGTTAGATGTTTATGAGAAAACAAAACCTTTTCCAAAACAAGAATGGTCTAGTGTTGACACCCCAAATTTTAAATTTGATATTGTTGATACCAATAGTTTTTATAATTTTTATTTTGTGTTAAGACATCAAGAAAAGTATTCTTATAAAAATATTTGGCTTTCGTTAACAGTAAAAGACCCCGACACAACTAGCATCATTAAAAGAGAATTTACTTTAGCAGATAATAATAAATGGCTTGGCAGCACTATTGATGATATTACAGATCATCGCATTATTTTTAACCCTCAACCCATTAAATTAAAAAAAGGAAGTTACAGTTTTACATTAAAACAAATAATGCGTGATGACCCATTACCAAACATTCTTAGTGCAGGAATCAGGGTTCAAAAACTAGGGCAATAATGAACTTCTTTCAAAAAAACAAACTTCTACTTGTAACCATTGCATATTGGTTTTTGCTGTTATATATTGTTGCAGCATTGTTGTGGTGGTTTATAGCATTAAGCAATCAAAACATTGCTATTACTAATATCAGACTGGCAGAGATTAATAAAGATGATATAAGTTACACACAAAAAATAGATAAAATTCTCTCTCTTCAAAAAAGAAAAACAGCACAATATTTTGGTGAAGGTTTTTCTTTTCTAGCAGTTATTCTTCTTGGTGCAGTTTTTATTTATCGTGCCACCAGAAAGCAAATAAAATTTGGCAAGCAACAACAGAATTTTATGATGGCTGTTACACACGAATTAAAAACACCTATTGCTATCACTCAACTTAATTTAGAAACGATTCAGAAAAGAAAATTAGATGCAGATAAGCAAGATAAAATCATTAGCAATTCTCTGCTAGAAATTAGCAGATTGAATACTTTATGTAATAATATTTTATGGTCTGCACAGTTGGATGCTGGAGCATATCATTCAAAAAAAGAAGAAATAAATTTAAGTGATATTATAGCTGGTTCGGTAGAAGATTTTGAAAAAAGAATGGGTAATCAAAAAGTACAATCTTTAATTGAAGATGGCATTTATATCAATGGTGATATTTTAATGATGCAAATACTTTCTAATAATTTAATTGAAAATGCCATCAAATATTCATCAAAAGAAAAACCTGTTAACATTGAATTAAAAACGATCTCAAACAAAGTTTTATTCTCTGTAAAGGATGAGGGCATTGGCATTGCTGATGAAGAAAAGAAAAGCGTATTTGATAAATTTTATAGAAGTGGCAGCGAAAAGACTCGCAAAACAAAAGGCACTGGCTTAGGATTATACTTATGTAAAAAGATTGTAAAAAAACACAATGGAGACATTGCCATTAGCAATAATCATCCAAATGGAACTATTTTTACGGTTACATTACAACCATCACATCATTAAACACCAAAATGAGTTTTAAAGCAAGTATTCTTTTAGTTGAAGACGAGGAAAACCTTCACGAAACCATCAAGCTAAATTTTGAGTTAGAAGGATATGAAGTAACATCTGCATTTGATGGCGACCAAGCTTTGCAAGCTATTGCAAACGAATATTTCGATTTAATTGTTTTAGATATTATGTTGCCAGAGATAGATGGGATTAGTGTTACAGAAAATGTGAGACTTAATAATCTGGAAACTCCGATACTTATTTTGAGTGCAAAAAACGCTAGTGCGGATAGAATTTTAGGGTTAAAAAAAGGAGCAGATGATTATTTAACCAAGCCTTTTAATTTAGAAGAATTGTTGCTTAGGGTTGATAAGCTAATTGAAAAAAACAAAAGAATTTTAACCAAAACACAAATTGCAGACACTTTCCATTTTAAAAATAACTCCATTGATTTTAAGGCACAGGTAGCTACCAATTTCAACAATCAAACCATTGATTTAAGTAAGAAAGAAGTAATGCTTTTAAAGCTATTGATTGAAAATAAAGGTGAGGTTGTAAACAGAGAAAAAATATTGCAAATGGTTTGGGGCTATAATGTTTACCCAACCACAAGAACCATTGATAATTTTATTTTAAACTTTAGAAAATATTTTGAACAGGATTCTAAAGAGCCTAAACATTTTCACTCTGCAAGAGGTGTTGGGTATAAGTTTACTGATTGATTTCAAGTCTAAAATAAAATAGGCTGTCTCAAATTTTGAGACAGCCTATTTTGTTTATATTTCAGTTTTAACTACCTGTTCATACTGGCTAAAAACTCATCATTATTTTTTGTGCCACGCATACGTTTTTGTAGCTCGTTCATTGCCTCATCTGTATTCATATCATTTAAAAATAAACGAAGAATGTTCATTCGTGCAAGCACTTCTTTATCTAATAATAAATCATCTCTACGGGTAGAAGAACCCACCAAATCAATAGCAGGATAAATACGTTTGTTTGCTAATCTTCTATCTAGCAACAACTCCATATTACCCGTTCCTTTGAACTCTTCAAAAATAACCTCATCCATTTTGCTACCCGTTTCAATAAGGGCTGTTGCCAATATTGTTAAACTGCCACCAAATTCTATTTTGCGTGCAGCACCAAAAAACTGTTTTGGTTTTTGCATTGCATTTGCTTCCACACCGCCGCTTAACACCTTGCCACTGCTTGGTGCAACCGTATTGTATGCACGAGCCAAACGAGTGATACTATCTAAAAGAATCACCACATCGTGTCCACACTCTACCAAACGTTTTGCTTTTTGCAAAGCAATGGTGCTAACTTTTACGTGTTTTTCTGCTGGTTCGTCAAATGTGCTTGCCAAAACTTCAGCACGAACACTGCGTTCCATATCTGTAACTTCCTCTGGTCTTTCATCTATTAAAACCACCATTAAATAACACTCGGGGTGGTTGGCTGCAATGGCATTGGCAACCTCTTTCAGCAACATTGTTTTACCCACTTTTGGTTGGGCTACAATTAATCCACGTTGTCCTTTACCAATGGGTGTAAACAAATCCATTATACGAGTGCTATAATTTGTTGGACTTGTAAATAAATTTAACTTCTCGAATGGAAATAAGGGTGTTAAATAATCAAAAGGAACTCTATCTCTAACATCATCTGGTTTTTTGCCATTGATAAAATCAACCTTTAATAAAGCAAAATATTTTTCTCCTTCTTTTGGTGGACGTACAGAGCCATTTACAGTATCGCCTGTTTTTAGTCCAAATAATTTTATTTGTGATGGAGAAACATAAATATCATCTGGAGAACTTAAATAGTTGTAATCTGATGAACGTAAAAAACCATATCCATCAGGCATCATTTCTAAAACACCTTCACTGGTAATGATTCCTTCAAACTCTATATTAAAAGCTTGTTGGCGTTGGTTTTGTCTTGGTTGATATGATGGTAAGGGTGCTGCTGTTTGTTCAGGTCCTTGTTGTTCTTCAGTTGCAGCCAGTAGCGCTGATGCTAAATTATTAATTAAATTATCATCAATAGTTGAGTCGTTTTTATTTACGGCATCAATGGTAGATTCTGTATGAACTACTTCTTTTTTTTCAATTAAAATTTCTTCTTTTGGTTTTCTCCTGCGTTTATTATCGATTACTTTTTCTTCCATTTTTTCATCAACCTTTTCTTCGCTCATCACTTCAGCTTCTTCTGTAATATTTGCAGTGGCTGTTTTTATAGTTACTACTTTTTTTGTTCTAGGTTTTTTTGTTGCAGCATCCTTAGTTTCAGATGAGTTTATTGCTTGTTTATCAAGGATTTTATAAATTAAATCTTGTTTTTCAAGTTTTTTTGATTCAGTAATTTTCAATTGCGCTGCCAAATCAAATAACTCGGGCATAAGCATATCGTTTAATTGAAGAATATCGTACATAGATTGATTTGTGTGTGAAAGAGGATGTTTCGTCTGTAAAAATTAAAACTAAAAATTGGAATAAAGTAACTCGGGAATTGTGAAACGCTTTTGTCTGTAGTAAAGAATTTCAGGGCAAATAGTTTATTTGCGTTGCAATATTAAAGTAGTTTTTGATATAATAATATTTTTTTTACGAGCTGCATATTTGATAGCATTAATTTAATGACCAAAAAACCGTCTCAAACCCTTACTTTCGCCGCCGAAATTTGGTTAATTGGTTTATATGTCGATTAGTTACTTGGTGAAATACCTTTATTACAATCTTCTATTTTACCAAATACTAATTAATCAATAAACGGTTAAACTTATAAATAAGCAAAAAATGAACATTCGCAACATTGCAATCATTGCACACGTTGACCACGGTAAAACTACTTTAGTTGACAAAATTCTTCACACCACAAAGGTGTTTAGAGAGAACCAAGAAACTGGTGATTTGATTATGGATAGCAACGATCTTGAAAGAGAAAGAGGTATTACTATCTTTTCTAAAAACGCTGCTGTTACATACAAAGATGTGAAAATTAATGTAATTGATACTCCTGGTCACGCCGATTTTGGTGGAGAAGTTGAGCGTGTGTTGAAAATGGCTGATGGTGTTATTTTATTAGTTGATGCATTTGAAGGACCGATGCCTCAAACACGTTTTGTGTTACAAAAAGCACTTCAATTACATCTTAAACCCATTGTTGTTATTAATAAAGTTGATAAACCAAACTGTCGTCCTGATGAAGTTCACGATGCAGTTTTTGAGTTATTCTTTAACCTAGATGCAACAGAGGAGCAGCTTGATTTCCCTACTTTCTATGGTAGTGGAAAAAATGGCTGGTTCAATAAAGAGAATGTTCAGTGTGAAGATATCACTCCTTTAATGGATGGTATCATTCAATATGTTCCATTGCCAAAAGTTAATGAAGGAACTTTGCAAATGCAAATCACTTCTCTTGACTACTCGTCTTTCTTAGGAAGAATTGCCATTGGAAAAGTAACTCGTGGTTCTATTAAAGAAGGTCAACCAATTGCTTTAATGCAAGCTGATGGCACTGTTAAAAAAACACGTGTTAGAGAATTATATGTTTTTGAAGGAATGGGCAAACGCAAAGTAACAGAAGTTATTTCTGGTGATTTATGTGCTGTTGTTGGCTTGGAAGATTTTGGAATTGGTGATACGATTTCTGATATTGAAAATCAAGAAGCATTACCGATTATTAGTGTTGATGAGCCTACAATGAGTATGACTTTCAGTATTAACAACTCTCCTTTCTTTGGTAAAGATGGTAAGTTTGTTACTTCTCGCCACTTACGTGACAGATTGATGAAAGAAACCGAAAAAAATCTTGCCTTACGAGTTGAAGATACTGATAGTGCTGATAGCTTTAATGTTTTTGGCAGAGGTATTCTTCACTTAGGTGTGTTGGTTGAAACAATGCGTAGAGAAGGTTATGAATTAACAGTTGGTAACCCACAAGTATTGGTTAAACAAATTGATGGCAAAAAACACGAACCTTATGAGGTTTTAGTAGTTGATGTGCCAAGCGAATTTAGTGGCAAAGTAATTGACCTTGTTACACAACGAAAGGGTGAAATGCTTGTGATGGAAAGCAAAGGTGAAATGCAACATTTGGAGTTTGATATTCCTTCTCGTGGATTAATTGGTTTACGTTCTCAAATGCTTACAGGCACTGCAGGAGAAGCTGTTATGGCTCACCGTTTTGCAGAATACAAACCTTGGAAAGGACCTATTCCTGGGAGAAGCAATGGTGTTTTAATTGCCAAATTTGGTGGTGTTACAACTGCTTACTCAATTGATAAATTACAAGACAGAGGTACTTTCTTTATTGACCCTAGAGATGAAGTTTATGCAGGTCAAATTATTGCAGAACATATTAAGCCAGGAGATTTGAATGTGAATGCCGTTGAGGAAAAGAAACTAACCAATCATCGTGCTAGTGGAAGTGATGATAGCGTTAGAATTACTCCAAAGACTCAGTTAACATTAGAAGAATGTATGGAGTATATTCAGCAAGATGAGTGTATTGAGGTAACACCGAAAAACATTCGTATGCGTAAGACATTCTTAAATGAAGATGATAGAAAAAAAGCCGGTAAAGCAATGGAATCTGCTGCTGTTGGATAGACTTTAAATACATTTTAATAAGCCACAGACACACAGATTTTTTATCTGTTACTCTGTGGCTTTCTTTTTAATTTTATCAAACGAAAACTGTTTATACATTTGACAAGATTTTACCATTAAATACTTCGTAAAAGATGAAATACTTTTTTAGTTTATTCATTGTTTCCATAAGCCTTTTTAGTTGTTCAAGCAAAGATCAACAAGCTGATAAACTTGATAAAAAAGGGTATAAAGAACAAAAAGAAAGCTTATTAGATAAAGAGAAAAAATCTCCAAAAGAATTCTTAACAATTACCGGTACAGATAAAAGAAATTTTTGGGGTCAAACAGTTTATAGAGGTGTGATACACAACGATGCTACAGTTTGTAGTTACAAAAACATTCGCGTTAAGTTACTATATTACAAAACAGATGGAACTTTGGTTACAAATCACGAAGAGCAGTTTGATGAAACAGTAAAGCCTGGAGATGATATTGAGTTTAAAGCAAAATATAAAACACCAAGAGGAACAGATAGCGTTACAGCAAGTATAATGAGTGCTGTAGCTGATAAGTAAAAACAATGGCCCCGTAGTTCAATGGATAGAATAGAAGTTTCCTAAACTTTAGATCCAAGTTCGATTCTTGGCGAGGCTACAA
>Ga0114975_10001124_pt1 | contig 19401 bp, 2 predicted proteins | sample S_130626_EF_Meta_FD_87031 | JGI IMG/M metagenome (GOLD analysis project Ga0114975, IMG submission 87031) | Freshwater microbial communities from Lake Simoncouche, Canada to study carbon cycling - S_130626_EF_MetaG | ecosystem: Environmental > Aquatic > Freshwater > Lake | place: Lake...
CCACACACCACCGCCTTCGGCAAGACCCCTCTCACCTCCTGCGCTATATACCCTAACTGTCTTTTATCCCTATTCAACTCGTTCATCCCTTCCTTATAACTATACCTATACAATTCGATATTTCCTACATTCTCAAAACACCTATCATATGACGCTACCTCTATACCCTCCTTTATTCTACGATCTGATACCGTTGACCATACCGGCGTTCCCGTTCCATTATAGATTGATCCTCCATCCCTCGTTATCCTTATGTAATCTATCCCATCTATTATAGATTTAACCTTAAACTCCCCTCCGTCATTTACTATATTATATCCCGCATTTACTGTAACTCTCCTATACCGTATTATAACGATCCCAGATCCTCCACTCCCTCCTACCGACGCCCCTTGTGCTGCTCCTCCACCCCCTGAACCGGTTCCATTACCAGCATTAATCGGACTAGTACTATAACTATACCCATACGCACCAACATCACCATTCGTTCCAAAAGAAACAGGAGCAGCATAAGTCTCTCCTCTTCCTCCTCCACCTAAACCTCCATCACCTGCCGGTGCCTGATAAGCACCCCCGCCTCCGCCAGCACCCCATAAATATACCTGATCTAATATATTTACAAAAATACCAGCTCCACCATAACCCCTCTTTGTTCCAGAATCAGTCCCTATATCACCGGCACTACCCGCCCCTCCTCCTCCACCACTTGACACTGGTTGTCGCGTAACTGGTCCTTGCGTTATCCCTGAACCACCAACATTACCAGAATATAATGTAGCACTACTTAACATCGTTCCCTTTACAGATACTCCTATACTTCCACCCGCATAATTCGTAGATGATGAATATGCTGAATGCCCTCCAGCACCACTCCCTCCTGAATTTGCTAAAATAACTGTTGTTCCATCACCCCAAGTTGTATTCGTACCACTTCCACCTCCTAATAATGTGGCACCAAACCCTTCTGTAGTTTTACCTCTTACATCTCCAGCAATCGCACCCTTCCCTACTTTAATAGTATAAGTCCCTATAGGTATATTTATACTTTTCCCATATAACACAGCTCCTCCTCCTCCTCCCCCACCAGTATCTTTGCCACCCGCACCACCACCTGCTACCATCAATATATCACAGTTTAATTGTTCCGTTGTTGTAAAAGTATATTGTGTTTGCCCTGACCCTGTAGTATCACTTGTATATGGAAATATAATACATCTGTCCGTAGATCCTATAGTCGTTGAAGTAGTTCCTGAAACGATAATCTCATTCGGTATTTGTTTTACTGTAACTAATTCAAGAGAAGATGACTGCTTTTGATATCTCCTATATCTTATTATCACATATCCAGAACCACCTTTGCCTCCTGTTAAACTTCCACTTGATGGACCATCAAATTTACTACCTCCACCTCCTCCTCCTGTATGCGATAAACCATTGTCCGCTGAATATTCAAGCACCCCGTCATATCCACCATTCCCACCACCTCCATATAACCCTAACCCTCCATTACCATATCCGCGGTTTCCAGCATCCGCATAAGTATTACCCCCTCCACCACCAGCAAAAAATCCATAATGCCCTACATTTGTCCCAAAATAAGATATAAAATCTTTCCCTCGCCCTCCATCGCCACCACCAGTTATATATGAGAAATCTTTTCCTTTACTTCCAGCACCCCCGCCTCCACCAGCTGATTGCATCGGTTGAACACTTGGAATTCCGGGTATCCCTTTACCGCCATCATTACCGAAGGATTGAAAATTTATATAATTGTTTTTATTACTTACTCCTCCTAAAGATGCTTGTGTCCCTGTATATGTAATACCACCCCCACCCCCACTTCCTCCAGCTGTCCCATTCGTACCTATATAATTTGGTGATCCACCTCGCGATCCTCCGCCACCACCACCAACCGCAATGTATTCTATAGAATTTATTGTAATTGAACTATTATACCCATTTATTCCATTAATACCACCATCAGCAACCGTAGCACCTGCACCTCCATCCCCTACTTTAACAATCACAGGGCTACCCGCAATTATTTTTAAATTAGTGCCTAATAAAACTCCCCCCCCTCCACCACCTCCGCCAAATTTACCACCACCACCACCTCCTCCTACAACCATAATATCACACCAAATATCTTCTACCGCTGTAAAAGTATACTGCGTTTGTCCTGTTAATCCTGGACTGTCACTCGTATAAGTGAAAGATATGCCTCGTTCTGTAGTTCCTATAAATGACGAAGTAGCTCCCGCTACTGTTATTAAAGTCGGTAACGTAAGTCCTGTATTGTTATATTCATATTTGATCGGGAGTGTTGTTAATGCCGTAGATGCTAAAGGGATGTCTGATTGTCCTCCAGCGGGAAGTATTGATGCGTTAATATGTCCCATAGAAACTATATATTCACCATTTACTGTTTTTGGTGTTCCATTCACTACTAATGCTGTGGAACTTTTGAAATTTAAAGAATAATTATCAGTTATCACAAGGTTGTTATAAGAAGCATATAACGTGGCAACTTCGGTTGCAGTTAAACCACATCCGTATATGCGTAAGTCGCTTAAATCCGCATTCACATAAATTGTTGATATTGTAGCACCTACAATTAAATCAGCAGTTCCACTAAAAGCATTCGTATTCGTATCAAAAGCAATTAAAACACCATTTCTATAAATTTTCTTATTATAATTTGATTCAATCACATAAACCAAATGAACCCATACATTTACATCTTCTGGGTAAGTTGTTTTTGTTCCCGTTCCCATACCCGCAGTTAAGTCAGCATTCCAAACACTCAACATATATCCGCCATTTCCGTTATGACCGAATTGAACCGCTAAATTTGTAGCGGTTGATTGACATTGTGAAAGAAAGAACTGGTTCGCTGCTAATGTTTTATTTCTAATCCATACTGAAACACTTAGCGCCCTTTGTTTTAAAGAAATAACAGAGTTCTTTATCGTCCCTGATGATGTGCTTAAAAATTTTCTACCTTGGAAAAAATCATTACTTGGATATGTAGGTGCCGTTCCTGTTCCTGCTACTAAATTATACTTGGTCGCATAAGGATTATAATCTAACCCATCGCCATCAAATCTATACCACGCAAGCAAAGAAGTATTTGGCGGGTCTTCTGGATAATTTGGAAAATAATTGAAAGATACGGTTCTATAATATTTATCACTTTCTAATGATTCTGCGACTGTATACCCCATTGTATTTGGAGATATAACTATAGGTTCGGTAAAATTATTTTGAACCGTTAGTTTTGTATTAGTCGTCGTATCATCATATACGTGCAATTCGCTTGTTGGATTTGTAGTTCCTATACCCACATTCCTTGTTGATGATAGAAATCTTATGATGACGACGCCTGAACCGCCATTACCACCAGTCCCTGAACCTCCTCCGCCACCTCCACCACCACCACCTGTATTCGGTAATCCAGAAGGTGCTACAACTCCTCCTCCCAGGATTCCACCGATCCCACCTCCACCTTTACCCGCTATAGAAGCAGTTGCTCCTCCTCCTCCACCACCCGCAAAATACACTTTGTTTTCACTTGAAAAATACTCTCCTACTGATGAACCGAAGTTTTGTATAAAATCATAATTTATTTCAGGAATTCCTGAAAGACCATCACCTCCAACATTTAAATTCGCAGCAGCGCCAGCACCACCACCACCTCCTCCTGTACTACCATTAATATTTCCACCATCATTCCCCCTACTATAAACTATTCCAGACGCAAAGGTATCAACGTTATTATCTTTCACTCCAAACCCTCCTGTGCCTCCATCGTTTGTCCAGAAATCTCCTCCAGCACCACTGCCTCCATTTTTATCTGTAGAAACACTGGTGTTTGTTCCACCTGCTTCTGCTGTTATACTGCCGAAGGTGCTATTAAAACCTTTACTCGCTGGATAAGAATTCGCAAGTTCGGTACTTCTACCTCCTATCCCTCCTCGTCCAACTTTAATAGTAGTATTTTGATTTAAAATAGCATCTTTGATAAACACTAATTGTCCAGCACCTCCGCCTCCGCCGTGTCCTCCACTTCCTCCACCACCACCACCAACTACCAATATATCACAAACTACACTTCCAACAGGCACAGAAATAGTATATAGACTTTGTCCCGTTCCCGCCCCTGCTGTTTCTGTTGTATATGTAAAAACCATATATGTATAATCTCCGGTAGGCACAGCTGTTCCTACAGTGCCTACATTTGTTGCTGATGGTGATGAAGTGATCGCAAGAGACGGTGTAGGAGTATAATGTATTCCTGATGATACAGACGTCCATTGACTACTACTTATAACATTATTAGCAATAAATGTGCTTCTTGCTACATAATTGCTTGTATCGTCTATAATTGTATTTAATTGAGTAGTTATACGACTGACATAATTACTACTATACCCTACCTCTGTTATTATTTGCGGAACTAATGCGTTGCTTGTTCTTAACACATAATTACTAGTATCGCTAATAATATCCCTATTATTTTTTTTGTAAATACCACTAGTATTTACATCTCCAATTATCTCTAGCTTTGATGAAGCATTTATAGGATTTGTTCCGATTCCTATGTTGCCATTGTCAATTATAGAAAGATTTGCGGTTACCGAACTACTATTTAAAATATTTAAAACACCATTTGACGTATTCGTAATACGCCAATCAATGATACCTTCGGTGGCATTACCATATGCGATAACACCTTGAATTAAATCAATATTGCTATGAGTAGTAATAATCATGTTATAATATATATTTACATTATTATTATTAGAAAAATAAAGTAGTTAGAAGGTTAGTTAGTTTGATATATTACTAGTATCCATTACGATATTACTAGTATCCAGCACAATATTACTAGTATCTAGAACGATATTACTATTATCCATTACGATATTACTAGTATCCATTACGATATTACTAGTATCCATTACGATATTACTAGTATCCACAACGATATTACTAGTATCCATTACGATATTACTATTATCCATTACGATATTACTAGTATTACTATTATATTTATTTTCTAATATACTTATTTTTTTATCTATATCATCATACATCTCTATAAGTTTTTTAATAGCACCGTGTAATGAATAGTTTATTTGTGTTATATCTATCGATAACATGTCCGTAATACTTAGTTCTTCATTATGGAACTCTTGTGAAGATACCGCTTTTGGAAAGATTTCTTTGACTTCCTGAGCGATATACCCAAGTTGCTTAAGATCCTTGTTAATATTATGTAATTCCTTTATATAACTAAATCTATACAACTCTAATTTATCTATACTTTCATAACACTTGTCATACGACGCCTTCTCTACATTCTCCTTGATCCTTCTATCCGACACTGTTGACCACGATGGAGTTCCTGTAGGGTTATAGATAGATGATCCGTCTCTTGTTATCCTTAAGTAGTCTGTATTGGTTGTAATTGCCGAATTAGGCGATGAAGTTGTTGATACAATCTTAAAATCTCCATTATAATTTCCTATACTGTATCCTTGATTCCCTATTCTTGTACTCTTGTATCGTATGATGACGATACCTGATCCACCTCTTCCGCCACCATCTGAGTTGTGAAGATTATTGCCTTGTAAATAAGAATAATCATAACCACCTCCACCACCTCCACTTCCAGTACCATTTGTTCCATTTAATACACTGGCGATTGTTGGCGCGGATGCCCCATTTGCTCTTGAACCATTTCCAGCTATTCCACTACCACCTATGCCAGCCGCATCAGTTCCTAATACTCCCGCTCCTCCTCCCGCGGCATAAAATAACGGTGCTCCAGTTATATCATTGAGAATTCCAGAACCACCATTAATACCACTTCCTGCTCCGCCAGCACCACCACCTCCACCTGCTTTCCAAGAATTTACTCCAACCGAACCAGCATTACCCCCAGATACATACGAAGTCCCGTTGAAATACGTAGTCCCTTGCGTTGAACTACCAGCAACCGTTGTAGTTCCACCACCTAACAAAGACCCACCACCACCGCTTCCGCCATTAAAACCACCGTCAACGTGCGTCCATCCATCAATTGTATTCGGTGGATCTCCTATTCTTGAACCGCCTCCTCCGCCTCCTTTTGCCTCATAGATAATACTATTGTTTAAACTTAATGATGATGAACTACCATTACTAACACAATCTATATTAGTATTTGCTGTGGTTGATGATGTAGGTTTCCCTCCATTACCCACTTTAACAGTATAAGTTCCGTTTAATATAATGTTTTTATAATATGCTACACCTCCAGCACCACCACCACCTCCAACACTAGCACCACCACCTCCGCCACCACCAACCACCAAAATATCACATAGCGTATTCTCAGCGAAATTTACAGTATATGATGTTTGTAATTCCGCGCTTCCACTGTGTGTAAATGACATATATTTATAATTATAATTTGTTAGTTCCCTCGGTATATTTACGATCGGTATGTCTGCCGTAAATTTAACATATACATTCACCTCAGCGGGCGGAGCTCCACTCCAACCCGTCGCAGAGTTCTCAATATATATAGCATTCCAATATTTATAGGGGCTGCTTGTAGTCGCCACTCCATCTACTCTTGTATGTTCGTGCCCTAATCCTATATTAGGATCTTGTTCTTGTCCAGCACTAACACGATTATATTGAAGTCCTTCTGTCTTTCCATTCGGATAACTGGATGCTTTATAAAATGGTCTCCAGTTTGGAGAATCAATCGCTACCATATCTGATTTTTTCATAACAATCCAACGGTCATTCCATTCGCCGTTAAAATCATTTGTGTTTTCATAAAATAAATAAAATTGAGCACTTGCGCTATCAAATGGAATTGACCATTCCGCAGCGTTATTACTTGGACTACCAACCGTATAATTATTCACTGTGCTCCCGCTAAATGTATTTCCAGAAAACCAAGTTCTATTACCGGTTTCCGCACCACCTGGTAGATGTTTTATTTGAACCCATCCGGTCATTCCCGTATTTTTGCTAATCCTATCCAGCGTTGTCGTTGGTTCTGTAATATTAATAGATGATGTTGTGACCAATTCAAGAGAAGATGATTGCGTTGTATTTTTCCGATATCTTATGATGACATACCCGGATCCTCCTTTGCCTCCTGATTCACTTCCGCTTGTTGTCCCATCAAATTTACCACCGCCACCTCCACCTCCCGTATTTATTAAACCATTATCCGCAGAATATTCTAGTGTCCCATCAAACCCTCCACTTCCTCCACCTCCATATAATCCTAAACCTCCATTACCATATCCGCGATTACCAGCATTAATATATGTGTTACCACCGCCACCACCAGCAAAAAATCCATAATGCCCTACATTTGTCCCGAAATAGGATATAAAGTCTTTTCCTTGTCCTCCGTTACCGCCACCAGTTGTATTCGAAAAATCACCTCCTTTACTTCCAGCTCCTCCACCACCACCAGATGAATATGTTGGTTCGGATCCTGTAATACCAAGTCTTCCAATCCCTCCACTATTACCGAATGATTGAAAGTTCACATAATTATTCTTATTACTTATGCCACCTAATCCTCTTGGATTGGCATTTGCGTGCGAACCGCCTCCGCCACTTCCTCCAGCATTTCCTGCTAGTCCATAACCAGTTGTTTTTGTCCCTCCACCTCCTCCTCCAAGAGCAATATATTCAATCGAATTTATTATAATTGAACTATTATATCCATTAACGCCATTAACACCATTATCAAAAACTGCTGCTCCAGCTCCTCCATCTCCTACCTTGACTATCACACTGCTTCCCGCATTTATTTTTAAATTGGCACTAAATAAAACCCCGCCTCCACCACCTCCACCGCCAAATCTTCCGCCACCACCTCCACCTCCTACAACTAATATATCACACCAAAGATCTTCTACCGGCGTAAATGAATACTGTGTTTGTCCTGTTAATCCTAATGTATTACTCGTATAGGTGAAAGATATAACTCTTTCAGTAGTTCCTATAAATGATGAAGTCGCGCCTGATACGGTTATAAGTGCTGGTAGCGTAAGTCCCGTATTGTATTCATATTTGATAGGAAGAGTTGTTAATGCTGTAGATGCTAAAGGAATGTCAGATTGACCACTCGCAGGAAGCATAGAAGAGTTAATATGCCCCATAGATAATGTATAAGCACCGTTAACCGTTTTAGATGTGCCATTCACTAGTAATGCCGTGGAACTTTTAAAGTTTAAAGAATAATTGTCAGTAATTACAAGTGTGTTATAAGAAGCATATAGTGTTGCTACTTCGTTCGCTGTTAAACCGTTGTTATATATGCGAAAGTCGTTTATATCTACATTTTGACTTGCGTTAGTATTATAATTTGCGCCTATTCTTAAATCTCCTGAACCTGAAAACGCACTTGTATTACTGTCAGTTGATATTAAAACACCGTTTCTATATATTCTTCTGTTATAATTTGGTAATACAACATAAACTATATGAACCCATGTATTCACATCACCGGGGTATGTTGTAGGATTCCCTGAAACTCCTGCTCCGCATTCAAGATCATTCCCAAAAAAACCCAATGTATAAGCATTATTTCCACGTTGCCCAATATGCAATGATATATTTGTTCCCGCGGATGTTGATTGTCCAATAAAGAATGTTTCCGCAGTGTTTTTTGTCCTCATCCACAACGCAATACTAAATGCCCTTGAGTTTAATGACAATCCAGATACCTTTAAAGAACCTGCTCCGGTATTTATATACCTCCTACCTTGGAAAAAACTATCTGCTGTTGTTCCCGACGAATATGTTGGAGTTCCAGAATTAGCTATTAAATTATATTTAGTGGCATAAGGATTATAATCAAGACCATCACCATTAAATCTATACCACGCAAGTAAAACAGTATTTGGAGGATCTTGTGGATAATTTGGAAAATAGTTAAATGTAAGTGTTCTATAAAATTTATTACTTTCTAATGTTTCGGCAACTGTATATCCGATTGTATCCGGAGATATAACAACGGGATCTATATAATTATTTTGAACTGTCAGCTTCGTATTGATAGTCGTATCATCATATACGTGCAATTCGCTTGTTGGATTTGTGGTTCCTATACCCACGTTCCTAGTAGATGATAGAAATCTTAAGATGACGATCCCGGAACCTCCAGCACCTGAAACAGGAAGCGGTGATGTTTCAACACTTGCCGTTGCTCCACCACCTCCGCCTGTTCCGGCTCCTCCATCACCTGCTGTTGGAATTCCATCACCATTTAAATCTCCGTCTTGTCCTAATGTTATACCGCCTATTCCACCAATACCTACGCTATCACCAGCATAATTACCACCACTTCCACCGCCGCCACCACCTTTACCTCCATTACCTGCTTTTAAATTATCTTGAATACAACCACCTCCTCCTCCTCCCCAAAAATAGTTCACCCCTGTTATATTAATAGCCACACCATCCGCACCATCATAACTTGACAATGTACTTGTTGGTTTAATACCGCCAGCGCCACCTCCTCCACTACCTCCGCCTTGAAATCCAATAACTTTTCCATCACCACCTGATCCACCATAATAGGTATATGAACCATTTACTAACACATTATTAGTATAAGATGGTAATATTCTATTTCCACCAACAGTAGTCGCACGTCCTGAATTGTATGAACCTCCAGCACCACCACTTCCACCATTAGCACCATTATTAGCAATATAGTCAGGTGGGTAAGCCCACATTCCACTTCCTCCATAACCACCGCCAAATACTTCTATTCCAAATGCTTTACTACTTTTACCATTATTATTTGCTATTGTAGGAGCAGTACTACCAGATAAACGATTACCACCATTACCAACAAATATATTATAGGAACCAGCAGATATACTAGCATTCTGTATATATAATACACCTCCTCCACCACCGCCACCACCTATAAAGGTTCCACCACTTCCACCGCCTCCAACCACCAATATATCACATATCACTCCTCCAGTAGGCACTGTAATATTATATTGACTTTGTCCTGTTCCCGCCCCTGCGGTTTCTGTAGTATATGTAAAAACCATATAGGTATAATCTCCACTAGCACTTGTGGTTGTTGCTGACGGAGACGAAGTGATCGCAAGGGATGAATAATGTATCCCTGATGATACATTCGTCCATTGACTGCTAACGCCTCCACCGCCACCACCACCGCCACCGCCACCGCCACCTCCAGATAAAGCGGCGCTTGCTACATAATTGCTCGTATTATCTATACGAGTATTTAATTGCGTTGCTATACGACTAACATAATTACTTCCATGCCCTACCTCCGATATTATTCGTTGAACTAATAGATTGCTTGTTGTTAGAACGTAATTGCTAGTATCACCAACAATATCCCTATTATTTTTTCTGTAAATACCACTAGTATTAACATCTCCAAATACCTCTAACTTAGAAGAAGCACTTATCGGGGTCGTCCCTATTCCTACATTACCGTTGTCTATGATAGAGAGGTTTGTTGTATAATATCTTATAATAATAATACCTGAACCGCCTTTTGTTCCAGCTGTTCGTTCCCAGTCTCCACCACCACCACCACCTCCTAAACCATCTGTTCCATTACCTCCATTCGCGTTATTTGCTCTCGCTCCTATACCACCACCTCCTAATGGTGCTGTTTGGGTGCTTGTATCAGCATCAAAATTAGTATTAGCACCTGCTGTTCCTCCGCCAGCATAGAAAATAGATGTTCCTGTTATAGTATTTGCTATCCCATTACCACCTAGACCTCCTTTATTATATTGTGCTGTCCTCCCTGCATCCGTAAAAAGACCGGATACATATACAGCATCACCACCAATTGCACCACCCCCTCCACCACCTCCACCACTACCAGAAGCACCTACAATAGCTCTTCCTCCTCTATTACCTTGCGTTGATGTAAATGTCTGTGTTGTAGTTTGGTCGTGTCCGTTCCCTCCATATGAACCGACTTGTCCTGCTGTATGTGCTGGTGCTAAATTATTATTTCCACCACCGCCACCTCCACCAAACGCAGTATAACTTAATGAACCGCCAATAAATGAAGAATTCCCACCTTGATTTCCATTCGTACTAAGTGTAGCACCTGTCCCACCATTACCAACAGTTGCTGTATAAGAAGTTCCTGAACTTAAACTAATATTAGTTAAATAAACATATCCACCTGCACCGCCTCCTCCTGCGGATCCACCACCTCCACCTCCTACTATTAATATATCACATACTATACCACCCGATGGAACTGTAAAAGTAGAAGTTCCTTCTTTTAATATCATATATCTATCAGACGAATTTGTAATCTCTCCAATCTCATACGTTCCTCCTTCTGGTTTAATAATAGAAGTACTATTTAAAATATTTAAAATACCGGTTGGCGTGTTCGTAATGCGCCAATCCGTTATACCTTCCGCAACATTACCATATGCGATAACACCTTGAATTAAATCAATATTGCTATAAGTAGTAATAATCATGTTATAATATATATTTACATTATTATTATTAGAAAAAAAGTAGTTAGCAGGTTTGTTAGTTTGATATATTGCTGGTATCCACTACGATATTGCTAGTATCCACTACGATATTACTGGTATCCACTACGATATTGCTGGTATCCACTACGATATTGCTGGTATCCACTACGATATTACTGGTATCCACTACGATATTGCTGGTATCAAGTACAATATTGCTGGTATCCACTACGATATTACTGGTATCCATTACTATATTACTGGTATCCACTACGATATTGCTGGTATCAAGTACAATATTGCTGGTATCCACTACGATATTACTGGTATCCATTACTATATTATTTAATTCACTAATATCCAAGTTGCTCGCCAGACATTCTATCATCTTGATACGCATCTCCTTATTATTATCTATTTCTATGAGTTTTTTAACAGCACCATAAAACGTATAGTTTATTTGTGATATATCTATGGATAACATATCGCTAATACTTAAATTCTCATTATGGAACTCTTGTGTTGATACTGCCTTTGGAAATATATCTTTCACCTCCTGTGCGATATACCCTAGTTGCATTAGATCCTTATTAATATTATTTAATTCCTTAATATAACTAAAACGATATAGATCCATTTTTTTTATGTTATCATAACACTTGTCATATGATGCTCTTTCAATATTATCCTTTACTCTTCTATCTGACATCGTAGACCACATTGGAGTTCCTGTTGGATTAAATATAGATGCCCCATCCTTTGTTATTCTCATAAAGTCAATATCAGTTGATGTAGATGACGAATATGATGATGAAACAATCTTAAAATCACCATTATAATTTCCTATGTTGTATCCTTGAACTCCTGTAATACGCCTATATCTTATGATCACTATACCTGACCCACCCCTTCCTGATGTTTGACCTCCGCCAGCGCCACCACTTCCTCCGCCTAACCCATTCGTTCCAGCAACAGGTAGCACCACAGGAGCATTAGAGAACCCTCCATTACCTCCACCATCAACCCCTACCCCATATGGTGCATCCGTCCAAGACCCACCTCCTCCACCACCTCCATATTTAACAAGCCCCCCTGTTATCGTACAACCTAACCCTGTGCCTCCTATTCCACCAAGGATACTCGTTGATGATCCGCCAGAACCTACGGCACCACCTCCTCCCCCAGCATTAGAACTATTACCACTACCTCCATTACCACTCAAATTATTTCCTGTAGCACCCGCTCCATTGCCACCACCACCTCCTCCACCGCTTGATACACCCGATATAAATGGAGCGGCATTTGGCGCAATATTATACGCACCTCCTCCACCACCACCGCACGCAGTTATTGTGGTAAATCCAGATACAGAACTTGTAATCGTAGTGTTATAACCATTATTTCCTTTTATATAAACTCCACCAACGCCACCACCGCTAACCCCAACACCACCAGCGCCTACATTTACTGTATAAGTGCCTGCTAATAATGTAGAAGATGATATATAAATCGCATCACCTCCACCACCACCTCCGCCATAAACCCCTCCACTACCACCTCCGCCAACCACCAAGATATCACAAATAAGAGTTTCTGTTGTTGTAAAAGTATATTGTGTTTGTCCAGAATTTGTGATAGTATCTGATGTATATGGAAATAGAATACATCTGTCCGTAAATCCGATGGTTGTTGAAGTTGTTCCTAAAACTACGATCTCATTTGGTTGTTGCTTTGCGGTAATCAATTCCAGTGAAGACGAATTGATCCTCTTATAGCGTATGATAAATATACCAGATCCACCATTGCCTCCCTTTGTAGTACTTCCATTCGCAAAACCACCACCGCCTCCTCCACAACCATACACCGTCGCATTCGCCCCGTTCGTATTCATATTCGCACCATTTCCAGCACCACTTGATCCTCCTGTGCCAAATACTTGATTCGTCCCACCACCACCAAATCCACCACCACCGCCTCCTCCAGAACCATAAATAACTACTGAACCAGTAATATAGTTTGTAAGACCTAACCCTCCATTACCAGCATTTGTTGAAGTTGCTACCGTTCCAGCATTCACAACACCGCCGCCACCTCCGCCTGCCCCTGGTTCATATCCAATTCCTCCGCTTGCACCTTGTCCTGTTGTGCCACTTCCTCCGCTTCCAGCACCATTGAATTGAGAACCTCCACCGCCAGAACCACCGGATTGACCATCGCGAATACCTCCTGACGCGCAACTACCTCCAGCACCACCACCTACCACAGTAATTGTTAAACCATTCCCGCTAATAGTAGTATTCGCACCATTTGTACCTCGTGTCCCAGTACCACCAGTAGTTCCAGATGTGCTACCTACCCCTTCTCTACCAACCTGGATTGTGTAGGTCCCATTTAATACAAGGTTTTGTGAATAAATAACACCACCACCACCTCCGCCACCACCTCTGTCATTACCACCTGCCCCTCCTCCGCCGACTAACAAGATATCACAACTATACGGTTCAGGCGTTGAGAACGTATAGGTTGTATTTTGATCAGTTGCTGGTGCTCCAGTATAAGTGAAGAAAGTACATAGATCCGTGTCTCCAATTCGCCTTGATGTAGTTCCGCTTGCGGTCGTAATCACTTCGGGTAATAACGTCCTATTATATTCATTCATAATTGCAACGGATGTTGTAGCGGTAGATGGATATGGCGTTATCGCCTGACCATCCGCCGGAATAACATACGAGTTATTACTTACACTAACCGTATAATTTCCGGCGACATTTTGAGATGAACCACCATTTATAACCACAGCTGATGATGTAGGAAATTTGACATTCCACGTATTCGTAGGAACAGTATACAGTCGGTTATATAGGTTGATTATTTCTAAAGAAGATAATACTTTGTTGAATACATAGAATTCGTCTATGTAACCATCTAAGTTTTCCGCCGTCCAATAACCAACATTTTTCCCTCCAATATACAGTTTTCCCGTTGGCATCTTTCCGTTCCCGGCAGTGAATGGATAATTACCTCCTAATGTTGTAAATGGTAACTCAACGCCATTAATGAATATTTTCCACGTTCCATCGGTTAAAAAGATAAACACACAATGATACCATGTGTTATTTACCCACGTAATACTCGGTTGCCCATAGGTTTCATTTCCCCCTAATGTATTTGAAAAGTAAAATTTATTGACTGTATGCGCCACAAGAAAGAAATCTGTGCCAATCGCAAATAACATATCGTGTGTGCTATTATTATTTCGTTTAAACCAAAAACTATACGACGTCCCAAAGGTATTTGGAAAATTACCAGAGGTTGCTAAAAATTCTCCGCTCGCATTTAAATACACAGAACTATCTTGTATAAAATTCGTATCCGTTGAAATAAAGTCGGGTGCTCCAGTAGCTGTCAGGTCATACTTTGTCGTTGAAGGATTACTATCATTATAAATTCCATTAAACTTATAATATGCTATTAAATTATCTTGATTGAAAGAAAACGTATAGGTTATATAGGTTTTTGCGGGGTTTCCTGATTTTGCGATTACATTTGTAAAACCCGATGACGGGGTGATTACTATATCCTGATTTCCAGCAATATTATTTTGAACAGTCAGCTTCGTATTGATAGTCGTATCATCATATACGTGCAATTCGCTTGCCGGATTTATTGTTCCTATACCTACGTTCCTATTAGATGATAGGAATCTTATGATGACTATTCCTGAACCACCTGTTCCCCCGCTACCACCATCACCTCCACCACCTCCACCGGATCCTGTATTCGGTGCTCCATTACCACCATCAGACATAAACGCACCATTAACGTTTCCATTACCGCCTGTATTTATACCACTGGTTCCAGCTAATCCCGCGATCGCTGGCGAACCAGTAATACCACCGCCTCCGCCACCACCTAATCCACCATCGCCCGCATGCGTTGATGTTCCACCTCCTCCTCCACCAGCACCCCAATAATAACCAGAACCGGTTATATTAATTTGTATTCCGTCGCCACCACCTGATGGTTTTCCGCCACTAATCCAGCTACTTCTTGTTGAAAATTGTGTTACTGATGAATTTAAACCTGCTGAACCTGCACCTCCTCCACCACCTCCACTGACATTACCTGTGCCTGAAATTTGAGGTATTCCATTGCCACCAATATTACCATTATATAATGTACCTGAATTCAATAAAGTTCCTTTTGTAGATACACCAACCCCTCCACCAAAACCGGTAGTTGATTGACTCCAACTACCAGGACTTCCACCACTGCCACTGCCTCCTGCTGTTCCATTATTTGGCGTATTCCAAGCGACATATGGTGTTGAACCACCGCCTAAACATATCGCACCGAATGCTTCGCTTGAACTTCCATTTACATTTTGCGTTCCACCTTTACCAACTTTAATAGCATATGAACTCGCAGGGATATTAATATTTGTAGCATACAAAACAGCGCCACCACCACCTCCTCCTGCGTTAATTTGATCTCCACCACCACCTCCTCCAACTACTAACACATCACATATCACTCCTCCAGTAGGCACAGTAATATTATATAGGCTTTGTCCGGTTCCAGCACCCGCTGTTTCTGTCGTATATGTAAAAACCATATAGGTATAATCTCCGGTGACGCCTGTAGCTGCCGACGGAGACGAAGTGATCGCAATAGACGGCGTAGGAGTATAATATATCCCAGAGGATACATTCGTCCATTGACTATTTACGCTGACGCTAGTGCCAACACCTACACCACTTGACAATGTCGCGATATAATTGCTCGTATTCATTACACGAGTATTTAATTGCGTCGCAATGCGACTGACATAATTGCTCCCATACCCTACATCTTCTATTATTCGCGGAACAAATAGGTTGCTTGTTGTTAGAATGTAATTACTAGTATCACCAATAATATCCCTATTATTTTTTCTGTAAATACCGGTACTATTAATATCTCCAAATACCTCTAACTTAGAGGATGAACTTATTGGTATTGTTCCTATTCCAACATTACCATTATCTATGATAGAAATGTTTGCTGTAGTTGAACTACTATTTAAAATATTTAAAACACCATTCGTCGTATTTTCAAGGCGCCAATCCGTTATACCTTCGGTCGCATCGCCATACTTATTTCTACCTTGTATTATATCAATATTACTATACGACCGAACAATCATGTTATACATTATATATATAATATTTTTTGTAAATAAAGCACGACATATCCTTTCCATAAATACCTCATATCACTTGTCATATTCCCTCTAAATTATCCTTACATATGCCAAGTATTAATTTAAGAATAATAATAAAAATAAGTTAACGAATACTATTATATTAGTTTCAATATTAAATAGATAATATTACATTACTAGTATCCATCACAAGATTACTGGTATCCATCACAAGATTACTGGTATCAATCACAATATTACTAGTATCCATCACAAGATTACTGGTATCCATCACAAGATTACTGGTATCAATCACAATATTACTAGTATCAATCACCAGATTACTGGTATCCATCACAAGATTACTGGTACTTACTTCGATACCACTATCAATATTCAATAAGTATTTTATTTTCTTTAACCTCTCTTTCTTTTCATTATACATTTCCATTAATTTCTTAACAGTCCCATATAATGAATAGTTTATCTGTGTTATATCTATTGTTAGCAAATCAGGAATACTCAAATTATCATTATAAAAATTCTCAGCGGATACAGCTTTTGGAAATATACCTTGAACCTCCTGTGCTATATACCCTAATTGCCGAAGATCCTTGTTAATATTATTTAATTCCTTAATATAATTAAATCTATACAAATCTAATCTACTTATATTATCATAACACGTAGCATAAGACGCTTTCTCTATATTCTCCTTTATCCTCCTGTCTGATGTTGTTGACCACAAAGGAGACCCCGTAGGGTTATAGATTGAGGAACCTCCTTTTGTTATCCTTATATAATCATTATCCCCCGTAAGGGTTGATGATATGATCTTTAAATCACCTCCATAATTACCTATCTTGTAATTCGTATTCGCCTTTCTATATCGTATAATAACTATACCCGATCCACCGTTTCCTCCATTCACGTTGTCAAATCCATTACCTCCGCCACCACCACCTGTTCCATCTAAACCATTTTGCGGTGTTCCATTATCTGAACCGAACCCTCCGCCTCCTCTTGATTGTATTGTAGGATATGATGGATCAAATACCTGTGATATAGATGTAAAATAATCAGATCCGCTTCCTCCACCAGCATATACAACCGGTGTCCCAGTAATATCAACGGTAAGTCCCAATCCTCCATAACCATCCAATACAGTAGTCTCTTCGCTATGATCCATACCAGCACTTCCTGCCCCGCCTCCACCTCCGCCTTTCCAAGAAGTAGTCATTATCCCGCCCATATTTCCGCGACAACCTTCAGGACTTATTAAAGAATTTACATATTGTTTATTTACTACTGAAACAACTTGACCATTAATTTTATTCGTAGTATTTAATGTTAAACTACTATTCACAGTATGTGTCCCGCCTCCATTTGTTGTAGATGCTTGAATTGTGCCCGCACCTCCATTACCTCCTCCAGTTGCTAAATATTCTTGACTATTATCACTCTTAATGAATTGACTTGAATATCCTATCGTGTTTGCTGTAACTACGGTTGATGATTGACACCCCTGTCCTCCTTTGCCAACCCTTATAGTATATGTTCCATTTAATGTTATATTTTTATGATATATCAATGTTCCTGCTCCTCCACCTCCTCCGTGTCTTCTACCACCACCTCCGCCACCGCCAATCACTAATATATCACAAGTTAATACCTCAGGTGTCGTGAAAGTATATTGTGTTTGTCCTGTTAACCCTGATGTATCACTTGTATAAGGAAATGAAACGCATCTATCAGTTGATCCTATTGTCGTGGATGTTGTTCCAGTAGTAGAAATTACTAGTTCTGTAGGTAATGACCCTGAATACCTGATTAATTCAAGAGCGGCTGCTTGAGCACGATTCTTCCTATACCGAATAATCACATAACCTGATCCACCGTTTCCGCCTCTTTCTGTATATGCGATACCTTGTGCGGTACCTTGAAATCTTCCACCACCACCTCCACCTCCTGTATTTGATAATCCATTATGTGCCAATAAAATAGGGGTATATTCATTCGCTGAATCTCCTCCACCTCCATACAATCCTAATCCACCGTTTCCATATCCTCTATTCCCACCAGAAAATGCGGTTTGTCCTCCTCCGCCACCTCCAAAATATCCGTTATGTCCTACATTTGTCCCAAAATAAGATATAAAATCTATTCCTTTTCCTCCATTACCACCCCCTGTTGTATATGAAAAATCATTACCAGCACTTCCAGCTCCACCACCGCCACCTGAGGTATGATTTGGTTCAGCACCTGAAGTTCCTGGTCTTCCTAACCCACCATTATTACCGAAGGATTGGAAATTCGTATAATTATTTTTATTACTAACTCCTCCCAATCCATAAGGCGCCACATTTCCGTGCGATCCACCACCTCCACTACCTCCAGAATTACCACTCCTTGCTGGACAAGAACCGTTATTATCACGAGTTCCTCCTCCTCCTCCTCCAACCGCAATATATTCAACAAAGTTCATTGTAATAGAACTATTAAAACCATTCACGCCATTAACAGAAGTTGCCAAACTACCCCCCGCGGTTCCTGTTCCTCCATTTCCAACTTTTACTGAAACACTACTACCGCCATTTATTTTTAAATTAGTGCCTAATAAAACTCCACCACCGCCTCCTCCTCCATGTCCTCCACCGCCACCTCCTCCTACTACCAGAATATCACACCAAA
>Ga0114975_10001125_pt1 | contig 19399 bp, 22 predicted proteins | sample S_130626_EF_Meta_FD_87031 | JGI IMG/M metagenome (GOLD analysis project Ga0114975, IMG submission 87031) | Freshwater microbial communities from Lake Simoncouche, Canada to study carbon cycling - S_130626_EF_MetaG | ecosystem: Environmental > Aquatic > Freshwater > Lake | place: Lake...
ATTGCGATTCCTGATGCATTGCCTCATCTTTAAAGACATCTAAATTATATTTCTCGCGCTGATTTTTAAGTATCCATTCAACGGCCATTTGATTTGCCAAGTTAGGTTCGTTTACTGAGAACATAAAAGTTTGATCGGCTTTGTGGAGAACCTCTTCGCAGTTCGACGAATCGTTAATAATACGCCTCATAACTGGTAAATTGTCGTTTGCCCAAAATTGGTTTAACGGAAATCTTTTATAAAAGTACTGGTATTCTTGAGATTTGACCACATCACCGTAAAATGTCTTGAACTCGTTGAGCTGATTCTTCATCTGTTTTTCCCCATTTCTAAGCAAACTTCCCAAAAGTGAATGGATGAATAATGATTCTTCATTTTTTCATGCCCGGCTTGAGAAATCTTTTCTCTTGCCACTTCATCACGCACGTATTTCTCGCAAAGCTCAACAAGCTCTTCCTTGCCTGAAAAAGGCACGTAATCCTCAAAAGGAACGAAGAACTTGTCTAGAACCTCGTTTCTATCGGATAAAAGCAGGGCCTTAGAAAGTAAAATTTCATACGCTCTGGCTTTCATATTTGTGCCGCCAATATTGACTCCAATTTTAGAGCTTTGATAAATATCGAAGTATTCTTGCGGACTCAGTCGATCCTGGTTGCACTGTTGCGTATGTAGTATTTTTGTCTTTAGCGAAGATTTTTTCCTTAATTCTTCTAATGTTTCTTTTCGATGTGCGGATCTGTCTACATTCCCCACAAAAGAAACATCGAAACTTTTCAAATTGTTTTTTTGATTAAAGAACTTTTTATTCTGGGGAACGACCATGGTGACAAATAATTTTCCAAGATGATCAACCAAGCAGTCAAAAACAATATTTAGATTTACGGCCTTTGCATATGCTTCGTGGGTGGGGGTCCAGAAGGGCGGCTTAAGCCCTTTGTGAGAATCTTCAGGGAATCTTGTGTCGAACCAAATACAGACTACCTTAGTCCCTGCAGCACGCATCTGTTCGATCAGTGATATGCTCATGGTTTTGCTATGGAAGTAGTCAAAAACAACATACTCAGGCTTACTTTTGGTAAAGCTTTTGGAAACAACATCATCGATTGTCTGTCCAGTATTAACCAATTCCTCGTCGGGATAAATTATGGTGGCAGCTGGGCCTGCGAAATCCTGAAGGGTTTCAACGAGCATGTGCTGAGTACAGCTTAAGGCAGATTTCGGATGGTACTCCGCCCATTTTTCAGTAATGAGCAAGACTTTCGGAATCGATTTCATGTAATTCGAAGGGTATTTAACTAAGAAAATCTTCGCTTCCAAATTGAGGGTGCGGATTGCCAGTTGTCGATGTCTATTTTTGCTCTGCCAATAGAATCCTTTCCATCATATAGGCTCCGGAAATAAGGCTCATCATGCTCAATATGGGCGTAGTGAACAGGAGCATGATCGCCCGAAGTTTCAGGAAAGTGGGAAACATACATAAAAGGCTCGTTTAAAAGGGTTACTCTGGCTCCGTCATTTTGGACGCGAACCGCCAGATCGCAAGTGGCGATCCCGTGAGATTCAAAGGAGCAATCCCAGCCACCCAATTCCACCAAATATTCCCGCCTTAAAAGTCCATTCATTAGAAGGTAGTAATCGGGCGGCGCATATTTTGCGCGCAGGGGAGGATGCGCTCCCAATCTCCAAAACGAATCGGTTGTTCTTTCATCTGCAAAGTTTCCTTCGAAATATTTAAAACTTATTATTTCTTTCATTCCAACGTTCTTTTCTTTTAGCAGTTCAAAAGCTTTATCAATGCTCCGGTTGGGTAGAAAATAGCCATCGTCCGCAGACCATGTCACAAAATCGTATTTAGCCTGAAGCAGGCCTATTTGATAACATCGAGTAGAACTTCCGAAGTCCTGAATAAATTTAACGTTCGGATTTTCTAAAATACTACTTTCAGGGGGATAAGGGCCAACAAAAATTAGTTCAAATGCCCTTTCAGTTGCTGCTTTTACCGAATCCAGTAATTTTTTCCAATTATCTGGACGAATTCCCGCTAAAAATATTGAAACCGCATCCGTGTTTAAATCGCTGACTTCCTTCAAGGTTTTGTTGCCTCAACATTCAAACTCAGGTGAATCCCGTTTATCTTATCCATGTGTGGCCAATAGGCTTGGCTATAGTCATCGTATTCGCTGTGCTCAGTTTTCCGCCAGTCATAACGTCGCACATTAATAAATCCAACCTCCTCCAAATCTTTTTCAAGATGCTTGAAATCGTAGCAATGATAATGAAAATCATAAGGGTGACGCTGGGATCCGTTAAGGGAACTCCAAAGTTTTTCAAAAGGCACACTCCCGTTCAAATAGCATTTCGCCACCATTTCAAAATCTGGAAGCGCCAATCTTAGAGTTCCGCCTTGTTTAAGGACTTGATGCCAACGACTTAAAACTGTTAGTCGTTCATCTTTAAAAAAATGCTCGATTCCGTGGCAGGAATAAATCAAATCAGCGGTTTCATTCTTAAAAGTTTTCAATGTTCGAATATCATCGATTACATCTAATTTCAGGTCGTTGCGAATATCCACATTCACAAAACCTTTCATTATTCTTGGGCCGCAACCTAGGTTCAGTTTCATTTGTATTTTATCTCCCTTTGAAAATCTAATATACACTTTTCTGATGAAGGTAGACACATTATTTTATTGGCTTTGGAGAAATCTATGGAATGGAGTATGGTTTTTTGATCTGCAATTTTTGGATTAGATTTTTTCATTATTTGTAGGATCCGTTCGATTGATATCGAATTTCTAGCGACCACATTAAAAGTATTTCGGGAATTCCCAGTTTTTATAAGGGAATGGATAAATTTTGAAATGTATTTTGTATGAAGAATATGAAAGCGACTCTTCACGCTGACCCATGTCATCCCACCAGAATAAAGATCGAAAATTGGTCCCTTTTTTAGTCCGACGCCAATCGGCGTGCTCAATCTTAAAATATTGTATTCTGGGCAGTACTGCTTAACGAGACGCTCAGAAAGGGATTTGTGAAATCCATATTTTGATTGAAACTGATTAGTCTCCTTAACTTCTTTTGTTGCTCGTTTTTGAGATAATCTTGGATAAACCTCGCACGAAGAAATGTAAATATAATGCTTATATTTGAAGTATAGGATACTTTCTAAAGTGGATAGAACATTTTTTTTGAAATCGAGCAGCGGGTCTCTATCCCCTAAGCGCTTATTCGAGTTTCCATTTGCATTAATTAGAAAATCAAAAATTTTTGATTTGTACAAATTCTTATTTTTTTTAGTTGCGCAACAGCAGTCATACCTTTCCCGTAAATCGTTTGCGAGATTCTTGCCTATGAAACCTTTGCCTCCTAGGATCAAAATTGTCTTTTTTCTTTTAGTAATTTTCACAATACCAATCGTACGTCCGTTTGATTCCTTCTTGCAGACAAGTGGGACAATCTAGTTTGAGTTTTCTCATATTAGAGTTATCGAAAACCTTGTTGGAAGGGCCCTCTGGCTTGGAAAGATCCCAAGCGATTTCCCCATTAAAACCAACTGTTTTTCCTATCAGGTTCGCCAATTCCCTGATCGAACAACCCGTGCCGCTTGAAATGTTGCACACACTTTTCAAGGACGGATTTTCACATTCAAATTCAATTGGATTCGAAATAAAATAGGGAATGCATTTCGCCACATCCTCCGCATAAACAAAATCCCGGATCGCATTGCCGCTGCCCCACAAAGTCAGTTTTTTAACTTTATTAGTTTTCGCCTTGTGCATTTTCGAAATCAACGCAGGGATTACGTGAGAATCGTATTCGTTGAAATTATCAAATTCTCCATACATATTTGCGGGTATTACTATCGAGGATTTTAAGCCATATTGCTGCTTGTAGGCGTATGCAGCGGCTACCCCCATTTTTTTTGCAAGTGCGCCGGGAGCAGGGAATTCATCAGGATATCCATCCCAAAGGGAAGATTCCTTGATCGGAAAATTCGCGTTTTTCGGATAGGCGCAACCAGGCATTACGTAAATTAATTTGTCTATTGAATATTTTTTGGATAATTCCCAAATATTTGCAGTAATAAGCATGTTTTTATAGAAAAACTCGGCAGGGTAGGATTTGTTTGCCAATATCCCCCCAACTTTTGCTGCGAGATGAACAACGATATTTGGTTGGATTTCCAAGAACATCGCATCAGCCCTAGCGGGGTCCAAGAGGTCAAAGTCCTTCCTGCCAACACAAAAAAGCTCGAAATGTGGCTGCAGTGCTTTGGCAACATGTTTTCCAAAAAACCCCGTGGCCCCGGTAATGAGCACTTTCATTGAAAACGTTTTTTCCATTGAGCCGGCGCCCTGCGCCAATTTTCCAAATCTATGCTAATTCGGTCTAAGCAAGCAGATGAGCCATAGATATTTTTATAAATAGGTTCGTCATGCTCTACATGCGCATCATGAACCGGTCCATGGTCCCCACTCCTTGCCGGCATGTGTTCACAAGAAAGAATTTTTTCATCAAGCAAAAAAACCTGCGAGCGATTTCTTTGCGCTCGTACGGCTAAATCGGTGTGCCCGATCGGACAAGCTTCAAATTGGCAATCCCACCCACCCAGCTCCCTAAAATATTGGGCGTGCATCAAAGCAACATTAAAAATTAACCAATGATCCTCAACGTATTTTGTCTTTGGATAACTAAAGTTAATTTTTTGATAATCGTAAGAAAGCTGTATTTTCCAATCTGCTGGATTTTCCCCCTCGGTATATTTTCCTGTCACCACATTTTTGTACTCCATGCCGATAATTTTTCTGTACGCCTTATCCAAGGATCCTTTTTCGTACAAGCAGTCATCTGCAGCCCATGTTAGAATTTTCCCTTGAGCTGTGACCGCACCAATTTGCGAGGCCCTCATCGGGCTTCCGTAGTCTTTAATAAATCTAACGTTTGGGAATTTTATTAAATCATTGGAATTTTCAGGTCCAATAAAAATAAGCTCAAATGCCCCGCTAAAGGAGACTAGTATGGATTCATATAATTTGAGCCATTTATGCGGTCGGATTCCCGGAAGAATTATGCTTAGATCAATCACGGGATTCCGTTGGGCCATCGCCTGGCCCATACTGAGGGTGCTTTTTCCCAATTGTGAAAGTCGACCTTAACTCTTTTTTTTACATCTTTGGACCCGTACATGGAAAAGAATTTCTTTTCATCGTTTTCTTTTTGCCCAAAAAAAACAGGCGCATGATCAACCCCTGTTTCGCCGTAATTATCTGCATTCATCACATCTTTGGGGGACAAATGAAATACTCCCCCATCTCTTTGAATCCGATAACAAAGATCATGCGTAGCATAAGCCATACATTCAAATGAAAGACAATCCACGCCCCCTATTTCCCTAAAATAGTCTTTAGAAATCATGGGTTGGCAGGCGATTTTCCAATGCTCATCCAGATGAAGCTCCTTAGTGTTGAGGTGGCGCCTTGCATACCAGTACTCCTCGGGAAATGTTTCACCTTTCATCCCAGCGGCTTCCCGGTATCGCATCACAATTCCATCTTTTCGTCTATTAATTTGGTCGAAAAGCTCAATTGCGTGATCGTTTCCTTCTGAAAGAAAAACTCCATCATCGCAAGGAAAAGAAATTAGCCGACCTTCGCTTATATTGACAGCCAGCTGAGAGGCCCTGGTGGGGGGGCCGTAATCCTTTAGATGACGGATATTCTGGATCCTTCGCAAAGGATCCGGGAGATCAAAAGGACTAACAATGATCAACTCAAACGAATGCCGCTGACATGAACCCACCGCAGATTTAAAGACATTCTCCCAAAACTGAGGCCGGATTCCAGCAAGGCATAAGGAAAGATCGTATTTGGCCATATTTAGCTCGTAAATCTTCTCCACTTTTCAGGAGATTTTTTCCAGTTATCGAATTCGATTTTCACCCTAGAAAAATCGTATTTAGCACGATATTCCTTATGAAAGAGCGGATAATCATTTAAATAAAAGGCATCGCGCACAGGCTCGTAATCTGTTCGTTCTTGCTCCGGCGGGCAGTCAAACCCAATCACGTAATCCGGGGAAAGATGGACGATTCCGCCATCATTCTGCAGCCGAAAAGCAAGATCATGCGTTGAGTAGTTTATATGCTCGTATCGACAATCGAACCCTCCAATGTCTATGAAATACTTTAAGTTCAGTAGTCCCAAAGGAGCAATTTTGTAATGTTTGGGTACGTTCGTCTCCTTCATGTCATGGTAATGGGCGTTCCAATATTCAGGCGGATGGTTTCCAAAAAAAGGTTTTTTATGAAACCCGTCTCCTTCACCGTATAAGATCGCCATCTCGTCTTTGTTGGCTTTTTTTGAAAACTCTCTAATGCTATTTTCTAATGTTTTTTCTAAATACAGCCCATCATCCGATACCCAGGTGAAAAGTTCGCCCGTACAATGAAGGGCCCCTATTTGAGTGCATCGCGTCGGGGTTCCGTAATCCAAAACAAACTTGCAATTCTGAATTTTTTTAAATTCCTGGGGCACTTCGCACGGTCCTACAAATACCATTTCAAAGCTGTTTTCGCCTATGGAATCGAGCACGCTTTGATAGAGGCTAGTCCACTTTTCCACGCGGATACTTGGAACGCAAATAGATAAAGTGGGATTCAATGTGCGCCTCTCAGATTTGGATAATTTTCAGCAAACCAATTAACGGATTTTTTTATGCCATTGTCCAAGTCCGTGTAATTAAAATTTGGCGCAATCTTTTTTAATCTAGAAATATCGGATGGCCGACGGTGTTGCCCATTGAGCCGATTCGAGCTCCATTTAATCGGCCCGTCGTATTTCGTGTATTTGCAGATAAATTGAACAACTTCTTTAATAGAATATTCAATCGGATTAGATACGATAACCGCATCATATACTTGTTTTGAAAAAAGAATTCTTAAGCACAATTCGGCCACATCGTCAGCGAAGATAAATTCCCTTAGTGGTGATCCATCCCCCCAACACTCGAGGGATATGTTCTCTTTTTTAGCCAAAAAACACTTATGAATAATGCTCGGGATGATGTGTCCGTCATTCAAATCGTAGTTATCGTTGCATCCATAAAGGTTGGCCGGCACTATGGCGCAGAAATCGCAGCCATATTGCAAGCGGTAAGCCTTTATTTGAGTATCGATCATCCTTTTTGCGTATCCGTAGGCAAAGTTCTCCTCGCATGGCTTTCCAAACTGTTGGAGGTCTTCTTTTAAAATCTCTACTTTATCGGGAAAGGAACACACGGATGAAAACGCCAAGCATTTTTTCACCTGATTTTTCCATGCGTAGTGCAAGATCAGGCTATTCATCATGATATTTTCGTAGAAAAATTCGGCTGGTTTTTTTAGGTTGGCGCCTATTCCCCCGACTTTTGCGGCTGCATGAATCACGAAGTCTGGTTTTTCTCTTGAAAATAAATTTTTCACAGCGGTTTCTGAGGTTAGATCAGCGTCTTTTCTGCCCACAAAAACGAACTCAGATTTGTAAGATTTTGATATTCTTTTAATGGCTGATCCGATTAGACCATCAGCGCCCGTTACCAGTATTTTTTCTCTCAAGAATGGCTCCGCTTCTTTGGTGACTTCTTAGGTCTTAAATCTTCGAAATAATCTATTTTCAATGAGCTTGCCCTGCTTTTTCCAGGATTTTTCTTTTTAATTTGATGCTCGCCATAGCCTCCACGTTTTGCCTCTCTTGAGCGCCGAACTTTTTCTCCACCAGTTCGAGGAACGGCGGATACTGAAAGTAAGTTTGCCATGCGTGGTCTCGGAACCGCAACACCTCCGCAGCGGAGACATGCTTGGTAGGCAGGGGCAGGGATTCATAGGACAAAAAGGCAAAGCCCTCCGGCTTGTCCGGCAACTTCCAGTCCATCTGCCGGGCGATGTTGTAGAGAGGGCTGCCGGGTAGGGCTTGGCAAGGGTACATATTCACCATTTCGGTGCAGAGTTCAAGGGCTAGATCCAGCGTTTGCTGCATCGTTTCCAAGTTGTCGTCCGGGAAGCCAAAAATGTAGTTAGAGATGACGTTCAAGCCCTGATCGCGTACTTCCGCTATGACCTCCCGGATGTTGACGTCCTTGAAGGAGCCCTTGGATACCTCCTTGCGCACCTTCTGGTTGCCCGCCTCAACGCCCAAGGCCAGCCAGCCGATTCCGGCCTTACGAAACAGGTCTAAAAACTCCTTCCGGACGGTGTCCACCCGCGAATAGGACCACATCCGGAATTTCAGCTCCCGATCGATGATGTTACGACAGAGCGGTTCGTAGTAGCGCTTGTCCAAAAAGAACATCTCGTCGGAGAGGCGGACGCTCTCCACCCCGTAGCCAGCCAGCTTCTCGAACTCCTTGGTGATGAAATCCGGGGACCAGTACCTCATGTTGCGGGAGTTGGCCGAGACAACGCCCTCGGCGTTGTCCACCCGGTTGACGATGTTGATCATACAGAAGTCGCAAGCGAAGCGGCAGCCGAGAGAAGTGTATATGGCAGCAAATGGGGTACGCTTTTCGTGGCTGAACTCCGCATGCCAGAAATGTGCCCGGTACAGGTCTAAAGGCTTTTGGTCATACGGCAGAAGGTCCCAAGCGTAGCCGGGCAGATCTAGGTCCATCCGTTCTTGGGGAACTACGGCTTGGGGCTCGTTCAGAACCAACTGGCCGCCGGACTTGTGCCCCAGACCCTTCACAGCGGAAATCTTGTCCTCGAGGTTCGTGGCCAATAGGTTGTGCAGGGTGTATACCCCCTCGTTAAGCAGAACAAAATCCACACAGGGCAAGGCCAGCACTTCCCGAGGAAGGGCGCTGGTGTGGGATCCAACAAAGCAAGTTTTGATTTTTGGATAAGCCAGTTTCAGGGTGGCGCAGAGCCTCCCTGCCCCAATCATGTTGGTGGTACCAGAGTTAGGATTCTGGCCATAAACCACGAAAACCACCAAGCGGGGATTTACATCAAAGACTTTTCTTGCCACCACCGCATCCGTGATCCTCTCCGCAACTTGGTCAATGATAGCCACCCCATAACCCTTCGAGCGACAGGATTGGGCAAGCAGAAGTGACCAAGTGGGAGTCTCAATGGCTGAAAATTTTTTGTGCAGATCCTGATAGGCGATCTCCCCGGAGTCCGCCTCGACAAAAAGCACATCCAATTGCCGATTGGGGGCCCGGGACGTACTCATATGGAATTCAAAAAGCGTGTTAAGTCCCCGATCCGGCTCGGATTCAGACTCGGATAGTTGCCTATGTAGTAACCATAGAAGTGCACGTGATCGACATGCGGATATTTTTTGTACTCCTCGGGATAAAGACGACGGAGATAAGGCTGACGGAGCTCATTGCCGCCGCCCGAGGTGCCCCGTCGATGCTCCACCTTCGCCTCCCGCATGGCCGCCTGAACGCGGTCGCGATATTCTGCATCAGGATCGCAAATCACGAGGGTGAATGCGTAGTTACTGCTGCCCTCCACGGCAAAATCGGTACGAAACTTTTTGCTGTCCAGCCCGGCGAGAAACGCCTCCAGATTGCGAGTGCGGAGCTTGTTGTTCGCGTCTAACCGAGGGAGTTGGGCCCGGCCAAGCACGGCGTTGAGCTCGGTGCTACGGACGTTGTAGGAGGGGAAAGCAAAGATGAAATCGGGATTCAGATCGGGGTGCCGCCGGATCCAACCCTCCTTAACGGCGGGGTCATTCACCTCTCGGACCATTCCGTGGGAGCGGAACATACGCAGGGTCTGGTACAGCTCCGAGTCATCGGTGCTGACGATGCCGCCCTCGATCGTGCTCATATGATGCGCGTAGTAGAACGAGAAGTTCGAGGCCCAGCCCATGGAACCGCACTTCTTCCCGCGGAAGGTGGCGCCGTGCGATTCGCAGACATCCTCAATGAGAGGGATATTTTTCCCCTTGAGGCCGTCAAGCAACTTCTGGTTCACCGCGTTGTAGCCAAGGATATGTGTGAGAAAGACGGCACGGGTGTTCGGGCCCACCTTGGCGAGGACCTGGTCCACGTCCATGCCGAGAGTATGCGGATCGATATCCACGAAGATCGGAGTGAAGCCGGCCTGCAGAACAGAAGCGATGTCGGAAACCCACGTCAAGGTAGGGACGATGACCTCTCCGGGTCCCCGCAGTTCGCGCAGGGCGCACATGGTGATAAGGTTTGCAGACGAACCTGAGTTCACAAAGACGCTGTGCCGCACTCCGAGCCACTTGGACCACTCCTCCTCGAAGGCGCGGACCTGAGCGGACTGGGTGAGCATCGGCTCAGGCTGTTGCAGATACCGGATCAGCGCATCCAGATCCTTTTGGAGGATATTGTTTTCCATCAGGGGCCAATTGAGCACAGGGCGGGCAGAAGTGGTGGCGGGCATAGTATTACTTCTCGCTGTAAAAATCCCCCCACTCCACCAGAAGAGTGCTCTTGCCGTCGCTGCGGATAAGGGCTTTTTCATAGGCGGGGAAAATTTGCTCCGGCTCGTCTAGGCGGATCACCTCGATGTTGCCGCACATGAGTCGGAAAGCCTCGGTGAAGTCCCCCACATGCTGGTGCTGGGGGTGGAGAGGGCGCTCGGAGCCGATGCCGGTGCGGATGATGACCTTCGGGCGGTAACCTCCGTTCGACATCAGCGGGAACTTGTCCAGATGGTTGACGATCTGATTCACCGCCAACAGCAGGAAGTTCCAGCGGGGAAAAATGCTGACGGGGACCTGGCCGGCAATGGCCAGGCCGTTCGTCATCCCCATCTGCATCTCTTCATCTACGGGTAGCTCTAGGAGCCTTTCCCGGGGCACGTCTTTGAGGGTGTTGGACATGGCGGTGCCAGGAACTTCAACCGCTTGGCCGAGAAACAGCGTCCGCGGATCTTTTGCCAAGAACTCCATCGCGCGCTTGAGCTCGTCAAAATACTTCGGTCGGGTGCTCATGGGATTTAGAATTGTACCCGTTGGCCGGCGCCGGCGTGCGGGTACTTGGAGGTGTAGCGGTAGTAGGTGATGTCGGGCGCGGAGACATCCTCATAGGTAAGCTTTGTCATATTCCAGGTCTTCCGGGTATCCGTGCAAACGGACTTCTCGTTGTCCTCCACAATCCAATGAATAGGCAGGGCATGGTTACGGGCGTATTTAATGCATTCGTGGGCAGTTCCTGTTTCGGAGGTCATTTCCCCCATAAAACAGTAGACCCGCTCATCCAGCCTTCCCCGCTTCGCGGCCAGTGCCACGCCCAAGGCGATCGGCAGTACCCCTGTCACGATGGCGGAGGAAAGAATGCGGTATTTGGGGAAACAAAGTGAGATGGATCGGCCAGCCATGATCTCTGCCTTAACCTCAGCAGGTGGTACGCCCTTCAGCAGGCATTGATAGTGGCTGCGCCAGGAGCAAAAGACCCAATCCTGAGGCCGAATTTTTTGAAATGCCTTGATAATCTGCTCTTCGTTGCCGAAATAAAGGTGGACGGGAGAACGTATTTTCGAAGCATTGAATTCCGCGGCAATGTCTTCCTCAAAGGAGATAAGATCTAGGGCAGTCATAGACATTAAACGTTAGGGGAGGGCTTTGCGGAAGCCAAGGAGACTGTGCTACGCTCTCGGAGATTCTGCAATGGGCCTTCTGCACGACGGGTCTCTACCTGTCGGTAATCGTTTTGGCGGTCGAAAAAAATGATTTGCGATCCAAGCGGATCCAGCTCAAACGGTACCTCTAAAAGGCCTGTAAGATTTTCTCTAACAGCGACCTGTGCAGAAGGCTCGGCAAAAAGAAGCAGGAATCCACCACCACCCGCACCCAAAAGCTTTCCGCCGACGGCCCCGTTTTTACGGGCTGTTTCGTACCAGGCATCGATCTCCGGGCTGGAGACTTCAGGGCTCAAGCTGCGTTTGGCCATCCAACCACGATGGAGCAACTCTCCAAAAGGGCGCAATGACCCGGTGGAGGAAAGAATTCGGGATGCCTCCTCCACCATCGGCACGTAGGAAGCGAGTTGGGCTTCCTTCTTGGCGATGTCGGGAACATAGCTCTTGGCAACGTCGGACGAGGTCCGAATAACCCCGGTAAAAAAAAGCATCAAGTGCGACGAAAAATCCCGAAGCCGCTCGCGGGAAATGGTGATCGGACGGACAAAAATCTCTCCCGAAGGGTCAAAGCGGACAAAATTCAGACCCCCATAGCTGGCCAAGACCTGATCCTGACAACCCACCGTCTCCCCGAGCACCTCCTGTTCCAGATGAATCGCCTCTTGGGCCAATTGCATGCGGCTGGCCATATTGCCCGCTAGAGCGTGAGCCGCATTCATTAGGCCAACGGCAAAGCTGGAACTTGAGCCCATACCGCTTCGGGCCGGAAGGTCACCATCGTGGTGGATTTCCACCCCCCGGTCGGGAAAAAACTGCTGACAGACCGCGCGTACGGCCGGATGCTGAATCTCCGACACCGAAGCGCACGATTCAGTTTTGGAATAAACAATCCGGTAGCGGTGGGGGAAAAAGGGCGGGAGATAACGCAGGGTGATGTAACAATATTTGTCGATGCCGCAGGCCAAGACAGCGCCCCCATGTTTATGGAACCAACCGGGATAATCGGTGCCCCCCCCGAAGAAGGAAACGCGAAAAGGGGTGCGAGTAATTACCATTTTGAATTACTAGCGAATTATTCCCCGTTTCCCATCCAAAAAGTCAATCACCGGATCCCACGCAGCCTGCAAAAATTTTTCCTGTGGGGGCAGAGTTTGTCGATCAAACCAAGCCAGTTCTGCGCTTTCTTGCGAGAGACAAACCCTTGCGTTTTGGGGCACACGCGCCACCAGAACAACATCAAGGACCTGTCGCTCATCGCCCGAAGGTTCAAAACGAATCATGCGGCCTTCGGGGTGGCTGTACACCCCAATCGATTTCGGCTTTCAAACCTGTTTCCTCGATACACTCCCGTAATGCGGAAACGGCCACCGACTCCCCCGGGTCCACACGCCCTCCGACGAGACCCCAGAGCACACAATCTTTCCGAAGTTCCAACAAAAAGGTTCCATCCGGCCGAACGGGAATGACCGCAGCTCCAGCCCGGACAATCATGCCGGGGCCTGGCTCTCCCACGACGCAAAGTCGGTCCGTCATCCGCTCAAGTGAAGGCGGGCAAATTCGTTTGCGCTCGCAAGTGACTCAGGGGTGCCGATGTCTAGAAATGCTCCTGTCTCCCGAAGGACCGTGACTTCTTTCCCTTCCTGCAACCAGGACGGAAAGAGATCTGTCTCCATGCTGGCACAGGACCCATCCGCCAAGACATCGAGCCACCCCGAGGGGATCCGGTAGATGCCGGCGTTGATCAAGCCCGCCCCCCCGCCCGCTTTTTCTGAAAAGCGGACAAGTTTTCCCGCACGCTCCTCAAGCCTGCCAAACCTCCCGGTGTCAGGCACCTCTCGAGCCACAAGAGCCGCCCCCTGCATCCGGGAAATTTTTTCGGGCCAGCTGCCGGCAAGATAGGAATCCCCGTTCATGATCAGCCAAGTTTCCGGTTTCCATCCGCTTTGAGTGGCAGCCCAAGCCGACCCGCCCCCTGTACCCAGAGGAGTTTGTTCAGTCACCCATCGAATCTCCATCCCTGCAGGAACAAACGGCGCCACCTGCCGACAAAGCTCCGTCGATCGGTAGCCGGAGGAGACAACCGCTTGCCGGAATTCCGCTTTCGACAACTGAGCCAGGATCCAGGCTAGAAACGGTTTCCCGGCGACCGGCACGGCCGGTTTGGGCAAATCTGGGTGCAAATGGGCGATCCGCGTGCCCCTTCCTCCGGCCAGGATGAGCGGGATAAGGCCGGTCGGGGTGGTGGACAATTAGACGTTGGCGTATTTGGACTGACGCAGAATGGTAAAAACCTTGATCAACTCACGGATGCCGCGGTCGAGATCCCACTCCGTCCGAAATCCGGTGGAGAGGATGCGCTGGTTCGAGACAATATAATCCCGCTTGTCGGGATCCTCACCGATGGGGGCCTCGACAAAGACAAATTTTGGAAGGTGCTCGCGGATCTTGGCGCAGAGCTCGAGCTTGGAAAGATTGGCCTCCTCCAAACCGACATTGTACGGCTTGCCTTGCATCGATGAGAAATTCGCGATGGCATGGAGGAAGGCCCGGGCAACGTCCTGAATGTGAATATAGTTCCTCTTGAAGTGCCCCTCGAAAATGAGAACTGCGCGGTCATGGACGGCACGATAGACAAAATCGTTAACGAGGAGATCGATCCGCATTCGGGGAGAAGCCCCGAAAACGGTGGCCAGGCGGAAGGTAAGGCTGTTTCCACGATTCAGCACCGCCTCCTCCGCACGAACTTTGGTGGTGCCATAAAGCGAAATGGGACGGAGAGGAGTCTCTTCGGTGCAAAACTTACCTTTTTCTCCCACGCCGTAGCCACTGTTCGTGGTGGGGTACATGACGACCTGATTTTTGGATGCCAACCGGCAAAGCAGCTCCACCGAGCTCTGATTTGTAGAAACCGCACCGCTCTGATCCTGATTGCAAAGCGGGGCGCCGACCAGTGCGGCCAGCGGGATCACGATATCTTGGCCCTGCAACGCCTCCTTGAGGGTGCGTTCATCCCTACAATCTCCCCGTATGATGCGAAATGCATCCGATGGACAGGCATCCATCAGAGAGTTTTGTCCAAAAATGAAGCTTTCGAGTACGGTGACCTGGAATCCCTCGCGCAGAAGGCGTGGAACCAACACGGAACCAAGGTAACCGCCGCCGCCGGTAACAATAATTTTAGTGGCCATGATGAGGTAATTCCATTCTGAGAGTGTTATCTATGCCCTAATCGTTGCTGAGTTTCAAATTAAAATTTCAAGCCCCTCAAGAATGCTGCCGCCCTTGGCCGATCGGACTCGCTCCCGCGGATCCAAAGCCAATCGGAGCCTGATAATTTCTATTTTTTGATGAACGGGCTTAAAAAAAGGTTTTCGATTCTTAAAGCGGAAAATTAACCAGTAAGAATCACCTCTATGCTATTTCGACCAGCTGGGGGAAGGAAGTATTATCTCGAGATAGCACCGTCGACTTTGGAATTCGGTTCGGTCATTCATAATCTGGCCGCAATGATCATTGTGGGTAAGGGTTTGGCCGCTTAATCCCGAAGGCTTTGATCTCGCCCCTAATTTTGAAATAGCGATCTAAACTTCAAGTTTAGCAGACGCCTCCAAACTCGAGATCCATTCCCCGACCTTGAATGGGACTGAATCTTGAATCGCAGGATGGCGGATTACCCGCTAGCTTCAAGGAGTGCAGGAACTTAAAAAAATCTGGGCCTTTGGGATCCCCTACCTTAAACCGTACAGCTCTCGGTTTATTCTGGGAATCGTGCTCAGTATGTTTTTCGGATTTTCTAACGGTATTTTCGTTCTTTCCGTCAATGCCCTTTTCAACAGGCTAGCACCTCCTGCGGTTATCTCCGCAGTGCAGGCTAAGCCTAAGACAGATGTTGAAACCGCACAGGCCTCTTCTTTTTTTAAAAACCTCAAAGCCCTCTGGAAAGAAAAAACAGCCCCGATTGCGAGTTATGGCAAGGCACTCCCGGACAAGCTGCTGCCAAGGATGGGCCAGCCCGCCACCTGGCTTCAGATGCTGGGCGGCTTCTTCCTGCTACCGCTCGTCATGGGAAGTCGCGCGATGGCCAGCTACTTCAGCACCTACTGCCTAACTTGGGTGAGTGCCAGGGTGATCCGGGACATGCAGATCGCCGCATTAAAAAAAGCCCAGGAGCTTTCTATGGCTTTTTTCCAGCGCATGCCGGTCTCGGATATCCACGCCCGAATCACCGCGGATACCAACGCTATCTACAACGCTATGACCAACGGCTTCATCGACACTGTCCGTGAGCCTTTCACGGTTGTCAGCATTTTGATTTGCATGCTGATCATCGATTGGAAGTTAACCCTCATCTGCGTCTGTATGCTGCCTCTGGTTCTTGTGCCGGTAATTTCAAGCGGAAAGAGACTGCGAGGTCTCACCCAAAGGTTTGCCAAGCTGTCTGTCACGCAGAGCAGCAGTCTTTTGGAGGCACTTGCTGCTATTCGGATCATCAAGGCCTATGCCATGGAGTCCCTGCAGCTAAAATCATTTAGGGAGGCAGCAAATATCGGGGTGGAGATGAGCGTCAAAACGGCCCAGACCCGCAATCTCCTGAATCCTCTGATTGAAATCCTGTCGATGCTGGGTGTTGGCTTTCTCTTGACCTTTGTCTTCATCACCAATGCCACACCGGGAAACCTCGTGGCCTTTCTCACGGCACTCCTGCTGGTACCTCTTTCCATCAAGCGGATTGCCAATCTTCACCTCACCCTGCAGATGACGAGCGTCAGTACCCAGCGATTAGAAGAGCTGTTTTCTGAAAAGCCCACCGTGGTCGAACCCTCCCATCCCCGACCCCTCTCAAAGTTTAACCAAGGCCTAAGGATTGAAGGAGTCACATTCTCTTATGGACATACGAATGTTTTGCATCAGATCACCTTTGATATTCCCAAGGGCAAAAAGATCGGCCTCGCCGGGGAAAGTGGATCCGGCAAGAGCACCCTGATCAATCTGCTAATGCGTTTTTACGATCCGACCAAAGGGAAGATTCTGTTGGATGGTCACAACCTCAAGGATTACGCAACCAAGGATCTTCTCGCCCAGATGGCCTTAGTGAGCCAAGACGTGGTTCTCTTCGATTTGCCGGTCGCGACTAACATCGGCTTCGGGCACGAAGGGGCAACGCAGGCAGAGATTGAGCAAGCCGCCAAGTGCGCCTATGCCCACGATTTTATCATACAGATGCCGACTGGCTACGATTCCCCATGCGGGGAACGCGGTCAGCTTCTTTCTGGTGGTCAAAAAGCCCGTGTCGCAATTGCTAGGGCATTTGTCCGTAACGCTCCAATCCTAGTTCTGGACGAACCGACCGCTGCGTTGGATTCCCGTGCAGAAAAAGAGATCCAAACCGCCATCGATTCTCTTGAGGAAGGGAGAACGGTCATCTGTATCGCGCATCGTCTCTCCACTTTGGCGAACATGGATGAGATCATTGTCCTCGACCACGGGCGGATCGTGGAGCGTGGAACTTTTGAGGAACTTCTTAAGGCCAAGGGTCATTTTGCGAAGATGGCAGAACAACAACGCCTCACGCCCACCAGCTAAAAAGGCGGGGCCTTAAGTAGCGGATTTCTAATTTCACGATGAAATACGATTTTATCATAGTTGGTGGAGGTATTGTCGGCTTGGCTACCGGACTGCGCATCCTTGAGGCAAGGCCTGGGGTGAAGTTGCTGTTGATTGAAAAAGAAGATTCGCTGGGTCGACACCAGACTGGGCACAACAGCGGGGTTCTGCATGCGGGCCTCTATTACAAGCCGGGGTCGCTCAAGGCCAAATTGGCGGTCGAAGGGCTTCGGCAAATGGTCTCTTTCTGCCAAACGTATAAAGTCAGCTACGAGCAGTGTGGGAAGATCGTTGTGGCAACCGAACCAAACGAGTTGCCAAGACTGGTAAAACTGATGGAGCGAGGAGTCGCGAACGGTCTCAAGGGATTGCGAAAAATCTCCGCCGATGAGATCAAGGAAATTGAGCCCCACGCCGCTGGACTGGCGGCCATTCATGTCCCCGAAGAAGGAATTGTAGACTATGCCGGAGTAGTGGAGGCCATGGCGAAAGAGATAAGAACCTTGGGGGGTGAAATCAGAACAGGCGAGCGGGTGCAAGGAATGAAGGGGCTAGGTGGAATTTGGCGGGTTGAGACCTCTAACGAAACTTATGAAACCACCCAGGTCGTGGCATGTGCCGGTCTGCACTCCGACCGAATGGTCTCACAGTCGGGAATGAAGCCCTCTGCAAAAATCATGCCCTTCCGAGGAGAGTATTATATGATTCGGAAAGAGCGTCAGTCCCTTGTTCGGAATCTGATTTATCCCGTGCCCGATCCGCAATTTCCATTTTTGGGGGTCCATTTCACTCGGATGGTTAATGGTGGTGTAGAGGCTGGACCCAACGCTGTTCTGGCAATGGCCCGGGAAGGGTACACTTGGGGAGACATTAACATCAGGGATCTAGGTGAAAGCCTCTCTTTCCCGGGTCTTTGGAAATTCATGCTGAAGTACCCCTCCCTTTGCGGCTACGAGATTTGGCGGTCGATTAGCCGGAGGGAATTTTGCCGTTCGCTGCAAAAACTGGTCCCAGAAATTTGCGAGCATGATCTGGAAACAGGCTCGGCTGGGGTTCGGGCACAAGCCATGTCTTCGGATGGATCTTTGGTGGAGGACTTTTCGTTTGTTGAGGGACCGGGCATTTTGCACGTGGTAAATGCCCCTTCCCCAGCGGCCACCGCCAGCTTGGCGATTGGGGCTGAAATCGCGCGCCAGTTACGGCTCTAAGGCTTGGGTGGGAGGGGCTTTTTTGAGAGCTTATGCTCCAAAAGACGGGTGTGGCGGACGAGAGTCGAGTAAAAGGTCGAGGCGGCGATATAAAAGCCGGGAAAGCCATCGAGAAAGCCAAACCGGAAAACATAGGCCCGGAAAAATCTCCAGAACGCACGGAAGGTAGCTTCTGCCGGCAACCAACGGGATTTTTTCTTTAAACGTGATTCCAAATAAAGATCAGAGAAGTAGTTGATCTTCGAGATATAGCGGGAAATGGAAGGATTCGAGTAGTGGAGGATATCCCCAGACAACGTTCCAACTCTGCCTTCCACTATCAGTCGGTCATGCGGATCAGTCCCTCCCCACTTCGCCTTTCCTGCACGCCATAGCCGTGTCTGCCAATCCGGATACCAGTCGCCATGCCTCGCCCAGTGGCCGAGAAAAAGGGAGCAGCGCGCCATTCGCAAAGCGGCAGGACCCCCATCTTTCGCCGTCAGAAAAAAACGGTGAATCGAATCCTTTAATTTGTCGGAGATTTCCTCGTCGGAATCGAGGCCCAGAATCCAAGGCTGGGTGGCTTTATCCGCGGCCGAGTTCTTTTGGGCAATATGCTCTTTCCACGATTCTCGAAATACTTTGGCCCCATACTCAATCGCAATTTTATCGGTGCCATCCGTGACGTCGTCGTTGACCACCACGACCGTCTCGGCGACCCACCCTTGAACGCTTTTGAGGGCCCGTCCGATTCGAGCAGAGTCGGGCCCCGAAATCATGCAGACAGAAATAGGGAGCGTCGTGGGCATAGGGCTAGATTACCGATAATGGCCTGAAGATGAAGATTAAGATCGCGCTTCCTTCTTTATCGGCTCGCAGGAGAACAAGTTTATGTTTATCTTTCTAAATTGAAGGACAGGTGCCGGAGCGGTCTATCGGGCTCGCCTGGAAAGCGTGTGTTGGGTTAAACCAACCGTGGGTTCGAATCCCACCCTGTCCGCCATTTCTTA